>Ga0209800_10000857_pt1 | contig 38683 bp, 35 predicted proteins | sample Higcelweek8metaG_FD_187174 | JGI IMG/M metagenome (GOLD analysis project Ga0209800, IMG submission 187174) | Freshwater pond sediment microbial communities from the University of Edinburgh, under environmental carbon perturbations - High... | ecosystem: Environmental > Aquatic > Freshwater >...
TATTATCAATGTTACAAAAAATAGCAAGGGAATAATGGAAAACAAATACAAAATAAACAGGTTATAAAGAATGGGGAACGGGAATTTTAATTGTCGTTGAGGGGAAAAAATAATTGTCGTTGATCAAGGTAGATTAGCATTAGCCCAACAAACCCAGCTTTATCAAGCTTTCTTCACTCGAAATTTGAAAAACACTTCCAGTGATTACTTTTGCCTTGTTACAGTTTCACTAATCGGGTAGTCGGGGGGGGGGGGGCAGTTAACTTCCCCAGGTAATTCCAAGAATGTTAAAAACCCCTTGATGATATTTACACATAGATGTAAATTTAAATCAGACAAAGGGGTGAAAATAAATGAAGAGACAAAAACTGCTGAAAACCATCAAAGAAAAAGGAGCCACCATGATACGCCAGAGCGGCTCTCATGAAGTATGGGAAAGCAAAAACGGATACAGGTTCTCAGTCCCCCGGCATGCCGAAATAACAGAAGGTACGGCAAAAAGCATTATCAAGCAGGCAGACAAGTAAAGGAGGTGCCAATGGATATTTATTATGCAATCTTTTCACCTGATGACGACGGATGGTCTGTCCGATTCCCAGATGCCCCATCCGTGAACACCTGCGGGGAGACTGTTGAGGAATCTCTTGCAATGGCTGTAGATGCATTAAGCGCGATAATGGTTCTGGGGCGCAAAGGCCGAGAATATGAAGCCCCCAGGCCTTATGTTGAAATCAAAAAAGAAGCAAAGCAAGGGGAAGTTATTTTCCCTGTGTTGCCATCTGAAAAAGCAATGGACGAATACCGCCCTAAAAAAAGAATTAACGTCATGGTACCCGTGGATTTGCTGGAGCGAGTGAACGAATATGTTAAAACCCAGGAAGGGCTTGATAGATCCCGCTTTATCTGTGGAGCGGTTGAGCGGGTTTTAGGGTAAACCTAAATACAAAAAAACGCCTGCTTCACTCAAAGAGTCAAGCAGGCGTTTTTCGTTTTTACGCAGGTTAAATATCAGTGATGTGAATCACCTTTATCATTTATCGTGTCATAGGCTGCCTTAAGAAGGCAATAGGTCATACCTGCCCCTAAAATGGAGATGGCATACCAGAACCCACCGAAAAAAATTGCATGGCCGATGTCCCAGACCCATTCAAAACAAAAGGGAAACATTAAAACCTCCTTTATCAGTTTTGAGCTGCCGCGTCGGCAGGTTCGTTAAGTTCCAGTTCCTGGGGGAATACCGGCAAATAGCGATATGCAACGGCAATCAGGATAATTCCGTAAGCAACAGGTAAAATGGTGGTCGCCACTTCCTGCCAGCTTGGGATATACAATGCCCAGGAGTCAAAAGACATCACAGGCACGGCCATGATCTGAAGCACCATAACCCACCGGTTCAGACAAACACCAATAACGCCAAGAATAATGGCAATGGTGCGGGTGGTGGGATTTTCCCGGGTGCTTTTATTAATCAGAAGCAGCCCAGGTACAACACCGCATAGGATCACTTCGGTAATCAAAATCCAGTATCCATAGAACCCGTTGTTGCTGTAAAAATGTCCCAGTTCGAATCCCATGGACGGCACGGTGACGAATGCCCAATAAACGGTATCAATAATCTTGGCGATAATATAGGTGGTAATCATCCACCCGGAAATTTTTGCCAGCAGATTGACGGTTTTATCTCCGACCAATTTTTTACCCGTAATTATTTCCGTAATCTTGGTCACCATCAAGGTAAAACAGGGACCAAACGCTGCGGCAGACCAGGTAAACAGGAAAAAGGTCCAGGGCCAGATCAAAAGGCCTTCGCGGTAAGCAAAAGGACGGCCAAACATAACGCCGGCCACACCGCCTAACGAGCCCTGGTGGAAAAAACTCAAAAAAGCGCCGGTGGCGGCAAAAACGGCCATCACCTCGTGCATGTTGTGGGCCAGGTGGTGAAAGAACGGCACCTTATTGACCTGGCGATTTTCCAGGATATTGGGAATGAATTCAATGGTCAGCACTGCAAAATAACAGGAGAGACAATAGGCCACCTCTGTGAGCATGGAATGCACATTGGCATGCCAGAAAATAAACCATCCACGCAGGGGCTGTCCGATATCTATGGCCAGGATCAGCAGGGCGGAACTGTAACAGATAAAACCAATGATCACGGCAAAATTGATAATATTTTTCAGATCATCAACCTTGAAAATGTATTTCAAAAGACCTGTAAAAAAAGCACCGCCGCCAACGGCGATGACGGCCAGGTCAGCCCAGATCCACAGGGCAAATCCGTAGTAGTCGTTCATGTTGGTCTGGTTCAGACCTTTGAACCAGCACAGGAACATGGCATAAACGCCCCAGAGCAGAACAGCACCCACAATGATGATCCCAATGATGAATATCGGGAATGCGCACCGCTTGGCGCCTTCGGGTATTAATGCATCATCTAACATATCTAATTACTCCTAAATAGTTTTATGCAAGTTAACCATGGGATGAAGACGCCCCATGATGGGTTTTAACATTTTCCCACTCACCTTTAAGGTAGTTGTCCCCGGCCTTTCTGACCCATTCCCGATCAGACATGTAATAGACCTTGGGGTTGGTACCAAGACGTTCGAGCAGCCTGAAAACTTTCGGATTTCTGGATTTTCCCACAACCTTGTGGTTCATGGGATCAGGATGGGGATCAGGTTTAACAATCTGATGGACCTTGTGGGCAGGATTATTCAGGTCGCCAAACACAATGGCACCTGCCGGGCACGCAGTGGTGCATGCGGTCTGGTACTCCTTCTCTTCTATTTCACGGTCTTCAACAATGGCCTGTTCCCGGGCCAACTGATACCGGTGGTAACAAAAGGAGCATTTCTCGACCACACCGCGCATACGCGGGGAGACATTGGGGCTTAAGTAATTTTCCATACCCTCGGGCCATTTGGGATCCCACCAGTTAAAGTGCCTGGCATGGTAAGGGCATGCCCCCATGCAGTACCGGCAGCCAAAGCAGCGGGTATAAATCTGGCTGACAATACCTGTATCATAACCGTAGTCGGTTGCCGTGGCAGGACATACGGATACGCAGGGAGAATGACCATGGTCACCGATTCCGCCGCAGTGCTGGCAGGGACGGGGCAGATAAACTATTTCAGTTTCGGGAAAGGATTTTCCATTGGTCAGTTTGTACACCCGCATCCAGGTGATACTGAGCTTTTTGTCGGATTCATCCTCCTTAAACGGAACGTTATTCTCAGACATGCACGAGACCATGCAGGCACCGCATCCCGTGCATTTGTCCAGATCGATAACCATCCCGAACTTATGGGCTTTTTTATTTTCTATCATCAGAACCTCTTAAAAAGATTTCGTAAACAGTTTACGCCTTGGAAAGAGTGGCTTTAATTCCAAAGGCAGCATCCAGTCCTGAACCAGGCTCGATGACCGGGCCGATCAGATCATTGACATTGACACCTTTACCGGCCACGTAAGGATTGTTGAAGGCATGTCCAAGCCCCCTTGGCATACCGATCACGCCGGGCATTATACCTTCATTAAAGCCGATTTTCACCAAAGCCTTCCCCATCGCGGTTTTAAGGACAGCAATATCACCGTCTTTCAGGATGCCTGCAGTGGCTGGATTAATCTCAACAACACTGTATTTTCCTGAAAGAACCTTGTCGGAAATGATTTTAACAGCAAAGGGAGAAGATATCATTGAACCGACGGCAAGCCGCATCTTATCAACAGGCACCAGGGTGTAATCGCCTTCACCCATGGGCACAGCAGCTTTGGGAGCGGAAACAAGGAAGGTAAAATCTGTTGCAGGTGTCCCCACAGGCGGCTTGTCATCAATGACGACATATCCGTCACCGGACAGGGTATGCCAGATTTTTCCCGTCACTTGCTCAAGGCAGGCATCATAAGAGTTCCAGGAGAAACTTTGTGCAATGCTGTCGCCCATGGCCTGGGCAAGAAGGATCAGCGCATCTCCCGGGTGTTTGGTGTCAAATATGGGTTTAACCATGGGCCGGCACAGCCCTACGACTGTTTTAGCAAGACCACCACCGGAAACCACATCTTCCAGGCGTTCAAGAAAAATGGATGCCGGCAGGACCACATCTGATCTAAGGGCAGTTTCATCCATGAAAGAACTGAAGCTGACCTTGAATCCAACCTTATCCATGGCAACCTTGACCTTTTCAGGATTGTTCAAAGCGTAGCAGGGATTGGCATTATAAATAAACAGGGCGGAAAGCCCCCCATCCTTTTCAAGCTTGTCAACCAGTTCATTAACGGAACCGGCTAGTTTAGCCTTGCTTGCGCCTTGTTTTGCAGCATCATCCATTACATTTTCGGAAAAGCTTAAATAATCGGCCGGGTACATGACAAACACACCACCTTTTTTATTCAGGCGGTCTGCCAGTGCATTCAGGGCCTGGACGGCAGCGAATTCACGAAGGCTTTGACCAACGTCTCCCCTGCCTTTTCCCGGCACGGCCACAGGAGCCTTGGCCTTGATGAATTCCATGGCAAGGGCCTCCATATCCGCAGCTTTGACACCGGTGATCGCTTCTACCTTCTCCGGTGTATACTCTTTTGCCAGCATAGCAGCAAAAGCGGACGTGTTTACGTCGCCGGCAATCAAGTTCTTTGCAAGCAGCACGGCACAAATCCCCAATGCCAGATCTGCTTCGGTGCCGGGCTTTACAGCAATGATCTTATCCGCAGCATTGGCCGTATTGGACAGTCTGTAATCAACCTGTACAAGCTTGGCCTTGCGCTCACGTCTTGATGCATTGGCCTGGATACAGGCAACAGGGGAACCCCAGCCTTCAATAATTGCCGCACCGAAACTTAAAATGAAATCGGAATGATCAAGATCAAACCCAAGGTTTCGATCTGCACCGTGAAGGGCAGCAGCCGTCAGCGCGAGATTGGATTCAAGGCTTGGCATGTTATATGTATTGGGAGAGCCGAAAGCATCCATAAACCGTTCAAAAAGCTGGGCCATGGAACCGCTGTCGGCACCAGTGATCAGACCGAGGGATTCAGGTGTTCCGCTTTTACGAATTTCACCCAATTTCTGGGCCACAAGTGAAATCGCCTCATCCCAGGAAATCTTTTCAAATTTATTACCGTTTTTCTTTAACGGGGTTTTTATCCTGGCAGGATCATACAGATACTGCAGGCCGGAAATCCCGTGGGGGCAAGCGCCACCGTTATTAATAGGGTAATCGTCAAGGCCTTCGATCTTAACAGGCCGTCCGTTTATTTTTTTGACGCTGATGCCGCAGGCACCTGGACACAGGCTGCATACGGATCGGTCATAGGTTATTTTGCCGTCTTCAGGGACAGGGGTCCAGGGCCAATTCTGGGTCCAGATGGAAGAATCATCTGTCAGCTTGACACCCACAGGGGAAAGCGCGACGCCGGCTGCCGCACCAAGTCCCAATCCCAAGAAGCTTCGTCTGTCAATTTTCATAAGTCATCCTTTATAAACTTTGAAATTCTTGTCCTTGAGGTATCTTACTTGTGGCACTGAAAGCAGTAGCCCTTATGACCCATTTTTTCCAGGTGGCATTCCGCGCAGTCATCCATCTTCATACGATCCCAGGAATTCTTTTTGATCCCCCAGATATTCTTGCCCCAGATATCACGGCTGTAACCGGTGATTCTGTTTTCTTCATAGGGCCGCGAAGATGAGGACTCCCCAATGTGACCATGGCAGGTCTTACAGTCCATGCCGCCTGCAACTGTATGAGCTGCATGGGAGAAAAACACGCAATCAGGTTGTTTGGCATAAATCAGCCAGGGCACTTCTTTCCCCTTGGCCACATACTCCTCTACAAACACGGCTTCGTCCTCGGTCTCTCCCATGGGTTCATCCGTATGGCATTCCATACAGGCTTGCAGACCCGGGATTCCGGAGAAGGTACCGTCTTCTCTGAAGAAATGGCAGGTTTCACAATCACCTGTTTCTTCGGCATGAAGCTTGTGATCGAAATTAAAAGGCTGCTCCTTTTTTGAATAAAGCAATTTTGGAAACAGCAGCCAGCCCGACAGGAAGCATACCAAAAATGCCCCCATAAAAAAGATGACACCAAGGCCTAACCCTTTGTCATCTTTTGGACCGTTGTCGGTGCCGTGGTGCGCACCATCCTCAGGACCATCGTTTGCTTTGTTTTCTAGCTCGCTCATGAAAACCCCATCAATGTTAAAATGTTGATGTTACCATACCTCTACGGCCACAGGATAAACCCCGGGCCAATATTTTTCGCAGAACAGCATTGCCGTGCCTGTTTCTGCAATACGTCCAGAAAATACAAATTGGGTCAATCTATATTAATATATGTTTCCCTTGTCAAGTTTAATTGGGAAACCCTTGATCTGGAACGTCCCGAACAGAAACGGATTCAAAATTATTTTCTTCAGCTATTTTAGCTTTTATACAATAGCTTTAAAAAAATAACCCGACAAAATGTAATTTTTTGAAGAAATTCTGATTTATAGAGAGATAGGGTAACTTGGATTTATTTATCCGTAACTGTGAAGGCCGGATAAAAGGAAATTCACGCCGAAGTAGGTGAACAAAACCCCTAGAAATCCGATGATGGAAACAATGGCAAGATTTTTTCCGTACCATCCGCGCATCAGGCGCAAATGCAGAAAAATGGCGTAAATAAACCAGGTAATCAAAGACCAGGTCTCTTTAGGATCCCAGGACCAATATTTGCCCCAGGCGGAATTTGCCCAGACAGAGCCTGTGATAATACCGATGGTCAGAAAGAGAAACCCGAAAACGATCATCTGGTAGGTCAGTTCATCAATGGTGTCCCAGTCCGGCAGTTTTGCAAAAAACGAACTCGCCCCGGGATCTTTGGGTTTGATGAAGTACATAAAGCTGAATCCAAAGGCAAGGGCAAAGCCTGCATACCCAAGAAAGCAGGTAATTACATGGGCAATGAGCCAGTTGGACTTAAGTGCAGGGATCAATGGAGTGATTTTTGAAGTAATGGACGGATCAAAACTGGCATAGGCAATACTCAGGAAAATCAAGGGAGAAACAAATACGCCGATGATGCTTTCCTTATATTTAAATTCCACAAACACATAAAGGGCGGCGGTAGTCCATGAAAAAAAGACCAGGGATTCATACATATTGGAAAAGGGGGCATGCCCGTATCCCATGTGATAGGACTCCATCCACCGCAACAGAATTCCGCCGGTATTGGCCACGAGCCCGATGACAATCACCCAGAACCCAAGCCGGGCAAACGCAGGTTTTTTGAAAGAAAAAGATCCAATATAAAATACCGATGCCAAAGCATAGATAAATGTTGCAGCCGATAAAAGCAGGGATGAGTTCATTAGCCTGATACTTCCTTTAATTCCTTTACAAGTTTTTTAACGATCAAATTGGTGCTCTGGGCATTGCGGTTGGCCCGACCGGCCACCCATACCCGGGTACTGCCGGATCCGGTTTGTTCAAGGCCGATACACACGGACTGGTGAGAAACAAAGAAAGTGACCCAGCAACCAATAATCATAAGAAGAAAGCCTGTGTACACAAAGGGAACACCCGGGTCCTTTGTCACCTGAAGGCCGGTGTAATAGGCCTGATCCCATGATTTGACCTCAACTGTGAATCTACTTTTGCGCATTTTATCAAAGGTGGGAAACTTGGTGGGCAAAACAATTTGAACATTCCGCCCGTCCATTGTATCAAGGTGCCCGATAAACGCCTCACCAAGGTCATGACCATTGAAGTCATAATGGGGTACAAACCCTTCAAATATAAAATTGCCGGCACCCGCGGGCAGTGACACGACACCGCCGTTTTTTATGGTGTGTACCTCAACCGTCCCGGTTTCACTGTCAGTGATCTCAAACCGGGCTTCATCAGGTGTGGTTGCTCCGTAGGACGCCTGGAAGATATTGATACCCTTGTACCTTAACGGATGGTTGACCAAAATATCTTCCGTAAAACGTTCCTGGTTGTTTTCAAGGATGGTCAAACTGGACTTAAATTCATCCGGCGCCCCCGTATCGTAAAACTTAACCTGAAAATCATTGCACCGAACCGTGAACGGCAGCTTTATGGGCAACCGCGTATGGGTATCAAACACGGTATCCGCGGTCTGCCCCTCGTCCAGACGCAAATTGGCCTTAAATCCCAATGCAGACCCGATCAGGGCTCCGGCAAGCAGCATCAGCACACTTGAATGGACCACGTAAACCCCGAGGCGGGACCACCGCCCTTTTTCCGCATACAAAATCAGACCCGTTTCACTCGTCTTTTCAATCACTTTGCCGGCCCGTGCCGCAAGCATTTGTTTTGCCTGGTGCGCAAAACTGTTCATGGGAAGCTGACACTCAAACTGCTGTCTGTTTTTAGTTTTTTCAAACCGCTGGGGATTAACTGAAATATTTTTAGGAAAAATAATTTTCCAGGTAACCGAAAGCCGGTCAATGGAACAGACAACAATATTAACGCATAACACCACCATGAGCAGCAGATACCACCAGGCTTGATACATCCTGTCCAGATCAAGCACCAGGATCATATTATATAATCCTGGGCCGTAAAGCCTGATATAGGCTTCGGGACTTCCGTTCTGCAAAACCACAGTTCCAACGATGGAAGTTAAGGCTAAAAGCACCAGGGTATAAACCGTGAGTTTCACCGAGGCAAAAAACATCCAGATCTGATCGGCAAAGCTGTCTTTTTGTTTCAAAACAATTCTTTCACTAAATGTTGTAGGAAAGTCCAAGCGCTGCTCAAGCGACTTTCATGTTCAATGTATGCCATCACCGGCAGCGCTTACCAGACGACTTCATGCCTGCCAAGATATCCGCCCACCGTTTTTCGAGGTCTATTCTCGATCTAGTACTGCCTGCAGGTTGGACATAGGTTCAACCGAGGTCTGTACGGCCTGCCGGATCATGGGCATACTGCCGAAAATAACCACTTTTTTTCGGGACCGCGTGATACCCGTATAAAGCAGCTGTCGGGTAACAACCGGTGAGATCTGTTCAGGGATAAGGATCAGCACAGTGTCAAATTCCGATCCCTGGCTTTTATGGACAGTGACCGCAAAGGCGGGCTCACATTCGGGCAGATCAGACAATCTGAAATGCCTGGCATCTGATTGCCCGGATTTTGACTGTCCCAGGGCAAACCAGGCCGTGGGCACCCCGCTTTCTTCAAGGACCACACAGGTATCACCGTTAAACAGCACCCTTTTGTAATCATTGCGCCGGACCATCAAAAGCATTTTAAAAACAGGCTGCTTTATACCATCTTTCGCTTTAGATCGTAATATTTTTCCACATAGATGATTAATTTGTAATGTTCCGCTGTTTCCCGAATTGTGGGCGCACAGCACACGAAAGCCATCAAGGACGCCCATGGCCTGCGCAGGAGTCGTTGCATTCCAAAGCGGCCTATAGCCTTCCAGGATACAGGATTCAAGACGGGCCTGATATCCTTTGTCTTCGGCGGTATCCACAAATAGAATATCAGGATAATCCGCCTTAAGGATATCTGCCACAGCATCCGCATCACTGATATTAACGGCCTTTGCAAGCTTTTCAATGCCGGCTTTTCCCCCGGACCTGAAATTAACATCCAGAAGCACCCGGAAATCAGACAAAACATCCGCATGACACAAGTCAAAAAACACCGCACCGGCCTGAACCGGAGACAGTTGATTCACATCACCGAGTATCACAATACGCGCATCAGGGCGGATGGCTTCAAAGAGTCTTGTCATAAGGGCCATATCAATCATGGACGCTTCATCAATAATCACCAGGTCTGCGGCCAGAGGATTGGCTGCATTGTGCCGGAACCCGGCTCTGTTTTTCACAGGTTTAAGCGCACTGTGGATGGTAGCCCCGTCTTTTAACCGGGCTGCGGCCTTGCCCGTGGGTGCCAGACACATCACCCTAGGGGGCTTGAGGTCGTTTTCATTGGCCCATGTTGTCAAAAGCGTCCGTATTATATCTGTAATATACGTTTTTCCGGTACCCGGCCCCCCGGACACAATGATGAAACCGGAACAAAGGGCCTTTTTGACAGCCTGCTGCTGTCCAAAAGTTCTGTGGGTATCCTGACCGTTAAAATAAGCAGCCGGCCTTTTGTCCACAAATTCATCATCAGGTCCTGGCATCTGCCTTTGAATCCGTGCTCGGATATTATCTGAGAGCCGGTGTTGAAAATCATAATATCTGGAAAGATAAAGATTGTTGTCCCGGTCAAGGATCAGAGGATATTTACCAATCCAGGACGCCATGTCATTTTCCTTTTTCCCGCACTTTGAGACTTCCATGCCCACCATGGCAGAATTTTTTAGTGCATTGCACCAGAATTCGAGTTCAGGAAGCCGGATGAGGTCTTTCCCCTCGGCCGTTTTCAGAACCTTGCCGGCGGTGCCTGTAAGATCCAGACAAATGCAACCTTTGGAAAGTGCCCTGCAGGTCAATGCTGCCGAAAGAATCTCCAACGGCCCTGCATCTTTAAAAACATTGGCCATGGTTGTGGCAAAATAGTAGTCCAGATGGGAAAAAAACCCCGAATCATGGAGAATACCAAGCGCATTGAAGGAGACGTTATTCATACCCTTGTTTACCAGCAGAAAGTAAAAAAGAAAAGCATGGGCAAAAAATATAAAATCCGCCCGTAAGGGGCGGATTCATAAAAATGATTTATAAAACATGGAACTTACTTATGCAATAATATCACACCCCAATCCTTTGGAATGATCTGTAGGTACAAGTCCGCCTGATGTCCGAAAACGACGGTCAGGGTTTTTCCTGCGATCTTTTTTAAATGACAACGAGACAATGACACCCTCTCTGACACTTTTCCTGCGGTCATACGTCCTCTTGCGCCGCTCTTTTTTGCGTTCTGGAACAACGGCCTGATACCCTGGCCCTCTGTCTCCGATCTCTATAACCTTATTAGCGATTGGTATTATTTTATTTTCTGCAACCACAATAGTCACCACTCTTTAAATATATTTTCAAAGTTATTCCTAACCTCTTAATAACATATCGTTAATAAGTATAAACTTCTTTAATATTTAAAGCATAAATCGATCTCAAATCTTTATTAAAAATATATTCACAGGGAAATTTCCCCGGAGCGAGTTTCTATGACCTATCTCTTATTTTCACACTCATCCACATATCTGTGGAGTCTTAAAAACGGAATGAACATAATGTCTGTGAATTCAAAATGCGTAATAAGCCAGTTGCGCAATTCCACAATATCTTCAATTGCCAAATGATCAACGTCTTCTGCAATTTCACGACGAAGGCCAAGGGCTTTTTTGATAAACCGGCGATGGGCCCTTGAATGGGTGTCAAGATCGGGATATCCTTTGCTGCCAAGAAGTTTTTCCTCTTTTGAGAAAAAAATCTTGCTGAAGTCATTGATCTCGGTAATCAAATTGGCCACATCCTTGGCGTCAGCCTTACTCGTCTTCATTTCAATAAGGGTGTTAAACATATCCATAAGCTGTTTCTGACATTCATCAAGTTCAGGCACATCCACGCTGTATTTTTTATCCCATTCAATAATATTGGTCATGGGTCACTCTCCTTTATTCGTTTTTCTATTTTTTCCCTTCCCCAGCCACAAGCTACCAATTATACCGATGGATATCAGTATGGCAAAAATTACGGCAAAGGAAATTCCATGCTGGCCGAACCGCGGGTAAATGACAAAAGGAACCAGATAGCCGTACAAAAATGAATGCAGCAGTCCGATGCCAACGATTCTGATTGCAATTTTTGTCACCCCAATCGCTCCAAAAGCCGCTGGTGAATATTTCCAAATCCGCCATTGGACATAACCAAGACAACATCTTTGGGTTTAAGTTCCAAGGCAAGAAAATCGATAACCTGGCCAGGGTCATTGAAATGGTGGGCAGCTCTACCCCTTTTGCAAATATCTTCGGCCAGACGTTCGGGTGAAAACCGTTCTTCTTCAGGAATATTCTTTTTAACCCCGGGAGAACAGATGCACACCAAATCTGCCAGGTCAAAGCATTCCGGATAGGTGGATTGGAAAATATTTCTCATGCTGGTATTGGTTCTAGGTTCAAACACGGCAACCAGACGGCCCTGGGGATAAAACGGTTTGACTGCGGCAATGGTTTCTTTAACCGCTGTCGGATGATGGGCAAAATCATCCATCACTGTGATACCGGCAACCTGCCCCCTTATTTCCTGGCGCCTTTTAACACCGCTGAAGCTTGAAAGACCACGGGCAATATCGGCCTGCGTTATCCCCATGCTGCGGGCTGCGGCAATGCAGGCCGTTGCGTTGAGAAGATTGTGCCGTCCGGGCAGATCCGTTTGAATATTGATATCCGTACCAGGGCCTGTGATGCGGGCAAGGGTGTGCAAACGGCCTGTACCAGGATCCGGCTCACTGCTCAGGCGATGGTCATGCACCTGCCACATGCCGCTGGGGCCGTATGTCTGAAGATCAACAACACCCGCCTGTTCCAGGACCTGCATCAGATTAAAATTTTCCTTGCAGGCAATAATACGGCTTTTATCCCTGATCTTTGAAGCCAGGGCACCAAAAGTGCGGCAAATATGATCCAGATCGTCAAAGATATCTGCATGGTCAAATTCAATACCGGTCATAATGGTTATAAAGGGATCATAATGCATGAACTTGGGACCTTTATCAAAAAAAGCCGTATCATACTCATCCCCCTCTATCACCATGTATTCCCCGTCACCAATTTTAAATGATGAATTATAATCCTTTAAAATCCCCCCGATCATAAATGAAGGAGAAAGACCGGCAGTTTCCAGCAAATGTGCCATGATGGAAGAGGTGGTTGTTTTACCGTGGGTACCGGTGACAAGAATGATTTTCTTGTCATTGGCAATAAAACGGTTCACAGCCTGGGGCATGGAGATATAGGCAAGCCCCCGTTCCATTACGGCAACCGCTTCCGGATTATCACGTGTCACGGCATTACCGATAATAACAAGGTCCGGAACCCGATTTGGATCGTCACTGATATTGGCCGGGTCAAATCCGGAAAAAAGCGTAATCCCGTTATCTTCAAGAAAGTCGCTCATGGGCGGATAAACATTCCGGTCTGATCCGGTGATAATATAACCCATTTTCTTTAAGATACAGGCCAACGTGCCCATGCCGGTACCACAGGCTGCAACCAGATGAATCCGCTTGATTGAATCAGCCATTAAATTTCCGTCATAACCTTCCGTGCGGCGTCCAAGGTAGTTTCAATATCCTCGTCCGTGTGGGCAGCAGAGATAAAACAGGCCTCAAACTGGGATGGCGCAAGATAAATACCTTTGGCCAGCATGCCCCGGTAGAATTTTGCGAACCGGTCCAAATCACAGCTCTTGGCATCATTGAAATTGCGCACCTTCCGCCCTGTAAAAAAGAACCCAGCCATGGAGCCGAAATGCCCGGCAGAAAAAGGGATATTCGCTTCATCGGCTGCGGCCTGGAGACCTTTGATCAGCATATCCGCCCGCCGGTCCATGTCAGCGTAAAGCTGATCATTCTCAAGAGTTTTTAACGTAGCGATTCCCGCGGCCATGGCCAGGGGGTTGCCTGACAAGGTCCCGGCCTGATAAATAGATCCCCCAGGGGCAATCTGCTCCATTATTTCCCGTTTCCCGCCATATGCACCCACGGGCAGTCCGCCACCGATAACTTTACCAAAACAGGTCAAATCCGGGTCAATATCAAAATAGCCCTGGGCGCACGCCCTGCCCCCGACCCGGAATCCGGTCATGACTTCATCAAAAATAAGCAAGCTGCCATAGGCAGCAGTCTGTTGCCGCAATACCTTTAAAAACAGCGGATCAGGGGCTACCATACCCATATTCCCTGCCACAGGCTCAAGAATCACGCAGGCAATCTCCTTGCCTCTGTCAGCCATAAGCCGTTCAAAACTTTGAATATCATTGTATGGCAAAGACAACGTATTGCGGATCACATCAGCAGGGACCCCCGGGCTTCCGGGAATGCCAAGGGTGGCGACACCCGATCCTGCGGCCACAAGCAAGGTATCTGCATGGCCATGGTAACATCCGTCAAACTTGACAATCAGGTCCCGGCCCGTCACGCCCCTTGCCAGACGAATGGCACTCATGGTCGCCTCGGTGCCTGAGTTAACCATCCTGATCATATCCACGGAAGCCACTGAATCCACAACAAGCTGGGCCAGTTCATTTTCAAGCGCCGTCGGCGCACCAAAGCTTGTGCCTGACTCCAGCACTTTTTTTAAAGCCTCAACCACAGGACCCGGACGATGGCCAAGGATAAGCGGCCCCCAGGAGAGGACATAATCAATATAAGTGTTCCCGTCAGCATCGAAAAGCCTGGCACCCTCTCCTTTTTCGATAAAAACGGGTTCTCCGCCCACTGAACCGCAGGCCCTTACCGGAGAATTAACCCCGCCCGGAATCAAATTTCTGGCCGATAAAAATAAAGCGGCTGATTTAGTACGTTCCATATCTAATCCTTAAATATATATTTACAGGTAGTGTCACAGTTAACATTCATTAATCTTGGAAAATGGAATATACCAAACTGAGTTGAAAGGGGTCAACTGCTTTGATTTTTGCCCGGCATATAAAATAGTGCCCCTTAACATTTGACCTCATGGAAAAAGGCTTATATAAGTTAGGGTTGGATTATGGACGATGAACATTACATGATGCTTGCCTTGGATGAGGCAAAAAAAGCTGAAAAACATGACGAGGTCCCGGTTGGGGCCATCGTGGTGGACCAGGCCGGCAAGGTAATCGGACAGGGATATAACTGTCCGATATCTGAAAAAGATCCCACAAGCCATGCTGAAATAAAGGCTATTCGTTCGGCCTGCAGATTCATGAATAATTATCGCCTGCCCAAGACAACGCTTTATGTAACCATAGAACCATGCATCATGTGCATGGGGGCAATAATCCATGCCAGAATCCAGCGACTGGTATTTGGGACCCTGGATCCTAAATGGGGGGCTGCAGCATCCCTCTACCAAATGGGATCGGATGCACGATTAAACCATCACCTTGAAATTGTTCAGGGAATATGTGAAGAACAAACAAGACAGATTATTAAAAGTTTTTTTGAAGAAAAAAGGAGAAACCGTGACAAACACAGTTGTTGTGGGAACCCAGTGGGGTGATGAAGGAAAAGGAAAAATTGTCGATCTGCTCAGCGAATACGCTGATTATGTTGTCAGATTCCAGGGTGGCAACAATGCAGGGCACACCATGGTGGTCAACGGAAAAGAAATTATCAGCCACTTGATCCCCTCCGGGATACTTCAGCAGAAAAAATGCTTTATCGGCAACGGTGTTGTGGTTGATCCTTTTGTATTACTTGATGAAATAGATTATCTGGCGGGCAACAATATTGATGTATCCCCCAACATGCTGGAAATCAGCAATCGTGCCCATATCATCATGCCCTATCATCAGGAGATTGATAAAGCCCGGGAAATAAAAAAAGGGAAAGATAAAATCGGTACCACCGGTCGGGGGATCGGCCCCTGCTATGAAGATAAGGCAACCCGCGTGGGTATCCGGTTCTGTGATCTTCTTGACTTTGATCTGTTTAAGGAAAAAGTGCAGACGGTCATGGCGGAGAAAAATTTTTACCTGAAAGAGTATTTCAAAACCGACCCCATGGACCCGGCACTTGTTCTTGATCAATTTGAAAATATCCGGGCCCGGCTTCTCCCCTATATTTCCGATGTTTCCGTATCCCTTGACCAGGGCATCCGGCAGGGCATGCAGATTTTATTTGAAGGTGCCCAGGGCACGCACCTTGACATTGAACATGGCACCTACCCCTTTGTCACCTCTTCCACAACGGTTTCAGCCAACGCGGCAAGCGGCAGTGGCGTGGGGCCAGGCCAGTTGAATGAAATCATCGGCATTGTCAAGGCATACACCACCCGGGTAGGCGCAGGTCCTTTCCCAACTGAACTATTTGATGAAACCGGTGAGAAAATCCAAAAAACCGGGGCCGAGTTCGGCGCCACCACCGGACGCAAACGACGCTGCGGATGGTTGGACATGGTGGTTCTGAAAAATGCCGTCCGCCTGAACAGCCTGACCGGACTTGCCATCACCAAACTTGATGTTCTGGATGACCTGGATGAAATTCAAATCTGTACAGGATATGAATATTGCGGAAAAATTACCACAGATTTTCCGGCCCAAATTGATGTCCTGGCAAAATGTTCGCCGGTTTATGAAGCACATCCCGGCTGGAAAACACCGACATCAGATATGACCGATTTTGATGATCTGCCGGAAAAAGCCAAAGCCTATCTTGCACGGATAGAAGAATTATCAGGAGTCAAAATTAAAATTGTGTCCGTAGGACCGGGACGTGAGGCCACCATTGTTAAAGAAAATATTTTCTAAATTGACATTCTCTCAATTATGGTATATTAAATGACGTCTTATGCGTCGGGATGTGGCTCAGCCTGGTAGAGCACCTCGTTCGGGACGAGGGGGTCGGAGGTTCAAATCCTCTCATCCCGACCAACGATTTAAAAAGGTATTCAGCTTTATTTAAAAGCGAATACCCCTTTTTTTTGTTCCCACATTGAATGTGGGAACTTTTATATGTTTCGTTTCACATTTCACTTCTATCATAGGCGTCAGCAAGATCATCCGCCCAGTTTCCGTTCCAAACATCGGGAACGGTCTCTTCTACCAAGGTGATGCTTTCCCAGCTAATGCCGATTTCAGTAAAAATATCCTTGAGGATTTCTTCAGTGGGGGCCAGCCAGATGCAGAAGCGCATGCCTTTATCTTTGTTGTAGTAGGTTTTGATCCAGGTAGCCGCTTCAACACCTGCCAGCTTGCGCCAGTTTTCCTTTACGACTTCCCAGTCGACTTCAGGGGAGTTATGAATCATCATATATTTATTCGTTTTACTCATGGCTAATCTCCTTATATTTTATTAGGTTAAGTTGATTTACCCTTCAGCCATGGACTGTCCGGTTAAATATAACTAACTCAATAATCATACCAAAGATTGTTTCTATACTTCAAATCTTACATAACCATACGTATATATTAATAAACCTAAAGTATTTTCCCCCTTACACATTCCAACGCCACAAAAGATTGACAATCTGCTGTCCGCCACTTATGATAGAAATAGCTTTAGTGGCGCTACAAGTAGCGCCACTAAACCACTCTAAAATAAAAAATCCAACAATGGAAAACATTCAAGAAGCGATTGAGAAAAACGAACTGCTCAAGCGGTTGCTGGAAGCCATCGGTGACGGCGTGTTTGTGTTGGATACCACCGGAAAAATCGTGGTATGGAATCGAGCCATGGAAGCTATCAGTGGGTATTCATTCGAAGAAATTAAAGGAAAAAACTGCCGGATATTGAAGTTCAGCCAATGTTTCGGCAAGGAGTGCCCTTCCGGGATGAATGCCTGCAGGATACTTGAAACCGGAAAAATAACACCCACTGAATGCGTAATCAGCCACCGGAACGGGCATAGCCTTTCAGTGAGCAAAAATGCCAGGGCCATTAGAAACGACCGCGGACAGATCATAGGGGTGATCGAAACCGTCACGGATCTGACTAAACTTAAAAATGCCCGACTGAAGATGGAAAAAGCCACCCGCCGCCTGAGCGAATTAAATCGGCTGGGTGGCATTATCGCCAAAAGTCAGGTAATGCAGAATGTATTCTCTTTCATAAAAGCGTCAGCAGCCACCGAAACGTCCATTCTCATCCAGGGTGAGAGCGGAACGGGAAAGGAACTTGTGGCCAAGGCCATTCATTCCATTGGTGAAAGAAGGAGCAATCCCATGATTACGGTCAACTGCAGCGCTTTATCCGAATCATTACTGGAAAGCGAATTGTTCGGGCATGTTAAAGGTGCATTTACCGGGGCTAGCCGGGACCGGATCGGGCGATTTGAACAGGCTGATCAGGGCACTATCTTTTTAGATGAAATCAGTGAAATCTCACCCTATATTCAGGTAAAACTCCTGCGCGTACTTCAGGAAAAAGAGATAGAACGCGTCGGGGATTCCCGAAAACGCAAGGTCGATATCCGGATCATTACCGCCACCAATAAAGATCTGAAATCACTCGTTGATGAGGGCCTTTTCAGGGAAGATCTGTATTACCGGCTCAAGGTGTTTCCCATTTACCTGCCCCCCCTGAGACATCGCAAAGAAGACATCCCGCTGCTAGTCAACCACTTTATTAAGCACAATAACAAGATATCGGGCGGAACCGTTACCGGCATGGCAACACCGGCCCTGAAAACCTTCATGGAATATGATTGGCCCGGAAATATCCGGGAGCTGGCCAATGCCATTGAACATGCATTCGTGCTCTGTTCCGGCCGCCAGATTGAACAGGAAGACCTTCCCGTTGAAATCACCGGCCGAGACGGAGAGCATACCACCTATGCAGCCCCTCCCTTATCTTACCCGGAGCCGCCCCATCCTCGTAAAAAGCAGCGGCCGCCTCTGGATCGGAAGCGATTGCTTGCCATCCTCCGTGAGTCAGGATGGAACAAAGCCGAAGCAGCCAGGCAGACGGGCTTCAGCCGGGCAGCTATCTGGAAATACATGAAAAAATGGGATATTCCCATGCAGTCCGAACAGCAACTATAATATACACATGTTAAATTTTCAAAAAAATGAGGTATTGCCATGAAAATAGATCTTCATAAAAATGCCACGACAACCCCTGCCCAGCGGGCATATATTCAAAACAATCCCCATCTCTCCGTTGCCACGCTGGCAAAAAAAACCGGGGTCAGTAAAACCACAATACGCAGATGGCAAAAACGCATGGACGTATATGACCGCCCGCATAGACCCAAACGCATAAAAACCGCCCTGACACCCATTGAAGAGATTAAAATTATTATCTGCCGGATGGCATTCAGGGCAGGCCTTGATGATCTGCAACAAATTGCGGAATCTTTTTTTAAGATCAGTTGTTCCAGGGCCAGCCTGAACAGATGCCTCAAGCGGTATCAAATATCCCGGATGCCCAAACTTAAGCGATCCGTACCATTTAACCTTAAAGATTACACCGGCACATATCTTTATTACAATTGTTTTCATCTACCCTCTTTTCTCAAAGACAAAGAGCCCGTGGTACTGCAAACCCTTCTTGACTGCTCATTCAGGACCTTTCATGCCCAGTACGCCACAATGGCGAACACATTTATTTCAGATCATATCCAGAATTTCCCTTTAAGAGTTTTAGGCGTTATCTACAATAATCCGGTAAGGCTTTGTGGTGAAACCATAGACAGCAAAAAGATACCCAAGAAAAATCCTGACAGTGACATTGAGTTTTTATGCAAGGAGTTGGGCATTTCATTCTTTCACATGGATGATCTGCATACGGATACCATCAACGAATTAAACTTGCAGGTGAAACAAATTATTAACACATCTGACCCTGAAATAGATGCAACCACCTGGGAAACAAATGAAACATTGACCAAACAAATATGCCATTACAACTTTGAACTGCCCCTTGGCTTTTTAAAGCAAAAAACACCCTACCAAGCTATGGAAGCGCACTACACGGATTTTCCAAACAGTTTTAAACACAAACCCAATCTTATTATTTCCTGATCACTCGCTCCTGTTTTCCTATGGATTTGAATCGGAAAGAAACCCATCTCCGCAGACTGGGTTTACCTGTCATGCCGGGCAAATAAAAAGCGGACCGGTTTTCACCGGCCCGCTTTATAAAATCAGGCAGTATTGACTAAATTAAATTTGATAAAACTAAATTAGAAGTTGATCTGCCATTTGGCGCCGAAATAGGTGGTTTCACTCTCATCCTCACCAAACGCGTTGTCCATGTAATCAACAACACCTACTTCAGGAACTATATGCACGCCTGGAGCCAGAGTGATGGGCAACTGAATGTAGTAAGATTGCACTTCGTCTTTTTCAGAGTTGGAAACATCGAATTCAGTCTGCTGGTAACCATAACCAACTTCTACACCCAACATTTCATTAATGGTATAACCAGCGGCAATACGCCCGCCCATGGCGTCGTTATCAATGACCTCATTACCAACAACAGCAGCGTAACCTGATCCAATAACAAGATCACTTACCTCAATATTGTAAATGTTGCCAACGTTGGTACCGCCGTTAACCTGACCGGTAACGCTGAAAGCGCCGAAGGTAGCAGCAGCATCAAGACCAAGACCCCAGGAAGTGACACCATCATCAACAATTCCGTCATCAACATCAAAAGTCTGAAAACCACCGGCCATGGTAATGACAACGTTGTCAAAAGTAAGAGCATACTGGAGCTGAATCATAGGAATAACAACATCAACAAAATCATCGGTTGTGTCGCCAAGAGCAGCACCATAATAGTTAGTGTTATTTTCAACAAAAGCAACCTGGAAATCACCGAAAGTCAGCTTAATCTGAGCACGACGACTACCGTCAACTTCGCCCCATCCCGAAAGTGCGGCATCATTACCAACTACCTGATTTGAACCAGTCAGATACATGGGTACATAATCCTTACCAACGAGCAGTTTGCCGGAGATAAATTCCCATTCGCCGTAAAGCAGACGGACGTTGGCAACCCCACCGGAAGCGCCGTATTCAAAACGGCCGGTCAGTTCATCGGAAACTTTAACATTGGCGCCAATACGGGCGTTGCTTTGAAGCTGTTCTGTAAATTGAACCTCTTCCAAATAATCGTCAAATTCATCAAGCTCAACACCATCAGTATCGGTATCAGACCAGAAAGTAGAAACACGAGCAGAACCATAGAAGTTCCACTCAGCTGCATACGCCGAGCCTGCCATCAGAGCAAGTGCTGCAACAGCTACAATAATTTTTTTCATCTTTTTCTCCTTTTAGAATTATTTACTGCCTGAAATTTCAGCACCCTGCCTTCCTTTTAAAAACAGGATACCAAATTAGTTTCTCTTTTAATTCTATTTTAATGCGTTTGTCAATTATTTTTTCCGATAATTCTAATTTTATTCTCTCACAAAGCCACAAAGTCACAAAGATTTTATGGTCCTTTGTGACTTTGTGGCTTTGTGAGAGTTTTTCAATGTGCCACGTATTATTTTATTTCAATTTATAAGAAATAATGTTCGACGTTTTATCCTGGGTAAGGATCGCTATCTTGGACCGGGTCACAACCGAAATCACCAGTTCTTCAATCCCGTCATTGTCTATATCGGCAATATCAAAATCAGAGACCCAGCCCTGCAACGGTACGGTCTGGAATACCGGCGCAAGGGCAATACCGTTCCAGGACATGATTTCAACCCGCCCATCTTTAAACCGCTTAATCTGCCCAATGGAGCCGGCACCAAACTCACTATTTGTAATCAGAAAAACCTTATTTTTCTGATCCTCTCCCACGGGATGAAATTTGATTCTGGGATTAAAATAGTCGCGTTCCCGGACAGTTTGATCTGCAGCCGGTTCCCCTGTAATCCAATAATTATTGGTCTTCCCGTATTTTTCCGTACTCTCCCATTCATTTGACCCGGCATCGTTGATGAGCACCAATCGATGATGCTGGTTAATGCTTAAAAATTCATTGCCACCGTCCTCCCGAACCGGTCCCCTGGCCAGGGAAAGCACGGATGTCCCCTTGGGCACACGAATGGGCTTTTCCTCCAGGTAGGTCTCATTGGCCGCACTCATGATATATATTTTTCCGGCATATGGACCTCTGCCTTTATCCTGGGCATAGAGCACGGGATTGCCGTCCACAGAATCAATCACACGAAAATAGTAGGAAAGGCCGTCCTGCAGCGTTGTATACGATGACCCATTATATTCCACCACAAAGGAGGAAAGGGTTTCCCTGTTTATTGTCATGGCCGTGACAAAAATTTCCGGATACCCGTTACCGTTAATATCTGCCACATCCAGTCCGATAATTCTCAGATAGGATGCATAATCCAAACTGATCTCTTCGGTGAACAGACTGCCCTCAAGATGGTATATCTGAAGCGCCGAATCCGTTGCGGTAACCACCTGAAGTCGACCATCTTTATTCAAGTCGCCGGTGGCCATGGCACGGATCACTTCCTCCACCTTAAGATGGGTGGTGAATCCCTGGCTTGCCTGCATGGCCATCATACCGCCGCCATAACTGTCGCCACCGCCGGCATACTGAAGCCCACCAAGGGTCGGATTCTCTTCCTGGGGCCGGGCATACAGTTTGTTATCTATATTGCGGTCGAATACCTTCATATTGATATCACCGGCAAAGGAGTTCACCAGGGGGATGACATCGCCCATGGAATTACTCTGCTGGAAAAAGGCAAGAGTTTGCTTTTTTCCTGAAACATCGACCATGGAGGCATCTAAACTGATACTTTCACCATAATGGGTAAGACTGCCGAAAAGGATGTAATCCACCCCCATCTGCGCGCCTATATCCCGGGCTAAGCCCTCATTGAGAGGTCCTTTAACAAGCCCGCCGGCCTTTGCCTTGGCCAGGGCTTTGTCAACGGTTTCCCGATCCAGGACATCCACTTTCCCGACATCGGAAAGCCTTGAGGAAAGCATTGAGAACAATCCGTTTTGCAGGAAACCAAGATCCTGGGACGAATTCATTTCAAAGGGGCAGACAGCTACGGTTTTGGCGTCACCGCACAATCCCGTACCGATAGCTGCCCAGAAAGCAAAAAAAGTCAAAACAGCAACCATTGTTTTGAAAGCAAAAAATATTTGCATAAATTTTCGCATGGGGTTTCCTTACACTCCTGTTAAAATTGAACAAAATCGAGATTCCCAAGGTTTATATCCCATCCCCCGGACTCACACAAGTCTTTTGAACAGCTTTTCAAGACTGCGGGCATCAAAAGAGACAAAAACAGGGCGTCCATGGGGACAGTGCATGGGATTTTCACAGGTAAACAACTGCGCCACAAGGGCTGTCATCTCCTTCAGTGACATGGACTGTCCACCCCGCAAAGACCTGTGGCAGGCCATGGTGGCCAGGGCATCTTCAAGCCAGTCATCTTTAAGACCCGTGCCGTTGGCTTGGCTTATTTTCTCAACCATTTCCACCACCATGGGGCCCACATGCTTTTGCTCCACCAGCACAGGCACGGCTTTTATTACAAACGATGTCCCGCCAAAGGGTTCAACCCGAATGCCCAGATCAGCCAGATCCGTCATGATGGATTCAAGGACCAACGCTTCCTTGTGGCTCAGTTCCAGGACCTCGGGAACCGCCAGGGACTGGCTTTGAACATCCATACGCTTGTAACGGTTTAAAAGCGCTTCAAAAACAATACGTTCATGGGCAGCATGCTGGTCAACCAGTATCAGGTGCTTCTCCTTTTCCACCACAATATAAACATTGAGTACCTGACCTATCACCCTTAAATCCGACTGAGTTGCCCGAAAGGGTTCAATTTTCGAAAAAGGCGTTGTAATATCGGGACTTGAAGGTTGATTTGCATGGCTCACCAAAGGCGGCTGATTGTGCAGGGTTGTTTCCGTTTCCGGTACCCAGGAGTTTTCCGGGGATTCAGCAGCCTCAAAGGATTCAGGGGGCGGATCAAAAGATTTATACACAGGCGGCAACTGGGGAGCAGAAACGCTTTCAAACAAGTCGGGCGTCAATCTTTTTTCTAACATGGATGCCGATTTCAGTGCGGCCTGAACAGGCGTTGGGGACTCCTTTTTCTCAGTCATGACGGCCCTGGCATAGGACAATTTGTTGTCCTGACCACGGAACAAGGCTTTTGCCACGGCAAGGGACAAGGCTTGGTATACCGGACCGGGTGTAATAAATTTAATTTCACGTTTAGTCGGGTGCACGTTTACATCCACCTGGTCACAGGGCAATTCCACACACACCGCCCCCACAGGATAGCGTCCCTTCATGATCCGGCCCCGATACCCTTGAAACATGGCGGAGATAAGCCCTCGGTCATACACAAGACGCCGGTTGACGAACAGAAAAATCCGGTTGGCCGTACTGCGTGTAATACCGGGATTGGCACACACCCCGCGGATACATAGCCCGGCCAGACCAATATCCTTGCCGTCATCGGTTTCCGGCCACTGCATTTCGTACAGAGAATCTGCCGCCTCTTTACCCAGCACCATCTGAGCCCGCTGAAAAAGGGTCTGGCCCGGGGGATAACTTTTAACGGATCTGTGGTTGACAACAAGGCGGAATCCCACCCCGGGATTGCCCATGGCAAGGCCTGCCAGGGCATCGGCAATATGGCCGGACTCGGTGTTTTCGCTTTTTAAAAACTTTCTTCGGGCAGGTGTGTTGAAAAACAACCGCCTAACTTCCACCATCGTGCCGACAGGCGCGCCGGTATCCGTTACACCGGAAAGCTTGCCCCCATTCATATCCACCCGGGTACCGGTAGCGTTATCCGCTGTACGGGAGACAAGACTGAACGTTGATACGGACGCAATGGATGGCAGCGCCTCGCCCCTGAACCCGAATGTGGAAATGGAAAACAGGTCTTCCTTGGTGTAGATCTTGGATGTGGCATACCGCTCTATTGACAGCACCGCCTCATCCCGGGAAAGCCCGCACCCGTTGTCCGAAACACGGATTAAGGTTTTCCCGCCGTTTTCAATCTCAACGATAATCCTGTCAGCCCCCGCATCCATGGCGTTTTCCACCAACTCCTTAACCACGGAAACCGGCCTTTGAACAACTTCACCGGCAGCGATCTGGTTGGACAGGATATCAGGAAGAATCCGGATTCTGCTCATGAAGGCGTATTCAGGCTTTCCTTTACAAAACGCAGTAGAAATTCGCTGTCTTTTGGACTTAAATCAAACTGCAGGCAGGCGTCATTAACCAGTTTTTTCACATTCTGGTCCGGCTGGGCCGTTCTTTTTTCAGACACCCATGCAATGGCTTTTTTCAGGGCATTGCCCTGGGGAATGACAGTGGACATGTTAGCCTTCCTTATATAATTGCTTTACAATTCTGGAAATTCAGGATGTTTAGTCACAGCCTGCTCAAATCCATATCCTGCCCGGATCAGCGACATTTCATCAAAATGCCGGGCCATCATCTGAAGACCCATGGGAAGCCCGGTGGAGGAAATACCCGCGGGCACTGAAATCCCGGGAACACCTGCCAGATTGCAGGACAAGGTAAAAATATCGCTTAAATACATGGTCAAAGGATCTTCGATCTTCTCACCGATTTTAAACGCAGGTGTCGGTGCCACAGGAGACAAAATAATGTCGCACGACTCAAAGGCGCGTTTAAAATCATCCATGATCAAAGCCCGAACCTGGGAGGCACGACCGTAATAGGCATCATAGTACCCTGAAGACAGCGAATAGGTGCCGATAATAATCCGGCGCTGGACCTCCAGTCCAAATCCTTTGGACTTGGTTTTCTTGTACATCTCCATAATATCGTTGGCATCCATATCCCTGACCCCGTATCTCACCCCGTCGAACCGGGCCAGATTGGCACTGGCTTCACAAGGGGCAATAATATAATAGGCAGCCACCGCATAATTGGTATGGGGCAGGGAGATCTCTTTAATGGCAACGCCCAACCCCTCCAGGGTTTTCCGGGCGTTTTCAAACATTTTTTTGACGTCAGGATCAATGCCTTCAAGGCTTAAAAATTCCTTGGGTATGCCTGCGGTCATTCCGGAAAGACCTTGCTCCTTGAACAGGGCAATGCCCTTTAAAAAATCCGGCATCGGTTCAGGTGAACTGGTGGAATCTTTGGGATCATGCCCCCCCATGAGATTGAGCATCATGGCCGTGTCCGTCACATCCCGGGTAATGGGCCCCACCTGATCCAAAGATGACGCATAGGCCACCACACCAAACCGTGATACCCGGCCATAGGTGGGTTTCAGGCCCACCACACCACAATGGGAGGCGGGCTGGCGGATGGAACCGCCCGTGTCCGTGCCCACGGCCCCGGAACAGAACCGGGCCGCCACAGCAGCGGCAGATCCGCCGGATGAGCCGCCAGGGACATAGTCCGTGTTCCAGGGATTGCGGGTAACAAAAAAGGCTGAATTTTCGGTGGAAGAACCCATGGCAAATTCATCCATATTGGCCTTGCCGATAAGCACGGCATCCTGGGCTTTAAATTTTTCCACCACCGTGGCATCGTATTGGGGCACAAAATTTTCAAGAATTTTAGATGCACAGGTGGTCTTCACCCCCTTTGTACATAAAACATCTTTTAAGGCCACGGGTATCCCGGTAAAAGCCTGGTTCTCCCCTTTGGCAATAATCCGGTCCGCCTGTTGAGCCTGTTCCAGGGCAAGATCCGGATCAACAGTAATAAATGCTGAAATCGTGTTGTCATATTTATCAATACGGTCAAGGAAGGCCCGTGTCAGTTCAACGGAAGATATTTCCTTTTTGTCCAGAAAATCTTTGGCCTGGGCAATGGTCAGGGTATGCAGATTCATTTTAGTTCCTTACGCTTTTTTTGGGGGCTACTTTACCACTCTTGGCACCACATAAAAGTCCTGGTCACGTTCCGGTGCATTGGCCAGGGTCACATCCGGGCCCGGGGACGGTTTTTCCTCGTCTTCTCGGAGCACATTATTCATGAATGCCGCCCCGGATACCGGTGTCACCCCGTCAACATCCACATCCTTGAGAGCATCAATATAATCAAGGATATCACTGAGCTGTTCTGCCAGGGTCTCCTTGAGTTCATCATCCACATCCAGCCGGGCCAGATGGGCTATTTTTTCCACTTCCTGCTGTGATATTTTCATTTTTATTCCTTTTTTATGACGATACCGTTAACACCTGAACCGGCAAGCTTTGCCAGCCGGGCCCCGGCTTCTTCCTGATCGGGAAAAGAGCCGGTCCTGATCCGGTGCCAGGTCACCCCGTTGATCGTCACACTGACCCGGTAGGAGGTAATCCCCTTTTTATTCAAAAGAGCCATCCGGGATAAGGCATCATTTAAATCCTTATATGACGCAACCTGAATGGTGTATGCACCATGGGTCGATACCGGCGCCCCGCTATCGGGCCTGGTTTCTTTGGAAACCGCATCTGTTTTTTTACCTATTTGTTTTTTTGATTTTAAAACATTAGGGGCAGGCGGGATCACAGTCCGGTTTTCACTGGTTTTTGTATCTGTTTTTACCGAAGCACTCTTTTTAAGTAGTGGTGCCGGGGCATCACCATTGTCTTCACCCTGCCCGGCAGAATACCAGGTGGCCAGTTTTTTACTAAGCTTGACAGGAATCTCTTCAGCCTGGGGAGTATTGGGTATCGGCTCTATCGAAGCTGATTTCCCGGTTTCCCGGCCCGGGGTAATTTCTCCGGAATCATCTGTTTTTTCTTTGATCAGATAGGAGACCGGCTCGTCAAGGACATCATAAAATTTAAGATCTATTTTTTCCTTTTTAGGCAGTTTGGCAGAACGCTCACTCACCATTCGGCCAAGGCGTTCCTGGAAAGGTCGGGTTTCAAACAGGACAGGACTTGAACCTCTGCCTACAAAAACGCCAATACCAAACATCCAGATCCCGATTAAAAGATACCAGCCATATGTCCCAACACCACGAATCTTAAATTCTCCTACATTCTTTCAGGGGCAGAGACACCTAAAAGGGTCAACCCGTTACGGATCACTTTTTTAACTGCCAGAACCAGAGAAAGCCTGGCCAGGGACAGCGATCTATCTTCCATGATAACCTTATGCCGGTTATAGTAGGCATGAAAGGCCGAAGCAAGGCTCATCAGGTAGGTGAAAACCACATGGGGATGAAGGGTTTCCGCACTTTTTTCCACCTGTTCCCGGAAAGCGGCCATGTGCTTAATCAGCTTGAGTTCCTCTTCGGCCAGAAGTTTTTCAAGGTTGCTACCGGCGTTGAAGTCAATCTGGTCAATAAGTCCTTCATCCTTTGCCTTGTTTAAAATTCCGGTAATCCGGGCATGGACGTACTGCACATAATAAACAGGATTATCCGCACTCTTTTTTTTGGCCAGTTCCAGATCAAAATCAAGCCCTGAATCATAACTGCGGCTTAAAAACATGAACCGTGCAGCATCCTTTCCCACCTCGTCCACAATATCCTTAAGCGTCACAAACTCTCCGGCCCGGGTGGACATCTGCACGGGGTTTCCGTCCCGCAGTAAATTGACCAGCTGGACCAGAATTACATCAAATTGTTCGCTCTTTCGTCCCGTGGCCACCACAGCCGCATCAATACGCTTGATATATCCATGGTGGTCCGCCCCCCATACATCAATGACACGATCAAACCCGCGCTCGTACTTTTCGTCATGGTAGGCAATGTCCGATGCAAAATAGGTGGTCAGTCCATTATTGCGCACCACCACCCGGTCCTTTTCATCCCCGAATTTTTCAGTACGGAACCAAAGAGCCCCGTCCTTTTCATAGATCAGGTCTTTTTCTTTAAAATTTTCAATGGCTGTCTGGACCCGACCCGAATCATAAAGGCTTTGCTCGCTGAACCAGTTGTCAAACCGGACACCGAAATCATCTAAATCGGACCGGATACCGGCCAGAATTTTACCGGCGGCAAATCGGGCACAGATCTCAACGCCCTGTTTTTCATCGGCATCAGCAAGGTCTTTTCCCCGCGCATCAAGCACCTCTTTGGCAATGTCGTGGATATAGTCCCCCTGGTAGCAGTCCTGGGGAAAATCCACAGTTTTTCCCTGGATCTGTTGCAGCCGCAGCCACACTGATGTGCCAAGGGTTCTGATCTGGCGGCCGGAGTCATTAATATAATATTCCTTTTGCACATCAAAACCTGCAAAGGAAAGGATATTGCCGACGGCATCCCCCACAGCAGCCCCCCGACCGTGCCCCACATGAAGCGGACCTGTTGGATTGGCCGATACAAATTCAACCTGGACACGTTTCCCACTGCCTATGGCAGACGCGCCAAAGGTTGCATCCTGCTTCAGCACTTGGTCCACAACCGGGTGCCAGGCCCCGGGGGATAAAAAAAAATTAATGAATCCGGGGCCTGCCACCTCTATTTTTTCCACTACAGAGCCCAAAGGGGTGTGGGGAGTGTCGGAAATGGCCTCAACAAGACTTTTGGCGATCTTTGCCGGGGCCATTTTCTGCAATTTTGCCGACACCATGGCAAAATTGGTTGAAAAATCGCCCTGGCCTTCATGTTTAGGGGTTTCAACTTCAAATTCAGGCACCTGGTTGGAAGGCAGCAAGCCCTTTTCGAAGGCAGTACGAGCCGCATCCAGGAGCATGGTTCTAATTTTTGTTTTCATAAAGGATTAATTCTCGTGTTCAGAGGTATCTTCAGGGGTGAATCTAGGCGTATCGTCCTCGGAATCAATTTCTTTCATCTCGTCTTCCTTGGTGTCCCCATCTTCATCTAACAGTGCATCCAGCTCCACATCATCTTCTTCAAGAGAAAAATCCTCTTCGCCGGGCAATGTGTCCACATCATTATGCTCAATGACCATCTTATCCGATTCAGGATCGGCAAAAAATTCAGTAGCATTTTCAAACAACTTTTCGGACAGCTCCCTGGTGGGAAAAAAACTGCGACGGCGAAATACGTTAAGAAACGCCTGAAAGCCCTCTTTGCATGCAGCACTAATGACGTCAAGGGCATAGTCTTCTTCATGCAAAAGCAGAATTACACCGGGATCCACCTCTGCAGATTCAAGGACAGTCAGTATATTGTCCTCTATATTTTTTTCAAACCTGATTTTCTGTTTCATTGGATTCTCCTGTTATCATCCATTAACTTGAAACTTCTTAATATAGCCCAACCAATTCCCGTGTCAATAATTTAAATCTATCCCTTAAATCATTCCCGGAATTAAACAAACTTTTTAATTGACCCGCCGGTGTCAAGATGTTATATTAACCGGGTTAAATTTTGGAGGAGTGGCCGAGCGGCTGAAGGCGGCGGTCTTGAAAACCGTTAGGTGTTAAAGCCTCGTGGGTTCGAATCCTACCTCCTCCGCCAAAAAAACTGTGGAGAAGTGACCGAGTGGCCGAAGGTGCTCGCCTGCTAAGCGAGTGTATGGGGAAACTTGTACCGAGAGTTCGAATCTCTCCTTCTCCGCCAATAATTGGGGGTCACAGTAAAATTGAATTTTACTGTGACCCCCAATTATATTTTGGATGACTTTTTAATGGAAAAAGAACAGATATATCTGATATACTGCGTTTCATATCAAAAACATTACCTGCCTGTCCAACAAGGCGGAATCTTTCATCATAATAGGCTTAAAGGAGGTAAACGATGCAATGCCATGAAGTGGATTACGAAATTTTCGGGGATGACATGCAAGCCGTTGAGGTGGGGCTGGATCCTGGCGAAACCGTGATTGCTGAGGCCGGTGCCATGAACTGGATGGAGCAGGGCATCGCATTTGAAGCAAAAATGGGGGACGGCTCTGAAGCGGACAAAGGGCTTATGGGCAAGCTCTTTAGCGCAGGCAAACGGGCGCTCACCGGTGAAAGCCTCTTTCTGACCCATTTCACCAACCAGGCACATGACAAAAAACGAGTGGCCTTTTCCGCGCCCTATCCCGGAAAAATTATTCCCGTTGACATGGCCGCCATCGGCGGGCAGCTGACCTGCCAGAAAGATGCGTTTTTGTGTGCAGCCCTTGGCACAAAAGTTTCCATTGCCTTTAACCGGAAACTTGGGACCGGTTTCTTCGGCGGCGAAGGATTTATTCTTCAACGCCTGGAAGGTGACGGCATGGCGTTTGTTCATGCTGGCGGCACCATCGTTAAAAAAGAGCTGAACGGCAAAAGGCTGATGGTGGATACCGGCTGCATTGTGGCCTTTTCTCAGGGGATTCAATATGACATCCAGCGGGCAGGCGGACTTAAATCCATGTTTTTCGGCGGCGAAGGGTTGTTTCTGGCCACATTGGAAGGACACGGCAGCGTTTATTTGCAAAGCCTGCCCTTCTCCCGCCTGGCAGACCGTATCATCAGCCATGCGCCAAGCGCCGGGGGTTCATCTAAAGGGGAAGGTTCTGTCTTGGGAGGCCTTGGACGGCTATTGGACGGAAATTAAATAGCGCTTTTACGAGGAAATTATGGAACGTCTGATTCTCCCTGTGCTTGGGGTCGTGCTTTGTCTGTTATGCGGTTGTGCCACAACATCCAAAATTGCCATGCGCGATGATCCGTTAATCGGCACAGTGGTCAAAGGAGATACCGGGGAGCCTGTCCGCTTTGCCGGCCTTATGGAGACGTTGATCCACAGTGATATCATCTATCTGTCCGAAAAGCATGATAATCCCATGCACCATGCCATCCAGCACCGGATTATCCAAGCCCTCATTGACCAGGGGCAGGCGCCAATCCTTGGCTTTGAATTTTTTTCATACCAGGACACCCCGTTGTTGCTTAATCTGGTGGATGCCGGCAAAGAAGCGCATTCATCGAAAATGGAAAAAACCGTTGAACAACGAATCATGGACAAACTGGGATGGAAAAACCAATCCGACACCATGTGGGGATACTACTGGGATTTGATAAAGCTTGCGGCAGATAATGACTTTCCAGCCGCAGGCCTTGACCTCTCCGCCACCCAAAAACGCCGGATTACCCGAAAAGGGCTTGAGGGGCTGTCCCCCATTGAATTACAGCAGCTGTTTTCCACCGGACTTTCAAACTCAGCATATGAATCGCACATGAAATCGGTTTTTGTATCGGTTCATTGCGGCATGGACCATGGCCGAATGACGGACCGGTTATATGATACCTGGGTAGCCCGCAATGACCGGATGGCTTTGTCCGTGGTTGAACTGTTCAATGCCATGCAAACCCAAGACCTCGATAAGGCAGAACGTAAAACAGGCCCTGTTGTCATCATAATAGGGGCAGGCCATACTGAGTATGGTTTAGGTCTCATGGACCGGGTACATCACTTGAAACCGAATGCCGTCCAGACAAATTTGGCCATAACGGAAATAGAAAGAGAACCCGCGGAGCTATCGCAGTATTTAAAACCCCTGTCCATTGAAGGGTTGGGTCCGATAGCCCCTGCCGATTATCTGTGGTTCACCCAGCGGGTTTCCTATGAAGATCCGTGTGAAAAATTTAAAACCACACTGGAAAAAATGAAAAAGCGCAAAAAAGGACTCTAACCTTTCACCCGCAATACACCTAAAGTTCCGGTCATCTCAAGCGCGTCATAATGCCCGGTTGCCAGGGCCTCTTCATACACCTGGCGTGGGGGCTGACCCCCTTCTTCGGGATTGAAAAATATATCATGGATGACCAGAAATCCCCCCGGGATAATATGGGGGGCCCAGGTCAAAAAGTCCGTATGCACTGCTTCAAAGGAGTGCCCGCCGTCGATGAACACCAAGGAAAGCGGTGTCTTCCACATCCGGCCTGCTGTCTTGGAGGCACAGACAATGGGCACCACCGTGTCTTCCAAGCCTGCCCGGAAAAGCGTCTGACAAAGCAACGGAAAGGTATTGACGCTTAAAGTTTGCGCATCGTAGAGGTCAGGATCAAAATATTGTTCGCCCGGCTGCTGTTCTTCGGAACCTGCATGATGGTCTATGGAAAACAAAATGCCGTTGTTCTGTTTGCAGGCAGAACCGATAATGGCGGCAGAGCGCCCGCAATATGAACCGATTTCAAGCACCGGACCAATCATAGAAGCAGCCAGGGAAAGATCATATAAACGCAGGGCCTCATCATCATCCATAAACCCCTTGATGGTATTTAAAAATTCAAAATCAAGCGGGCGGGTCATGAAATCTTTTCCTCATCATAACTTCTCACCAATATTTCCCGGGGCTTGGAACCGATCTGGGGTCCGACAATGCCTTCATGTTCCATCATCTCAATGAGCCGGGCAGCCCGATTGTAACCGATTCGCAACCGACGCTGGACATAGGAAATGGAGGCCTGTCGATCCTTGGTTATCAAAGCCACAGCCTCGTCATATTTTTCATCATATTCGGATTCGTCAAACATTTTTTCCTGGCCCTCGTCATCACCCTGAACCACCTCTTCGTTATAATCAGGGCGGCGTTGATCTTTAAGAAAGGATGTGATCCGGGCGATCTCTTTTTCGGAAATAAAGGCGCCCTGGATACGCATGAGCTTTCCTGTGCCGGGAGGGCAGAACAACATGTCTCCGTTGCCAAGCAGGCTTTCAGGCCCCCCCTGGTCAATGATGATCCTGCCGTCAATTTTTGAAGACGTTTGAAAAGATAACCGGGTGGGAAAATTAGCCTTGATTGTGCCGGTGAGTACGTCGGCAGACGGACGCTGGGTGGCTATGATCAGATGGATACCTGCGGCCCGGGCCATCTGGGCCAGGCGTGTCAGGGCATATTCAACGTCTTTTGAAGCCACCATCATCAGATCCCCGAGTTCGTCCACGATCACCACAATAAAGGGCAGTTTTTCCAGGGGAAGTCCACCGGGAAGCACAATATCCTCGGGCGAGGTGTCCGGTCCAATATCCCGAAGCCGTTCGCCAACCATCTCATTGAACTGCCTGATATTTCTTAAGCCCGACAATTCCAGCAGCTCATACCGGCGGTCCATTTCCCGGACAGCCCAGAAAAGTGCATTGGTGGCTTTCTTCATATCCGTGACCACAGGGGTGATCAGATGGGGAATATCATTATACACCGAAAGTTCAATACGTTTGGGGTCAATCATAATCAGTTTGACCTCATCGGGGGTGGCTTTGTACAGCAAACTGATGATCATGGAATTGAGCCCCACACTTTTACCCGTACCGGTGGCCCCGGCAATGAGCAGGTGGGGCATTTTATCCATCTTGGTGGCCACGGGCTGACCAAGAAGATCTTTTCCAAGGCCAAGGGTCAGTAAGGATTTGGACTCAACAAACTCCTTGGATGCGATCATTTCCCGTAAATTTACGAATTCACGCTCATCATTGGGAATCTCAATGCCCACCACATCCCGGCCCGGAATAGGGGCGACAATGCGGATGGAAATGGCGGCAAGGGCAAGGGCAAGATCATCGGAGAGCCCTACAATTTTTGACAATTTGATGCCGGGCGCCGGACGATATTCAAATGTGGTGATAACAGGCCCGGGAAGAATTTCCACCACTTCGCCCTTGACATTGAAATCCTCCAGCTTTTTCTTCAAGATGCTTGCCTTGTTCTGGAGTTCATCCGTGTCGATCTGCCTGCGAAGTTTTTGTTTCTCATCCAGAAAAGACAAACCGGGCAGAATAAAATTGCGCTTTTCCCGGATATCGTTTATGGAGGGGGCCGCCACATACTCTTTGTCATCAGTTACCACTTCCACAATCGTGGGGCCAACGAATTTTTCGGGCTCGGATTTTTTTGGGGGTGAAGAGACTTTGCCGGAACTTGGCATGGGGGCATTAATCTTTTTGGGGCTCACATTTCCGTCTATTCCCGGCTCAGAAAAAAAATCGGGCACGTGAATATCAGCCTCAACATCATCCCCACCATCTTTTTCATCGGATCTTGGCAGAACGGTCAAGGCTTTTAATTTTTCGGCCCAAACAAACCCGGCTGCTTTTCTCTGATGTCTTTTGTTTTCAAGGGTTTGCCTTAAATACCCGACACCTTCGGCCATCTCCCGCTTGATTGTCAGGCAAAGCCGGATCAACCGGTACCAGACAACATCAAGCACCGATTTTAAAGAAATGCCGGTAACCAGCATACCGCCCACCAGCACAAAAAAACATAGAAATATGACACAACCGGTGATATTGGCATATTTGAGCAAAACCCCCGCAAGCCAACCGCCCACTTTTCCGCCCGCAGAAATTGTGGTGTCGGAAAACGCATAGGTTTCAGCAAACAGGAAAAAAATACTACCCGTGGTGATTATCAGGATCAGTCCCCCTGCCAGGGTCAACCCGATCACTTTCCGGGATTTTTTTCTCATAATCCACAAACCTAAAAGACAAAGAAGCAATGGTACCCACAGGGCACCAATACCAAACAAATAGATAAACAGCCCGGCAACATGTGCTCCGATCAGGCCGAACTGATTGTTCACATGGTGTGGGAAGGTAAAGAAATGATTACCCACACACGGATCGGCAGCATGGTATGAAAAAAGACTTACCGATGTCAGGATAATCAGAAATATTAAAATAACGCCGAACAGTTCTTTTTTCATACTTCGATAATAATGGGTACAATCAAGGGCCTGCGATTTATGGCAAAGGCAAAATACTGTTTGAGCGCCCGCTGCAATTTTTTTCGAATCAGTTCCACCCGGCACTCAATCCCGGCTTCAATCTCTTCAACAATCTCCAGGATCACGCACTGGGCATCATCCACAAGGTAGCCTGTGGCGGAATCAAATACAAACCCTTTGGAAATCAGTTCCGGTCCGTACAGCACCACCCCTGTCTCCTCGTCAATGATCATGGTCACCACCACAAGACCGCCTTCGGACAGTTCGCGACGCTCTTTAAGCACGGAGCGCCCCACATCACCGATACCTTTTCCATCCACAAGAATCCGGCCGGTCTGCACCCGGTCTTCAATCCGGCCCCCGTTTTCCCCATCAAAGGCGATGACTTGACCGTTTTCAGCGACAATCACGTTACTTCGAGGGATTCCCAATTTTTCGGCAAGCCTTGCATGCATCACAAGATGCCTGTATTCGCCGTGGATAGGAATAAAGTATTTAGGCCTTGTCAGGTTGATCATCATCTTAAGCTCTTCCTGGTGGGCATGACCCGACGCATGAATCTGGGCGATCTTGGAATAAACCACATCAGCGCCTCTTCGATAAAGCTTGTTGATAATGCTGGCAATGGCTTTTTCGTTTCCGGGGATATGTTTGCTCGACAAAATCACGGTATCCCCTTTGCGGACATTGATGTGCTTGTGAACGCCCGAGGCCATTCGGGCCAGAGCAGACATGGGCTCCCCCTGGGTACCTGTGGTGATGATCACCACTTCATGGTCCCCAAGCTTATGAATCTGTTTGATATCCACCACCAGTCCCGGGGGACAGTCAAGATACCCTAAGCGCATGGCCACATCCGTAATCTGCTCCATACTGCGGCCATTGAATATGACCCGGCGGTTGTTGTGCCTGGCAATATCAATCACCTGCTGAATCCGGAACACATTAGACGCAAAAAGCGCAACAATCACGCGTCCGGTGGAGGCTTCAACCAGTTCTCCCAAATTTTTTGCCACCTCTTGCTCAGACATGGCATACCCCTCTACTTCCACATTGGTAGAGTCGGACAGCAGTGCCAGCACGCCCTTTTCGCCGAAACGGGCAAAACTTGAGATATCGGTATTTTTCATGATATCGGCGGAATGGCTGATGCGGAAATCTCCGGTATGTACCACCACGCCTTCAGGGGTTGTGATGGCCATCCCCACACCGTCAATGGTGGAATGGCTGACCCGGATAAACTCTATGTCAAAAGGTTCAATGGTCAGCACCTCTCCCGGGTTGACCAGATTAAGATCCACATGGGTATTGAGGTCAAACTCAATGAGCTTGTTGCGCACAATCTCCAGAGTAAAGGCCGTACCGTATACCGGCAGACGGATTTCGCGCAAAAGGTAGGGCAAGGCCCCGATGTGGTCTTCATGGGCATGAGTCAGGATAATGAATTCGATTTTATCCATATTCTCCCGAAGGTAATCCATGGCCGGGATAACAATATCCACGCCCAGCATATGGTCTTCAGGGAACATGATGCCTGCGTCAATGATGAAGATAACATCATTATACTCCACCACCATCATGTTAAGGCCGATTTCACCAAGCCCCCCAAGGGGTATGAGTTTAAGCATTTAAATTATCCGGAACTGATATCAAACACAAATGGACAGCTTTTCAAGAACGGCGTCTGCCCAGTCAAGCAGCCAGTTGCGCTGCTCAACCGTGGCGTAGCCCATACAATCACACCTGATATTGGTTTTAATTCTTACCAACAGCTCACAGAAGAGGGCATTTTCTTCCAGCATCAGGGCAAACACATGGGGCCCGCAGGCCTTATGGGAGGCCTGGGTTTCTGTCAAAACACCCGAATCCAGATCAAGCCAATAGATCCCGCCCACGGTGGCAGCCTCAAGATAGGTGTCAAAATACTGTTTTAAAGCTGTGTAATCCTTAAGCGTAAAGCCATCTATAACATACTGTTTCATGACAGGTAAATTAACACAGAAACCTTGAACTATGCAACCTGAACTTAAAACATAAAATGATTGCAAATCAAATTATAAATAGATTAAAAACAGAATAATAAAATAACAGGAGAACAGAATGGTCAACTACCCCTCCTGAATCAAAGATTCAGAAGGGGCTTGTAAAAGCCCAAGTTGACTAGCCTCAGTCTCTTTATTAGGGACTACGTTCGGCAGGATGTAGATACCTTTGGATGTAATCGCCAGTCCGAAGCTCTGTCGTGGCTCTGTAAAAGCTCTGTGAGGAAGGAGCGGTTAACCACGTTGTGAAGCCTGCTGAACATTGGCGAGGCGAACCTTACCCCTCTTTGGAGGGTGTGCATAACTGAAAGGTTTTTTATGAAAGTGTATGTCAAATCACAATCAGGTAAATGGCTGATGCCGACAAATCCGGCAAATGCCAGAATTTTGCTCAAGCAGGGCAGGGCAAGGCAAAGGTGATTCAAAGAACACCCTTTGCAATTCACTTGCTTTATGAGACCACCGAGCATATTCAGCCGGTGACCGTTGGGATTGATGACGGAGGGATCAATATCGGGATTGCAGCGGTTTCAAACGGCAAGGTTTTATTTCAACAGAAAGTTGTTTTACGTTCGGACGTCAAGTCAAAACTGGATACCCGGAGGCAATACCGTAAATCCAGAAGAAACCGCAAAACAAGGTATCGAAAGTCAAGATTTCTGAACAGAAAGTCATCCATTCCCACATGCAAGGTGTGTGGCGGGAATGCCCCGGTATCTCAGGTGATCTGTCGATCCTGCCTGAACAGAGCGGATGGGGTTCATCAAAAATATGCGAAGATCAAAAAAAGTGTTTTCCGAATCCCACCATCAATCAAGGCAAAAAAAGATGCGATTATCCGGGTGGTCAAGCAGATCCCACTGCCCATTTCCAGAATTGTGCTGGAAGATCTCTATTTCGATTTCCAGGCAATGGAGAATCCGGACATTTCCGGTGAGCAGTATCAGCATGGAGATCTGCTTTATCACAAGAATTTCAAACAGGCGTGTCTGGTGCGTGACAAGTTCAGATGCCGTGTTTGCGGTGCGCAAACAAAACTGCAATGCCATCATATCCGTCAAAGGGCAAAGGGCGGGACAGACAAGCTCTCAAATCTGATGACGCTTTGTGATGTCTGCCATGATCGACATCATAAAGAAGGGCTCAAACTTCCGAAACAAAAGAGTTCCTTCTACATGTCGGCAGCACATGTCCAGCAGGGAAAGCACTATCTGCAAGCTAAGTTGTCACGAATCGCGCCATTACGGACGACATTCGGGTATATCACCAGTCATTTTCGGAACAATGCCGGGATAGAAAAATCCCATGTCAATGATGCTGTTATCATTGCAGATAAACAGGCAAGTCCTCTGGACCGGCAGATACAGACAAAACATGTGCAGTCACGGAAAAGAAGTTTGCATGAAGCAACTGCAAGAAAAGGAAGGAAAACCCCGAACCGAACCCAGAAACGGAATAACAAAAACGTATTTACCCTGAAAGGTTTTAA
>Ga0209800_10000861_pt1 | contig 38560 bp, 22 predicted proteins | sample Higcelweek8metaG_FD_187174 | JGI IMG/M metagenome (GOLD analysis project Ga0209800, IMG submission 187174) | Freshwater pond sediment microbial communities from the University of Edinburgh, under environmental carbon perturbations - High... | ecosystem: Environmental > Aquatic > Freshwater >...
TCATCAAATGGAAGAATGGGTGTGCGACTTCTATTATTTTGCCGGCGATTATATAAACGACGGATATTGATTAAATAAACCGATAGAATGATGGAGTAACAGGGTAATTGTGTTCTGTTTTCAATTGATTTTTTATTACTGTATGCTGTTTTTGTTGAAGAGCAGAAAATAACTATAAAATTATCGCCCTTCTATTGTGTTGTAACTGAAAATTGAGCGGTATATTTAACAAAGAAATATTTGAAAATGAGTTTTTGCACAGCTTGCACCGCAAGGCGGGAAACTCACGTTATGGGCAACTTTAAAACGACACCACAAAGATCCAACTTATTGCCAAATGACAAATCCTGAAAAAATGACAATGGATAACTTTGCAATTATGGAAACACTTATCAATTACTTATTGCAGTTTGGACATCTGAACCAACAACAAATTGACTTAATAAAAAGTAAAGCAGTACCAAAGGAAATCAAAAAGGATGCATATTATCAAGAAGCGGGAAAAATACCTCGTGAAATAATCTTTTTGACCGAAGGTATTTTCAGAATTTGTTATTATAACAATAAAGGTGAAGACATTACCAAATATTTCATTGACGAAAACAATTTTGTTGTTGATATAAACAGTTACAATCAAGGTATTCCGTCTGCAGAGTATGCCCAAGCTATTACCTACTGCGAATATATCGTTCTGTCAAAAGAAGCAATGAATGAACTGTCAATGACGATTATTGATTGGGATAAAATCATAGCAAAAATAACAGCAAAAGGTTTGTCTGAAAAGGTAAACAAAATCAGCCCGATGATGGTGGAGGATGCAACCGAACGCTATCTTAAATTTTTAAACAATTTTCCTACGCTTGCAAACAGAATACCTTTATCCTACTTGGCTTCTTACTTGGGTATTACACAATCTTCATTAAGCAGGATTAGAAAAAACATTCGTTAATTCGTTTTTTGCCAAATGACAAATGATTTCATTTTTAAGGATGGCATCTTTGCAGCATAAATCAAAACAATAAAAAATGAAATCAATAATTATTACAGGAGCAAACAGCGGAATAGGCTTTGAATGTGCCATGCAAATGGCAAAAATTGCGCCCAATGAACAAATTATTTTAGCGTGCAGAAATGTGCAAGCGGGAAATCAAGCCATTGAAAAAATCAAACAGAAAACCAATCACAAGCATTTGATTTGTTTGCCATTGGATTTAGCTTCTTTGCAATCTGTCCGAGATTTTCAAACCGCATTTTCAAAATTACCTAATCCACAAATTGCCGCTTTGATAAACAATGCAGGCATACAAGTTGTCGGAGAAACGAAATACACAAAAGACGGATTTGAAAGCACATTTGGCACGAATCATTTGGGCGGATTTTATTTAACGTTGCTATTAATGCCTTTCATTGTCAAAAACGGAAGCATCACATTTACAGCAAGCGGAACGCACGACCCGAAACAAAAAACGGGAATGCCTGCACCTGAATTTACATCTCCCCATTTGTTTGCATATCCAAAAGTAACAGACGACAAGTCGCTTTCTGTTGGACAAAAGTATTACACTATATCAAAGTTATGTAACATATTAACCGTTTACGAACTGCAAAGAAGATTGGCAAACACTGGCATTAGAGTAAATGCTTTTGACCCCGGCCTTGTCCCGGGCACAGGACTTGCAAGAAATTATTCGCGTTTTTTGAAATTTGTATCTGATTACATCTTGAAAATCCTGATACTGTTTCACCGTAATACTAATACAGCAAAAAATTCAGGTACACGTTTAGCAAACCTTGCATATTCAGAAAAATATAAAAACGCAAAAGGAAAATATTTTGAAGGAATAAAAGAAATAAAATCTTCTGAAGACAGCTATAATGAAACCTACCAATCCGATTTATGGAAATCAAGTGTTGAATTGATAGGCATACAGCAAGAAGACACAACAATCCAATTGATATGACCATTAGACAGAAATAAAGTCGAGTAGGTAAAGGGGAGTTTGACTCCGTCGATTCTCAATTCACCCATAAACCTCTCTCCGAACTGTACTTAACAATTAATGATTAAAATATCAGACGAATAATAAATACAACTCAATCAAGCGAATGCGGATAGATTTACAACTTTGGGGATGCACAAGTGTTACCGCTGATAGTAAAAAGACATCTGACAAATTAAAAAACAAGTAACAAAAAATCGCATTATTCCTTTCCCCTAAAGGTGTTATGAGGTACAACAAACATTAATGAAATTGAGAGGCAATATTTATTTGAAACAAACGCAACCTATATGCAATTATTTCATCTTAAAGAAAGAATTATCTGGCAAATATCTCTTGAAAAATCAGTGAATATATGAGATAATGACGTATGTTACAAGGTATTCTAAAATATTTACAACGGTAAAAATGAATTTAACATTATTTGTTCACTTTTAATCTTACAAAAAATGAAAATTTACATTGCTTTTATTTTATCGCTTTTATTCCTTTCAGGATGCATGAAAGATGATAACTACAATCCGGAGAGAACTATTGAAATCCCAACTTTTAGGTATGTAATATCTTGGACTGAAATCGAAAGTAAGACAGGAGAAGCCGATTGGAAAAACATATCTGACGGACAAAGGTTATCCTTCTTTTCTGATTCGGTTGATGAAAAGCTTGGAATGCCAAACAATGGAATCGTTCTATATAAGCCGGGTTTAAATATTCATATAAAAGACAATCTATCATTTCAACGATTCGGCAATACACTGGTATTTTATTATTTCCCACTTACAGCAGATGCAGACACGGTATCCTTAGCTTATAGGCTTATTGATAGTTCTACATTAGTAATATTCGATACAACTATAATACCTACTATTGAAATAAAATATAAAAGAGATAAATAAAAATACAAGATTAAATCTTATATAAAAAGCAATAAATCAATAGATCCGTTGAGGTTTTATAAGGAATAAATTAAAAACTACTAGCGGTAATCGAGTAGACGGCAGACGGATGGCTGACTGCCAATGCACTTCTCACACCGCAATTACCCGCATAAAATTGCACGCAAGCTACTCTCCTACTCTTTTTATTTGTTTTAGAATAAATACAATGGTTTTCTGACCCACTAAAGGAGGCAATTTTCTTGTAACAGGTAAGCAAAGCCTTATACCCACTTTTCCGAAAACGCCAGGAAGATAAAAAGAGTTTTTGCACAGCTTACCCCACAAAGCAGGGAAAATAGCAGCAATATTCATTTTATACACTTCTCGAAAAAACACGAAAGCCGCAAAACCATCGGAATATATAACCGCTTAAGGAATATCTTAAATCCGAAACTGCTTTTTTATTTTGTCCACAAATTAGCTACCGATCTTCGATTGCACGAATTAAACGAATTTGAATCACCCGAATGAGTGAATCCCTATTGGTGAAAATTAGTGTAATTCGTGGATCAGAGAATATACCTGCGGATTTAAGGTAATAAGAGCTCTTTTAAATAAATAATTCATTTATGGGTAGTGGAATCTTTCACCTGATTGTCTTTTATTAAACAAAAACTAATTGTATGAAAAAAATTCGTCTTCTCCCTGTTTTATTTTTAATGTTCCTTTTCTCCTGTGTAAAGGAGGAACCTGAACCATTTAACGCGCCAAAAAATATTTTAATTATTGGAAACAGTTATACATTTTTCAATAATGGACTTTCTTATCATTTAAATAAATATGTAACCAATGAAGCCTCCCTGCATGTCGATCGGGTTAAGGAGGTTGCAAAAGGAGGCTATACGCTTGAAAATCACTGGAACGACACTGCAACCGTTAATACTATTAAAAGAGGCGGTTGGGATGTTATTATTTTACAAGAACAAAGCCTTCGTCCGGTCAATGAAAAAGAAAAAATGTTTTTGTATAGTCAAAAATTTGATTCGTTAATAAAATCAACCGGAGATGCTAAATTGTATTTTTTCATGACATGGGCATATAAAAGTTATCCTGATATGATTTATCCTTTATCAGAATCGTATAATCAAGCTGCGAAAAACGCGAAGGCTAATGTAATCCCGGTTGGATTGGAATGGGATAAATTATTGAATTCAAAGGATTCATTAAATCTGTACTATTCCGATGGTCAACATCCGAATATAAATGGCACTTTCTTTACAGCAACCATTTTTTATAAAATATTATTTGGTAAAAATCCCGTTCTAAATCAGTATAGAGATACATTGATATCGAACGAAACAGCCAATCTTTTAAAAGAGTGGGGAAATAAGAGTGAAGCAATTCAGTATTGATCGTTTTTAACGACCATTCTTAAATCCATGACTTTGTTTAAGAATAAAAAATCAGATCTGAGTACAAAATCTAAATTTCATCTGTACCATACTTTTTATACCGATTGAAGAAATGTAACAGTCCAATCTTCGCTCACTCGATTGGCCTTGACATTTCTATTCATCGGCATTATACCAGAATGGCTTTGGACTGATTTGAAATTGCATTTGGTATTACTTGCTGAATTTCTTTTGCATAGATTACAACTATGCGCCAGCTGATTATTCCGACCCAAAGTGAACCACTATTCCAAATTAAAGTGTACCACTTATTCCGGACGAAAGTGTACCACTGCTTAGGCTTAGATAACAAAAAAAATTAAGTCTTTTTCTAAGAATGTCATTCTGACATTCCGGCGCAAAGTGTACCACTTCTCAAAAATACCATCAGGTGGATTTGTGACAAAATTAGCCATCGTTGGGCGAAATAAGATTTTCCAGAGAAAAATATATGAATAAAGCGGTTGCCGTTTGATCTATCAATTCGTTCGATTAAGACATGCTTTATGAAAGGTTGACCTGAGCCAGATGGAGCAAGTTGACCGGAATTTTACAAAAACATCGTAGTTGTGCAACAAATCAGCAATATATAAGGCTATTTGTCAACGAGAAAAAGGGTTACATTCGCAATAAAATATCGTATCATGTTTAAGCATTTAGTTTTTCAATCAATATCAGCCTTACTTCTTCTGACAGGTTTTCAGATAGGTGTAAAGGCGCAAGACAACATTCAACGCAAACAGCTTTTCGATTACGATTGGAAATTCAATTTGGGAGACACTCCTGCTGCCAGTGCTCCCGGTTTTGACGATAAAAGCTGGCGAAATCTTGACTTACCGCACGATTGGAGCATTGAAGGAAACGTAAATCCTAAAAATCCAACGGGCGGAGGTGGTGGTTATTTCCCGGCAGGAACAGGCTGGTATCGAAAGACATTCACTGTTTCTCCTTCGTGGAAAGGGAAATGCGTTTCAATCTATTTTGAAGGGGTTTACATGAATTCCGAAGTATTCATCAATGGAAAATCGCTTGGCGTATACCCTTATGGCTATTCATCGTTCAGTTACGACCTCACCTCTTACCTCGATTTCAGTAAGGAAAATGTAGTTTCGGTGCGGGTCGACAATTCGCAGCAAATGAATTGTCGCTGGTACAGTGGTTCAGGTATTTACCGACATGTTTGGATGGTTGTAACCGACCCGGTACATGTTGACAGTTGGGGTGTAGTGATTACAACCCCTGAGGTATCTTCGCAAAAAGCAACTGTTCAGATAAAAACACGGATAAAGAACGAAACAAATTCTCAGCAAAGCATCATTCTTAAAACGCAACTCTTGGGTGCAAATGCAATAAACGCAGGGAAAGCAGATGATCTGGTTATTGCCCTTTTAGCGAATAGTGAAAAAGAAATTGACCAAACCATAACCGTATCAAAGCCATTGCTGTGGACACCCGAAACTCCTAATCTTTATCAGGCTAAGGTACAGGTGTTAGCGGGCAATAAAGTAACAGACGAAACCCAAACCACTTTCGGTATACGCTCCATCAAATTCACAACTGAAAATGGATTTCAGCTTAATGGTAAAACAGTGAAACTAAACGGTGGCTGTGTCCACCATGATAATGGATGCTTGGGTGCTGCTGCTTTCGACCGTGCCGAAGAACGCCGGGTTGAACTGTTGAAAGCTGCTGGTTTTAATGCAATCAGAACCTCGCACAATCCACCTTCTGAAGCCTTTTTGGAAGCTTGCGACCGATTGGGGATGATGGTGATCGACGAAGCATTTGATGGATGGAAAGCTCAAAAAAACAAATACGACTATGCCATGTTTTTTGATGATTGGTGGCAACGCGACCTGGAAGCCATGGTCATGCGCGACCGAAACCATCCTTCCATCATTATTTGGAGTACAGGCAACGAAATCATCGAAAGAAAGAGCCCAGAAGCTGTTACAACCGCCAAAATGCTAACCGATTGTGTTCACGAAAACGATCCAAGCCGTCCCGTAACATCAGCCATGACCACATGGGATAGTGATTGGGCGATATTCGATCCGTTATTTGCTGCACACGATATTGGCGGATATAATTATCAACTGCATCGTGCCCCTTCCGATCATGAGCGGGTTCCTTCACGGGTTATTGTTCAAACCGAATCGTATCCGAGAGATGCTTTTACGAATTGGAAAATGGTACAAAGCCATGATTACATCATTGGTGATTTTGTCTGGACAGCACTCGATTACCTGGGCGAATCGGGCATAGGCCGTTGGTATTATCCGGACGATACTCCAGGCGAGCATTGGGAAAATGATTTTTATCCCTGGCATGGAGCTTATTGCGGCGATATAGATTTGACAGGATGGAGAAAACCAATATCACACTATCGAAACCTGTTGTATAACGACACCGAAAAACTTTATATGGCTGTTCGGGAACCTAACCCTGCAAATGGGGAAATCAAAGAGACCTTATGGTCCGTTTGGCCTACATGGGAAAGTTGGACATGGCTGGGGCACGAAGGAAAGGATATCCAGGTAGAAGTGTATTCCAAATATCCACAGGTAAGGCTCTATCTCAATAAAAAGCTTATTGGCGAACAAGTTACAACAGAAGAGCAACAATTTAAAGCTACGTTTACCCTTCCGTATGCTCCCGGCTTGTTAAGCGCTGTGGGTGTGGTGGATAATAAGGAGATGGAAACGACCCTTTTAAAAACTTCAGGCGTTGCTTCCAACATTAAACTGACAGCTGATCGTACAGAAATTTTAGCCAATGGGCAGGACTTATCCTTTATTACCATTGAAGTAACTGACAAAGATGGAAACCTTCAGCCCAATGCTGAGAATCGGTTACAATTCAAAATAGATGGTCCGGGAGTCATTGCAGGTACCGACAATGCCAATTTGAAAGACCTTGATCTGTACGTTGGCAGTACCCGTAAAGCCTGGCATGGGCGAGCGCTTGTTGTACTCCGAAGTACTCAAAAAGCAGGTAATATAAAGCTTACCGTAAGTTCACCGGGATTGAGTGATGCAATAATTAATATCAAAACCGAAATGAAATAATCAATTTAAATATGAAACGAACGATCATTGCTACCGTACTTATTTTTTTGTTTTTCTTTGCTGAAGCGCAATATCAAACTGCATCGAATTCAAAGGGAGAAAACTATTTTATCAATCCTGTTTTTGCCGGCGATTATCCCGACCCAAGCATTCTGCGCGATGGCAACGATTATTATATCGTTCATTCGTCGTTTGAATACTATCCGGGTTTGACCATCTGGCATTCAAAGGATATGATTAATTGGACCCCGGTAACCAATGCTTTGCATAAATACATTGGTTCGGTTTGGGCGCCCGATTTGGTTAAATATAACAGCAAATATTACATCTATTTTCCGGCAAGCGGTAAAAATTACGTTATAACGGCCGATTCAATTAACGGTCCGTGGAGCGACCCGGTAAGCATTACCGTTGAAGACAACCCCATTGACCCCGGACACGTTGCCGATGAAAATGGAAAACGCTATTTGTATTTTAGCAGCGGCGGTTATGTTCCATTATCCGATGATGGCCTTACTGCGGTTGGTGAATACAAGAAAACCTTTAATGGCTGGCCAATCCCACGTGACTGGTCGATAGAACTTTTTGCATTGGAAGGTCCCAAATTTATCAAACATGGCGAATACTTCTATCTCACAACTGCTGAAGGTGGAACAGCCGGCCCCGCTACGAGCCACATGATCATTTCTGCACGTTCAAAGTCACCATTGGGGCCCTGGGAAAATTCACCATATAACCCAATCTTAAGAACTGCCAACAAATCAGAAAGATGGTGGTCGAAAGGCCATGGTACTTTATTGGATGATACGAACGGAAATTGGTGGATCGTATTTCATGGATATGAAAAAGACTATCTGAATAAGGGTCGACAAACCCTTATGGAGCCCGTTGAATGGACGAAAGACGGTTGGTTCAGGATTCCTGATGGCATCAAAACGGAAAACCCAATTAAAAGGCCTTATGCAAAAGCTTCAAAAACAATCTTCTCGTTAAGCGATGCCTTTAGCGGAAATAAGTTGGGCCTGCAATGGAAATTCTTTGGCGAATACGATACCACCCGTTTTCATTTTGCGGACCAATCTTTAGTGGTTAATGGAAAAGGAATTTCAGTTGGAAACTGTTCTCCATTGTTATGTGTCCCTTCAGGCCATTCGTATACCGCTGAAGTAGAGATGGAGATAGAAGGAAACGCCATTGGAGGTTTGGTTATGTTTTATAATAAAATTACCTATTCGGGTATCTTAGCCGACAATGAAAATATCCTGACCAATCTTCGCGGATGGCAGTTCACTTGTGAAAAGAATGTGCTAAAAAAACATGTTTTCCTCAGGCTTAAAAATATTGAAAATACCGTAGATATGTTTTACAGTACCGATGGTGTAGAATGGAACAAAATCGAAACTTCAGTAGAAGTATCTTCGCTGAACCACAATGTTTTTGGTGATTTTTTAAGCCTGCGTATTGGCCTTTGTTCGATAGGAGAAGGGAAAGTAAAATTCAAGAATTTTATATATAAGCCGCTTTAATAGCATAAATAGACCCGACAGGTTTTTAAAACCTGTCGGGTCTGATATCTTCAACCATATTGATTGAAAAGCTTTTCGGTTGAATTAAAGTTTAATCAACTGAACAAGCAGAACATCGTTTTCCCGAATGTCAAAATCTTTTGAGAACACTCCGGAACCATCGACCCTGATGATTTCTTTGGCAATGGGCGAACCGTCGTTTTGACGTTTTAATTGCTCTACTTGTGGTTTCGATAGTTGGCTTGGTTTCCCTAAATCAATATAACTTGTATACGCATCGTTACAACGATATCCCACTTTATAAACTTCAAGCGCATAAGTTCCCGCCGATACATTCGTCAGATTGATTTTCAATTTTCCTTTCGGTTTTGAAGGTAAATCGCGGATATAATACACTTGGTTATTGACTGAATCGCCGGGATGGGTAATCGTAAAATCCCATGCAAGTACCTGAATATTACCATCGTCGTCTTTGCTAGCCCATGACATTTTATCATCATTGACAAGTTCTGTTTTTCCTAACCGATTCAGAAACTGGTAAGCATAGAATACGGGTTTATTGATACCCTGTGTATTCAACATCCCAAAACCTCCGTGAAAAGGTGTAAACCGAGGAGCCGATTCTTCAAAAATATCGGTAAAAACCCAGTACGACATCGATTGAGCGGCATCGCCAACTTGCTTTAGTTTTTGTAGCACATAAGCTGCTTCGTGGTAACTGTCGTGTATTGGGTCTGCCGGAGTGTACGATGCACTCCATTCGGTATAGTGCAGTTCCAGTTCGGGCATTGATGAGCCGGCAATTTCTTTGCGCGACTGTAACACATCACCACTTACACTCATTGGATTTTGATCGAGAACAGTTCCCGCATTGCCATATTCATCGAGGTAGCCTTGTTTTACCCCGTACGAATGGGTGCTGATGTAATCGATAGGAACATTATTTTTCTTGCAATAATCGATCATCTCTACTTCCCATGCAGCACCGGCAGTTCCCGGACCACCAACCCTATATTCAGGATTAACACTTTTAACAGCCTTGGCACTATAAGCGTACAATTTGAAATATTCTTCTTGTGTACCAGTCCAAAACCAAGGAGTAAGATTGGGTTCATTCCAAACTTCAAAATACCAGCTCTTAACTTCTTCTTTGCCGTATCGTTCTGTCAAATGTTGGGTTAGGTTCCGTATCAATGCTTCCCATTTTTCGTAATCTTTAGGTGGGGTAACATTACCTTTCCACCAAAATATTGTTTTTTCACCACTTGCCAAAGCCGAGGGCATAAACCCAAGCTCAATAAAAGGTTTCATACCTATGCTTTGCAAAAAATCGAACAACACATCGATATACATGTAGTTGTACTCGGGGTTTCCGTTTTTGTCCTCTTTATAAACCCCCATATCGTCGGTTAATAGCCCGTGCATGCGGATGTATTTAAAGCCACACTCTTTTTTTACGTAGGCTAACTGTTGCTGCCAATCGGCCCGCAACCCTTCGTTGGCTCTCCCCGCCCCCACGCACTCTTTAAACATGGTGCTAAAGGTGCCTTTTGACTGATTATAGTCAACATTGATAATTCTGCTTGGCTTTTCTGATTCTGCAGGGGTTTGGCCTTGCATAATAATGCCTGAAAAACAAAGGATTACAAGAATAAATAGTGACAAATGGTTCATTTTCATCTTTTTTTTTAGCAATTCAAATTTATCAAATTTCACTAAATTTACAGTTTTCTTTTAATTGGCATCATTCAATGAAAGAATATACTGTACCGAGTTTCCGCCGTTGGGGCTATTGTTGTAAAAACCGAAAACTGTTTTACAGTAAAAGATAAGTTATTCTTTTTATAATTAAAATTTTAAGTTTTTAAGTTTTATAATTTCCCTATTGTCGGGAGTAACAATCCAAAGATTTCCTTCTTTATCAAATTCCAAGTCAGGAATGTATGTATGAATATCATACCCGATTGAATCAAAAGTTATCCATCTGTCATTTTTATAAAATGATAAATCATATCTGTCATTTGGAATATTATTGTCTAGGCTTGTAGCTGCTACTAACAAACCATCGCTATTCGATTTTATTGATGTTATTCTATTTGAAATTAATGGATTTGAATTATAAGGTGATATGTCAATCCAATTCTGATCATTTTCAAAAAGATATACATATCCATCCATTTTTGTGGGATCTGAATATATTAACATACTTGAGGCTACGACTGTAGTGGAGTCAGTTAGGGATATTATATGGTCAACAGAGTTGTAAGGCAGTCCCGAATTCTTTTTAGTGAATACTTGCCAATTTTTATTTTCGATTCTCACCAAACCACCTTTACCACCCATTTGATAAGTACCAATCCAAACAACATTGTTTTTTCCACAGACTATAGAGGTAACTGTCTTATAGGGCAATATGGAATTTTGATCATTATAGAATTCTACTTTTTCTTCATTGAATACATAGACTCCTGTAGAAATTTCCTTTCTATCAATAATTCCTAACCACAAGCTATTATCGGAATCTAAACAAATTGAAGTAACAATCCCATTACCTATTTTTGAGTTAATCTCTGCAGGATAGCTAATTTTGTTATCACTGAATAAATTTAATCCTTGTTTCGTCCCGATGTAAACATCATTATTAGAATCTATGAATATGCAATTGATAGAATCATTAGATAATGAAGAATTTTTACTGGTGAAATTATAAAAGTTAGTTCCATCATATTTTATGAGACCATCAGCAAATGTGCCAATCCATAAGTTTCCTTGATTGTCTATTTCAATTTGATGAATGAATGACTTTACATATTTTCCAGGAACATTTAGCTTCTCAACATTATCAACGATATCCCAATTATCATCATTACAGCTTAGGAATATCAAGATAAGGAGCAAAGACAGAAGATTTAATTTCATGGTCGTGTTTAATATGAATATTAGTTTTCCGAAAGGCATTAAACTTTATATAAATTCAATTGTTGAAATGAATTAGTCTAAAGCAATTTCTTAAAGGGCTTTTCAATTACGCTCAAAAATAACAAAAAAGTAGTGGTGCGGGGGCAAAGAAACAGCTCTTTTTTATACCGACTTTTTTTTCGGGATTGCAAATGTTCTGTTTTTATTGCGTGGGAAGTTGTTTCCCTAATGCGCCCATCAGTCGCAAAGTGCAGGGGGGGAAATAAAGCACTTGTGGTAATGTTCGCACTCGTAGAATTCCTTTTGTCCTTTTTTATTTTGTCTTTATCAAGTTTGTACTGAATTATTAAAAAACGAGTCAAGTTTGGTGCTAACTTAAATATATCACTCGGTAGCCCCTTTAATTACCGCATCCAACGCTTGCTGCTCCATGACTGTATTATTCTTTCGGTTGAAAAGGGAGCCATCACCTCCGGTATCCCAGAAAAAAGGCAAAATACCATTTGCTTTCGCTTGTTTTGTGACGTAGTAAAAATAATAGGCCCTGGAATCTTTATGCAATTTCAATGCCTCGCCGGTCAAATTTGTACGCAACATGCTCCCATACTCACCCATGACTACAGGAATACCTTTATCGACAAATTGGGTTTTCATCAATTTAAAGAAACTATCGACAGTGCTTTCTTCACCCCAGGTTGGGTTATGCGCAACGTCGGTGGCCGAGTGGTAGTCTTTGCCCCAGTAATAGAACATCTTTCCCCAGTTGGCATCTTCGGTCATCAAACAAAATTGGTAAGGGGTGTAATAATGTATTTCTGCCATCAATTTATTTGTGACCCAATCGGTTGGAAACGATTTCATCAACTTGCTGGTTTTCTCAATATCGGTCGATGGGCCCTGAACCACCAACACACGATAACTGTTTTTACCACCTGTCGCCCGAACCGCATTGACAAACGTCTGGTGATAAGAATTTAACACATCCATTTGGGTAACATCTTCAACATTGGGTTCATTCGCGCTTGCAAAAAGCAGATGTTCATCGTAATCGCGAAGATGGGTTGCTATTTGTTCCCAAAAAGCTTTCTGCTTGGCATTGTTTTCTTCCTGTTTTTCTTCGGTGCAATTGTTTTCGAGCCAGCCGCCGTCCCAGTGGATGTTGAGCAACACATACATGTCCTCATCAACGCACAATTGAACAACTTCTTTCACACGGTCGAGCCATGATACTTTAAGCAGAGCCGTTGTGCTATCCTCCATATACTGGTTAAAGGAACATGGAATCCGAATGGCGTTAAAACCGTTTTGCTTAACCAATTTGATCAGCTCTTTTGTAACTCGCGGATTTCCCCAGGCCGTTTCACCCCCTATGGCCTCCAGTGTGTTTCCAATGTTCCATCCTAACTTAATTTTGGCCGCTAGCTCGGTGGCGTTACTGTTCATTCCGGTTGCATCGGGGTCAATAGGCGAAGTGTTGTAGCCGGGATAGATTCCTGCTCCATCCTGTGTTGCCTTTAACTGAATGGTTTTGGCATTATCGGCGCTTAATATGATGATAGCTGAGCGCGCATCGGTTGCCATGTTTTGCAAGGCGGTTATCTTGACAACACTAGTACCTGTATTGCCCGTTGTTTGGCTGAGCGTTAACCAATCGGCATTCGACGTTAAATTCCATAGCGGTGCATCAGTGTTTATCGTTAGATTGACCGAATTGCCCGACTGGATGAAGCTGAGGTTTGACTGATCGGCAGTAAGTGTATAAATCCCCTCACCGGCCAACTGCTTAACCACCAACTTTACAGGCTTGGCATCGCCTGCTGTAATAGTAAGTGTATCAATGCGCAACCCGGTTGTCTTGGTGTTTACACTCAGCGTTACGGTTGCTGTTTTTTCTGATCCGTGGGTACCCGACAAAACCAACCATTCAGAAGCCGGATTGTTGATACTCCACGAGTCGGCATCGGTTTGGATGATGATGGTTTTGCTGCCGCCATCGGCTGCAAAATCAACCTTATAGGGGCTAACAGTAAGAATGTTTGGTTCTTCTTTCGTACAACCCGACAGTGAAAATGTTCCTGTGAGTAAAATAAAAGTGATCAGATGTTTGCAAAGAATCTTCATATCAATAAAATCGTAAAATAAACACTAAAATAGTTTTCTCGCAGCAATTGCTTGTCGCGATAGAAAACCAAACAATGGTAGCATGAACCAGCTTGTTTCTTTTGACAAAAATGGTTTTCTTTTTGACAAAAAATGCAAAACTTCAGGGCTAAAGTATTAAGAATAATAAAAAGGCCGTAGGTGTTTCATTCTGTTTTTACAACAACCTATTTCACAGTCAAAATAATACACTGACCATCAATCAATTATTATTAACTAGATTAAACGCACGATCAAAGAAATCCTGATTATCGACATTAATATTGGAACCCCTGTAAAGGTTGATCTTATCAACAAGAAGTTGTTTGTTTTCAGGTGCCAGTTTTCTTGCAAACTTTAAGAATATTTGCAACATATCTAAATCGCGCTCACGAATCGACATTACAATAACATTTTCATAGCTTTTATAATAGGTGTCGTCACTTGTATTTAGAGTGATTACGGGTGCTCCTGCCTCAAGTAAACAGATAACAAACTGCCGGGCAATAGATTTTTCATCGTCTTTTTTATTCGAATACATACTCATCGCATCTCGATACTCTTTATAAGCTTTAAATAAATTTGAGGTATTAAAACTGCTATAACTAAAATTCGGGTCAGCCCCACTCTCTATGGCATGAATTCTGATGCGATATGTCCACGTGTACGTTAAACAATGATCAGTATCTAAATTGATAAATTGATTTGAAAAATTCCGGTTTTTCAACTCCATAAACTGCTCAGCTACATCAATGTACATTTTGGCCAAATCGCAGTTTAAATTTACGTTTTCAATTCTTCGTGAGGAATTGAAAGGGTCTTGCATGGTTTCGCTTGTGTACTCAAAGTACTTTTGAAGGATTAATTTACCAATTTGATGTTTCGATAAATAGGCCGTATCTGAAAACATTACAAGATCGTTCATATATTTGACATAATAAGGTTTTCCGATTAACAGTGCATTATGAAACGGGAGAATCCCTTTATTATTAGGAATTTGCATTCCAAACTTATTTATGACTAAAAATACTGTTGCAGTAATATTGTTGTTATCATTTCTTAGCGCGTAATTTAACGGTGTTTCTCCATCGTTGTTTTGCGCAACCTCGTTAGCCCCGCTTACAAACAAATAATAGGGTACCGGACAGAACAATTCGTAATAGATATTCTTATTTACAAAATAATTGGTATCACATTTATACACAGGCACTTTATATCTATGCAACAGTCTGGCAACCTGGGCACTCACCGGAATTGAATCACCCCCTTCAAGTTCAAAGTTTTTATCAAAAACATCTAAAATCTTTAAAACAGTATCGCTTAATTCTTGATTTTTTTCGCATATAACCGAGTAATGTAAAGGCGTGTTACCATTTTTATCGGATTCATTTACATTGCTTCCGGCATTAATCAATGATTTTACAGCCACTGGATTACCATTAGTTACAGCCAAATGCAAAGGAGTCTGACCCTGGTCGTCTTTCGCCTGAACATTACTTTTGTATTTGAGCAATAAATTAATTGTGGCTGTATCGCCATTCAAAGCCGCAATGTGCAAAGGAATTTGGTCATTTAAGTTCCGAAATGAAACGTCGGCTCCTTTTTCAAGCAGGATACGTGTAACGTCGAATAACTCATGTTTTACAGCTGCAGTTAACAAGGTTTCTTCATATCGCCCTTCGGGTTTATTTACATTTGCAGGCTTAACATTCTCAGCCAATAATATTGCATTGGTTAAATCCTTATTATAAATGGCATCAAAAAGTTTTTTTTGGGAGAATGCAGTAAAACTGATTAACAAAAAGAACAGCACACCTATTTTTTTCATATTTCTTCAGCTTAGATTGTTAATAAATAATATAGCTTTTATTGTTTGTTAGGCAAATTACTATTCTTATTTGATTTATTTATACATACGATCAAGCCATTTTACAAATTCATTTTTCCATTCAGAAACCGCACTTGTCTCATCATAAGCTAGTCCAAAACCATGACCTCCATCTGGATATATATGCAATTCGGAATTCTTCACTTCAGTAGAAACCATTTTTAAATATGGTAATACTTTTTCAAAAGTCAATTTATTGTCATTTTGAGCAATAGCCATGAAAAACGGGGGCAATTTTTCCTTATCTTTTACCTCTTTAATAAGTTTAATAGTATTACCATGGTATATTAAAGCTACAAATTTAGGATTCCAGTCATAATTGCCGTTATAATATTTATAGACCATTCTTTCAGTTAACCAGCCACCTGCCGAAAATCCCATCATCCCAATATTGTTTTTATCGAAATTCAGACTATCTGCAAATTCTTTCATGATTTGCATACTTGTCCTCGCATCCTGATAAATAGCACCTTTATAATCGCCAAAATCGACAAGCCAGTCTCCGTCAGAATCTTTTCTATTTGTTCTGTATTTAACAACCATACAAGTAATCCCTTGCTCACTTAACCATAATGCAATATCAGTTCCTTCTTTATCAATCCAAATATTTTTTAATCCCCCTCCAGGAAATATAATTAGACCAATACCCCGATTAATTTCCTTTTTGGCAGGAAAAATCATGTATGTAGGTTCTGAAACATAGCTGTAAACCCTGTTTAATCCTGTAAGCGATTTTGAATGAACAGCTGAATCTACGTATGTTTCTTGATATGGGTGAATTACAGGATTGTCCTTTATGCCATTAGGATACAACAAATTTTCGTTTGGAAATTGAGAAAACAACTCAACTATCGATTTAGTCTTGCCTTGGTTCACATTATCTAAATTTACCTCTTCGTTCTCAACACGTTTTATGATTATTGCTTCCTCGAAAATCTTATTAATATTTTTTGTTACTTCCGTTTCTACTCCTTTAGAACCCGCATAAGCTAAGCCCAAATGCTTTAAATCACCGACATCAATACTTTTTTTAAGTAATAATTTAGAATCAGGGTTTTCTACCAGTTTATTAACTTTAACAAGCCACTCTGTATTTAAACCTCCTCCTCCAAATCCTTCTGCTTTAAAATCTGAAGAGTTTCGGAAAGTCAGCAATCTTTGGTAAAGGATTTTAAATTCTCCAAAAACATGCTCCAATCTCTCATTCTCTGATAAAGGTTTATCAGAATTTCGAAATGTTCCGCATGAAATCATAATCATTAAAATCAACGATGGCAAGATAAATTTTTTCATATCATATTGTTATTTAGTATTTGTGTATCTCAAGAGTGTCTTGCATTCCACATAACGTGAGTTCCCCGTCCTGCGGGGCAGGCTGTGCAAAAACTTATTTTGTAAATTTTGTTTGTTAAATATACCTCTCAAATTTCATTTACAGCACAATAGAAGGGCGATAATTTCGGGTTACGGTCATTTAATATTTTCCTGTCTTCTAAAAACAATTGCCCTAAAAGACTTAAAAAAGGTACTGGAAAGGTGCTTTTAATATTGAAATAGCACTTTTTCAGCGCTTTACACAATTCGACAAACCAAAGTATCGAGGCACACCGGATCAGAGCCTGTCCCGACGAACGTCGGGATTGTACCCGATAAACTCCAGGCCAACCTCGCCAAGCACCTTCTCTTTTCCTTTCATCAGCGTGAAGGTAAACCCCCTCTGCCGTTTCAGTGTGCCAAAAGGATGTTCGGCCAGTTGTTGCCGCTGCCGGTAGTCGTTGGGGTTGGCAATGACCCTTTCATTGTTTTTCTCAATACTCTCGGCGAATTCACTGCGGTCGATGGCATCTACAATCCCGAGTACTATGACAATGACCCTGACAAAGGAATCGGGAACAATTGTGCTTTCAAGGCTGATCATCATGAGCTTGATTGCCGAACAATGCCGAAGCACTTTCCTCACCGGCAACGTGTGGCATGGTGTGTGGTTTTTTATTACACTATGAAGATACCAAATATTTATATCATTTAAGAATATCAGGCAGTTAAGATATTAACAAATCAGGTAGTTTTTGCACAGTCTGACGCTCAAATACATTGCTCACACGTTGTAAAACGATTAATATTTGATTAACGAATGTTTAAAGTTTTTGCTTGCTCGAATTTGTTTTAAATGTCCTGAGCTTACTTCCATTTATCCTGTGGGGTGAGCTTCAAGACTATTTATTCTTGTTAAATTATTGGCTTTAAAATATCGTTGGTTCGGGTTTGTAATCCTTATCCTTTAGTAAAACCAACGCGATAAAATCGCGCGGGAGCGGGGGACTCGGTTTACCCTCCGAAATTAAAAATGTAGCGGCTCTTTTTAAAGTGGTTATGGCGGAATTATTTCATCGCAAGAGAATAAGTTTCTTTGCTTCGGAATAGGAACCGGCTTGTAAACGATAAAAATAAATCCCACTAGATAAATCAGTTGCATCCCATTGCCGGGTATAATCTCCTGCAGGAATTTCTTCGGAGAAAATTGTTGCCACTTCTCTTCCTTGTAGATCGTATATTTTCAACGACACAAACGATTTAGACGGAATACTAAATGAAATAGTTGTCGACTGATTAAACGGATTCGGATAATTCTGCTTCAAAATAAATGTTGATGGTACAGAGATTTCTCCTTCTATACCAACTTTATTGGGATAACTTGTAAACCAGATACCGGAACTTGTCCCGGCAAAGATCCCATTATTGTTTAAGGCCAGTGACCAAATACGATTGTCGGCAGGCATCCCCGTGCTGAATGAAGTCCAGGTTACGCCGTTGTCAACCGAGAGGTAGGTTCCGTTATCTTCTGTCCCTGCAATAATCTGATCGTTTACAGCGACTAAGCAATTTACTTTTGTGAGGCCAGATGGGTCTGCTGCCCAGCTGGCTCCGCTATTGTCGGAAATGAAAACACCGGTCAATGTTACCGCGAATAGTTTATTATCCAACCCCACAAGCTGCGAGATGTTTGTATTGGTTAGGTTAGAATTAATGGTAGTCCAGCTTGTTCCGTTGTTTGTCGATTTAAAAACACCGTTGTTGGCACTACCTGCAAATAGGTTTTCGCCACTTGCAACAATTGAGGTGATACGGGCATCGTCTGCTATTCCCGAACTAATTTCGGTCCAAGTGCTACCGTTGTCTGTCGATTTATAAATAGCACCTGTAGTACCTGCAAAAAGGGTAGAGTTAATTATCGCAATTGACCAGATTGCAGCGTCAGCAGGTATTCCGGTGGTTGTAAAAGCATCCCAGGTTGTTCCGTCATCGGCCGACTGAATTAAACCATTCCATGTTCCGGCAAGAATTCTGGAGTCCAACATTACAATGGATAGAATGTCAATGCTGCTATCGGCTGTACCAACCTGATTCCAGTTTGTGCCATCATTATTCGTTATAAACATTCGGCCTCCGTTAAAACTATCCCATGTACGTGCAAACACCTTGTTTTTGCTACCGCAAAGATTGAAAAAACTGTTGCTTGCCGACCAATTTGTTTGAATCCAATCGCTTGAAAGAGGGAGATCTTCGGACGGATTGGCTGCATTGTTATTCATGTTTCCATCAGCAGAAGGAGTAAAACCAAGTGCTTCATTTCTAAATGACAAAACAAAGATTGCCAGTACTGTAACGTACAGGAAAAACCGTTTTATTTTTATTTTGTGTTCCATTGTTTGCAATTTTTAATCATGATGTATGTATTCAAAAACAATAGCATCTCAGGCTTCATTCTATGTTAGTGATTGCCATAAGGTAGTTGTTCCCCAGGGAAGATGCTTGCTCATTGTCGCATCATTTGGCGTTACGCCCAGTCCCGGCCCATCGGGTATCTGCACGTAACCGTCAACCATTAAGGGTTTTGGAACGCCGTCAATCAGCGAGTCGTACCACGAAATTTCGGGATAATGGTGTTCACACGAAAGGAAGTCGGGAATACCTGCTGCAATGTGGGCGCACATCATCATGGCAATTGGCGAGTTCGACTGGTGTAGCGCCGTTTTAACCCCTTTATCATGTGACCACATAGCAGCCTGTCTGCTCTGATGAATGCCTCCGAAGGTGGTAGGATCGGGATGAAAATAATTTGTCGCATCGGCGTTGACCATATTCTTGAGCTCGTCGAAACCAAACATGTCTTCACCACTAAGAAGCGGCATATCGGTACCGGCATTAATTTGGGCCAGCTCTGAGTAATAATGCCACGGTATGATGTCTTCCATCCATCCTCCCTTTGTTTTATCAAGATACCCTGGCTCTGCCAAGTAATTGGAAAGCTGGATTGCCGAGGCAACATCGAGCTGATTTCCCCCGCCGCGGGGAGACCAATCAAAAAAGTGATCGGCTGAGAGCGGTGCTTCACCAATCATCGATCGAAATGACGCAACGTAATCACGAAATTTCGTATAGCCTGAATCTAAAATTTTCTTGGCTGAGCCACCCGATTCGGTGTAAGGGTTGGGATCGGGTGAGGTTGTATAATCTGAATTGGTTAAAATACCGTTTAAATCTGTTTTAAACCAGGTGAATCCCTGGTCTATTCGACTCTGAATTTCAGCCTTCCTTGAAGAAAGATTAGTTCTGACCGGCGTATCGCAATACATGCGCATACGGTCATTTACTTTTGTGCCAAGAAGCTTCCATATAGGAACATTATATACCTTTCCGGTTATGTCCCAGCAAGCACACTCAATGGCGGCAATGGCTCCTGAAGCGTACGTGATCTGCTTCCAGTCCTTTGTTGGATTCAACGCTGCGGTAATTACATCGAATACTTTGTCAACCTGCGTTGGGTTCATGCCCATAATAAGTGGACTGCACTTTGTCAGCTCGGTTCGTGCATTGGTGTCTTCAACCCGGCATTCTCCATAGCCTGATATTCCCTTATTCGTATCGATTCTGACAATTCGGGCAGTAGTATTTAAGCCAGAAAAAGATGCCACCGATATTTTTGTGATATAAATTCCCTTTTCGCCGGGGCTTATTGCAGCCCTGGCATGGAAAAATGGATCTATTAAGCCAGGAATCCCAGTTGTTGCGATAGCAGTAACTCCAAGCATCTTTAGAAAATCTCGTCTTCTTAAAGATGAGTATCTGATTTTAACTTCAGTATTTTTATCCATAAATGGTACACTTCATTAGAGCGAATTAACGACTAGTACATAATCCCTTCAAGAAACACGGGGCGCTGAAAAACGCACACAGGACGCAAACAGCAAGCTGCTGATAAATTTGAATTTTGCTGTAAACAATCCAAATTCATAATTATGTACCAGATGTTCTACGCACAAACTTAACAATAAAAATCAAAAAAAAAACACCACAAAACATGAATAACGTACTAGTATCTAGCGGAAAGGTTATCGTACTTTTCATTAATCCGATGATTTGTAAAGCTATTGTAGTTTTTAAGCAACGCCGATTCGTTATTCTTTTATGTTCTAAAAATATATTATTATGTTCATAAATCAAAGCTGAAGCCTATTTATCTTCAATCTTTCTAAGCGCTAAATTAAGCTGATACTGTATACTTGTGTCTTGATACTTGTGTCTTGATACTTGATACTGAAGAATTACAGCAAAAACAGCGGGACTGAAATAACTGAACGTGTAAAAAACAAACAAAATTGGTCAAAAATCGCGTTTTTGTACTTGCGACAAATTAATAGAATGTAACTTTACTTCTTTTAGTTTTAACTAAGTCTATCTATGAAAAAGTATGCCATAATTCTTCTCTTTGTTCTTCAATTGTTTGGGAACATTGCCCTTTGTGAAGTAAGTTTACCCAAGCTGGTTAGCGACGGGATGATCCTTCAGCGCGAAACCCCCGTAAAAATATGGGGCTGGGCATCAGCCGGCGAAAAGGTAACGCTTCTGTTCAACAATCATTCGTTCGAAACATTGGCTTCAGCCGATGGGAAGTGGCAAATCGCTCTCCCATCTCAAAAAGCTGGCGGACCATTCGAAATGGAAATTTCGGCCAGTAATAAAATTACACTCAAGAACATTCTCTTCGGCGATGTATGGCTCTGCTCCGGTCAGTCGAACATGGAAACCACCATGAGCCGGGTTTCCCCGTTGTACGGCAAAGAGATTGAAACCTGCGCGAATCCAAATATCAGGTTCTTTCAAGTACCAACCCGCTGGAACTACAATGTCCCCCAGCAAGACGTACAAGGCGGGAAGTGGGAAGAAACAAATCCGCAAAACATTCTGAAATATACCGCTGTGGGGTATTTCTTTGCCCGCGACCTCAATGCAAAACAGAACATTCCGATAGGGATTATTCAATGTGCCGCCGGTGGCTCAAGTGCCGAAAGCTGGATGAGCGAAGAAGCATTGAAAGCTTTTCCCGAACAATATAAAATAGCCAGGCAACTTTCAGACACAACCTATATGCGGAACCTGCTGGCAACAGAAAAAGAGGTGCAGTTGAAATGGTTCGATGAGCTTGGCAAAAACGATCTGGGGAGAAAGGGAACTCCCTGGTTAAGTCCCGATCTCGACGATACCAACTGGCCAACACTTCAGTTCCCCGCTTTATTCAACGAAGCAGGAATGGATTTAAAAAACGGCACGGTCTGGTTCCGAAAAGAAATTGAGTTGCCAGAAAGTTGTTCGGGAAAATCAGCTCTTCTTGAACTCGGTCGGATTGTTGACGCTGACTCGGCTTTTGTAAACGGAAAATTCGTGGGCAACATAACTTACCAATACCCGCCACGCCGTTACACCATTGCTCCGGGTATTTTGAAAGCCGGTAAAAACAACATCACCGTTAAGGTTGTCAGCCAATCGGGCAACGGAGGTTTCATCAAAGACAAACCCTACCGGTTGACCGTTGATGGGCAAACCTTCGATCTCAAAGGAACATGGAAATACAACATTGGAGCAACAATGGAGCCTTGCCCAAACTCTACCTACTTTCCCGGGCATCCGCTGGGCCTTTTCAATGCGATGCTCTATCCAACCACAAACTATTCGGTTAAAGGAGTGGTATGGTATCAGGGCGAGGCCAATGCCGAACGACCAAGCGATTATTCAATTGTTCTTTCTACATTGATTAATGAGTGGAGAACCCTGTGGAATAAAAAAGACCTGCCATTCCTGTGCGTTCAGCTTCCCAATTTCATGGAGGTAAAAAAAGAACCATTGGAAAGCAATTGGGCGGAGTTACGCAACCAGCAGTTGAAAATTCTTTCTGTTCCTAATACCGCCCTGGCAGTTACCATTGGCTTGGGCGAATGGAACGACATTCACCCGTTACGTAAAAAGGAGGTTGGACAGCGCCTTGCCCTTGCTGCTGAAAAGCTCGTTTACGGAGATAAGAAAGTGATTGCCTCAGGCCCCATCTACCAATCGATGAAGGTGAAAGGGAACAAAGTAGAACTGACATTTACCACCTGTGGAAGTGGCTTAACAACAAACGATGGCAAGGAGTTGAAACATTTTGCCATTGCCGGCGCCGATAAGAAATTTGTATGGGCAAAAACCGAAATCAAGGGGAATAAAATCATCGTTTGGAACGATACCCTGGTTCATCCCGAGATTGTTCGGTACGCCTGGGCCGATAATCCAGAAAGCGCCAACCTATACAACATGAATGGGTTACCGGCATCACCGTTTTCAACCGAGAAATAAATTAAATCATATAAACTTAAAACATGAGATTCAAACGGTTCATTTCTGCCCTTCTCTTTTTGACGTTAGTGGTCAACGTGCAATTATTTTCACAAAACACCCCGATACAAACCAATGTACCCGCATTGAAAGAGGTATTTGCCAACGATTTCACCATAGGATGTCTGTTGTCGTACAAACATGTAGGGTTCGCCACCGATCCCAAAGTCAGCGGACAATCGTCAGTGATTTCTTCAACCGGCGGGGAACTGATTAATTACCACATGAACTGCATGACGCCTGGCAACAACATGAAATCGGTTTATACCATCAACATTTCAGCCAGCGCCAGCGCGTATAGTTCAGCAACAACCACGGTGGAAAAAGACTCAATCGAAATACATCCCAACGTTCGCTTCAACGGCGATCTGATTGCCCAACTCAACTGGGCAGAAAGGCAAGGATTTACCTTCCGGGGACATACACTCGTTTGGCATAGTCAAAGTCCGGCAGAGTTTTTCAGGTCGGGGTACACTGCAACCGGGGCAAGGCTATCGAAAGAGGTGATGACCCAACGCATGGAGAACTACATCAAAGAAGTTATCCGACTGATCCACGAAAATTGGCCGGGAATGGTATCTGCCATTGATGTAGTAAATGAAGCAGTTAGCGATGGAAACGGAGCTTTCCGAACTGCCAATAACGAATATTATACAACCTTTAGTGACGAAACGTATGTAATGAAAGCCTTCGAGTTTGCCAGGAAATACACTCAAATCTATGGTGAGAATCAAATAAAACTTTATTACAACGACTACAGTACAAGCAGTGCCTCGAAAGCTGATGGTATCGTTCGATTATGTAAACCCATTTACGAAGCCGGACTTCTCGACGGGATTGGGATGCAGGAACACGATTCAAACACCAACCCTTCGGCACAGGCATGGATTAGCTCGTACAACAAGTTTGATAAAATCTGTAACGAAATGGCGGTAACCGAGCTTGATGTTAGCACCAACAGCGGAACAAACACCCCTTCGGATGCCATTTTAGAAGCACAGGCCAACCAATATGCCGCGTTGTTTAAGTGTTTTGTCGATAGAAGTTATTTCTCGGGAAGGGGGAAAATTATTAACGTTTCGAAAGACGGGCTGAACGACCAGTACACGTTTGTAACCAATCAGTCGTCTTCAATCTGGGATGCCGATAATCAATGCAAACCCGCTTTTTACGCTATTGTCGATGTAGGAAACAATTACAATAAGCTCGATTCGCTGATAGAGGTTGTTGAGAATCTTTCGTCGAGCAACTATTCAACCGAAGCCTGGAATATAATCACAACGGCCCTGACATCAGCAAAAGGAGCCCTTTCGAAAAACTATTCAGCCTCAAGCCCGGCAGTTAAAGGTTTAGGAGATGCCATTGTTCTGATAGAAAATGCTCTTTCAACTCCTACTGGAATTATGGAATATGAAAATAGTGTCTCTATAAAAGCGAATGGCGGTTTCATCTTTATTGAGAATGCAGAAAGAGGATCACAAATTAATGTTTATCGATTGAATGGATCTTTGATGCAAAACTGCACGGCCCAATCTTCAACCATTTCACTCCCCTATTCTGAACCGTGTATTGTTCGCGCTATCACCGGAAAAGAAGTTGTTGTTAAAAAGATCATTCAATAAAAATTAAAAAAAGATGAATCATATAAAGTCAAAATATCCATTTATAATCTTAATAGCACTGATTTCTTTAAATCCGTCAGTAGCTCAAACAAAATCCGGTAAGGCTGAACAAAGTAATGTAAACAACAGTCAACGGATCTCTATCAATGAGGGTTGGAGCTTCTTTAAATACGAATCGGCAGCAAAAGCCGACAACCTGATTTACGATGTCAGGCCTGATATTGCCGATAAAACCGAGAACAAGGTGGCCGATGCCAAGCCCACCGATGCCGTTGAAGTGGAAACAACTCAGGAAGTGCTTAAACCCTGGATTCTTCCATCGGGGAACGACTTTATCAGCGATCCAGCAAAACGACATATCCGCCCTGAAGGGAACCCGGGAAGTGATTTCCCTTTTGTTCAAAGCAATTTCGATGACAAATCGTGGGAGAAAGTGAATTTACCTCACGACTGGGCAATCAAAGGACCTTTCCAAACCGGATGGGATTCTGAAGTTGGCGGTGGAATGGGGCGTCTTCCAATTAATGGTGTGGCCTGGTACCGCAAAAAACTGGACATCCCTGCCTCGGATGCCGGCAAATCAATTTTTCTCGACATCGACGGAGCCATGTCCTACTCTATCGTATGGGTCAATGGACATTTAGTGGGTGGGTGGCCTTATGGTTACAACTCGTACCGCTTAGACCTTACGCCATATATCAAACCCGGAGGTGAAAATCAACTGGCTATCCGCATCGACAACCCCAACCAGTCGGCTCGCTGGTATTCCGGTGCAGGGCTATACCGCAATGTTTGGCTGACCAAAACCAATCCCGTTCATGTGGGGCAATGGGGAACGTATATCACAAACAAAGACATTACAAAAGAATCGGCCTCAATTGATTTGACTGTTACCATCAATAACGACTCAAAATCGAATGCAACGGTTGACGTGATCACACAGGTTTATATACTTGACACTAAAGGGGAAAAAATCGGCAATGCAGTTGCCACTTTTTCAACCTTGAATTCAAAAGTACCTGCCGGAGAAAGTGCTAAAGTAGAAAGTGCTGTCACCATTAAAAATCCAAAACTATGGGGACCACCTCCAACACATACCCCGAACTTATATGTTGCCGTGACCACGTTATCGCAAAATGGTAAACCTATCGACTCGTATGAAACACGATTTGGAATCCGTTCTGTTGAATTTAATCCCGATAAAGGAATTTTGGTGAATGGAGAACACATTTTCTTGAAAGGGGTCAATCAACATCACGATCTTGGCGCAATTGGAGCTGCTTTCAATACGCGAGCTGCCGAACGGCAGTTGGAAATATTGCGCGAAATGGGTTGCAATGCCATCCGTATGTCGCACAATCCGCCAGCTCCCGAGTTGCTTGAACTGACCGACCGGATGGGTTTTCTGGTAATCGACGAGATATTTGATTCATGGGAGCGGAAGAAAACACCGCACGATTTTCACCTCATCTTCCCCGATTGGTCGGAACCCGATACCCGTGCATTTATCCGCAGGGATAGGAATTGCCCTTCAGTAATTATATGGAGCTTTGGCAACGAAGTGGGGGAACAATATACCACTGAAGAGGGCGCCGCTGTTGCAAAACGAATTCAAAACTTCGTAAAGGAAGAAGACCCTACCCGCCCCACAACCCTCGCCATGAACTATGCCTTACCCGATATGGAACTGCCTAAAGTGCCCGATGTGATTGGATTGAATTATCAGGGCGAAGGGATTCGTCAATCACCTGAATTTGAAGGAACCGAACGAATCCGCACAGCCCCTCAATACGATGCTTTTCATTCAAAATTCCCCAACAAGTTAATTTTCAGCGCCGAAACGGCATCAGCAGCCAGTAGCCGTGGCATTTATCTGTTCCCCGTATCAAAGGAGCTTAGTGCGCCAATACGCGATGGCCGTGGGGGCGACTCGAAGATATGCCAGGTTAGTTCGTACGAACTCCATGCGGTTGACTTTGGCTCCACTGTTGACAAAGTTTTTGGTACTATTGACCAGCATCCTTTTGTTGCCGGTGAATTTGTGTGGAACGGTTTTGACTACATTGGTGAGCCAACCCCTTACTACGAAGCCCGCAGTTCATATACAGGAATCATCGACCTGGCTGGTTTCCCTAAAGACCGCTTCTATTTGTATCAATCGCATTGGAGACCCGATTTTCCCATGGTACATATCCTACCCCACTGGAACTGGCCCGAACGTATTGGAGAAGTTACCCCTGTTCATGTATTTACTTCAGGTGATGAGGCAGAACTATTTTTGAATGGAAAGTCATTGGGGAAAAAGAAAAAAGCTGAATTCGAATACCGTTTGCGCTGGGATGATGTGGTTTACGAACCCGGCGAATTGAAAGCAGTAGCCTACAAAGAAGGAAAAGTCTGGGCAGAAGAGGTAGTAAAAACAACCGGTGAAGCAACCGAACTGAAAGCAACTGCCGATAGAAATGAAATCGCAGCCGATGGAAAAGATTTATCGTTCATTACGGTGAAAATAACGGATAACAATGGACTAATTGTACCACGTTCGAATAACAAAATAGCTTTCAGCATTGATGGTCCAGCCGAAATTGTGGCAACCGACAACGGCAATTCGATGGATATGACAGCATTCCCCTCGCATGAACGGGAAGCATTCAATGGATTGGCGCTGGTGATTGTTCGATCAAAAAATGGTGAACCGGGAGCAATAACATTGACAGCAAAATCAGCAGGATTAAATGAAACTCAGATAAAAATCAAAAGCAACTAATCAGATAAGCACATGAAATTAAGAAATTTACTTTTTACTTTTATTTTCAGTCATTTCGTTTTAATGTCGATGGCCCAGAGTACCAGTTACAATATCAGGTTAAACCAGGTTGGCTTTTTGCCTAATTCTAAAAAGATTGGGGCAATCATCAATACGCAATCCGATAGTTTTAAAATAAAGACCAGCGATTTAAGTACAGTTGTTTATCGGGGGCAGTGTTTACCAGCGGCATACTACGCTTCATCCGATGAAAACGTTCGAATTGCTGATTTTACATTATTACAAACACCTGGAAATTATGTGCTTGTTGTTGATGATTTGGGGAAATCGGTACCATTCTCAATTAAAAAAGATGTTTTTACTGCCTTGTCAAAAGCAAGCATCAAAGCATTCTATTACAACAGGGCATCCATTGCCCTTACCAGCCAATATGCAGGTGTTTACGCCCGGGCAATGGGACATCCTGACAATTCGGTGATTGTACTCCCTTCGGCTGCTTCTGCCGACAGACCGGCTGGTACAATTATTTCAACACCTGGCGGCTGGTACGATGCAGGCGATTATAACAAATACATTGTGAACTCCGGAATTTCGGTTTTCACACTCTTATCGGCTTACGAAACCTATCCCGAATATTTTGATACACTTAAAATCAACATTCCTGAAAGTGGAAATTCAATCCCCGATATCCTCAATGAAGCGTTATGGAACATCAAATGGATGATGACCATGCAGGATACAGTAGATGGTGGCGTATACAATAAAACAACCGAAGCCCAATTCAGCGCTTTTGCAATGCCAGCTCAGGTTACTTCAAAACGCTACGTAACAGCAAAAGGTACAGCAGCTACTCTAGATTTTGCAGCGATTATGGCCATGACAGCCCGGATTTACAAGAACTATTTGCCCGATTTGTCAGAACAGGCATTAAGACAATCGGTGAAAGCATGGCAATGGGCGAAAGATCACCCCAATGTCCAGTTTATAAATCCTTCAGCATCGGGCGCATATCCGGCTGTTGGTACAGGTGGATATGGTGACACGAATTTTAGCGATGAATTTTCGTGGTGTGCTGCCGAATTGTATGTTACAACCAAAGATGCAACCTATTATTCTGAAATTGGTCTTGATAAAACGTATGATGTTCCGGGTTGGCCCAATGTCAGAACCCTGGGGTTGTTGTCGTTGCTTGTTCATAAAGATTCGCTCACTGCTGAAGCAGATACCACACTGGCAATAAGCAAATTGATCAATCTGGTTAACGATGCGAAGAACAACATTGTGAACTCCCCATACCGGATTCCCGGCGATTTCTTTTATTGGGGTGGAAACAACGGATATGCGAACAGGGGTATGTTATTTATGCAGGCTTTTAAATTGACAAAAAACGCTGCTTTTTTTAATGCCGCTTTATCGTCACTCGATTATTTGCTGGGCAGGAATGCAACATCCTATTGTTTTGTTACCGGAACAGGAACAAAGCGTCCAATGAATATCCACCACAGGATATCAGGCTCTGATGGTATCGCTGAACCAATCCCCGGGTTACTTGTAGGTGGTCCGAGTACCGGAAGTGTTAGTGATTGTGGCGCTTCTCAATATCCATCATCGTTATCTGCAAAATCTTATTTGGATATGCTGTGCAGTTACTCAACCAACGAAATAGCCATCAACTGGAATGCCCCACTAGCTTTCCTGACAGGAGCAATACAGTGTGAATACATCAAAAATTTCACTACTACAATGCCATCCTATTTTACGGTTTCTTCCGAAAATATAACACTGCCATCTAAATCAGGCTTTGAATATCAACTGGTTTTTGAAGGAAATACAAACTGGACACTTACTTCCGCTTCAGAATGGATAGCTCTAAGTTCGACCAAAGGAAGTGGCAGTGCCGTTATCAAAATATCCAGTAATACTGATAATCTGATCGATTCTACCCGGACAGGTAAAATATTTGTTTTCTCTAACGGTGAATTAGCTGATTCTATTGTTGTAAAGCAAAATGGTGCCAGAAAAACCTTCAAACTCGAAGCCGAGGAATTTTCAACAATGACAGGGTTGCAAACCGAATCAACAACCGATGTTGGTGGAGGACTGAATCTTGGCTATGTTGATATTAACGATTGGGTAACCTATCATATCGACATCTCCTATTCCGGGGTTTACGATGTAACTTTCAGACATGCAGGTTACGCGGGAGATTTTGATGTAAGCATTGATGATATTTTCGTACAGAAGGTCACCTTTCCTGCTACTTCCGATTGGCAAACATGGGTAAGTTATATAAGCCAAATGAGTTTAGCCGAAGGCCAGCATGTTATGAAATTCAATTTTAACAAAGCAGGAACCAACCTGAACTGGATCCAATTTAATTGGGTAAAAGCATTAAAGGTTGACAACCTGGGAAATCGTGATATCAATGTGTATCCGGTACCTGCTGACGATTATTTGAATATTGAATTTGGTAACTTAAAAAACCCCGGCAAGATTCAACTCCTTTCGCTTGATGGAAAAACATTAATGAATTATGATTATCAGGGTACATTGAAAGAAAGCATCGATATTTCGGGATTAAAAAAAGGAATTTATATTCTGAAAATCCATTTTGAATCAAGCGTTTATACAAAAAAAATAGTTATTAAATAAATTTCATGAAGATACATACAAGAATATTCGTATTGATAGGATTACTTCTATTGACCACAAACGTTTTTTCACAAGATCCCAATTTTTATATCTACCTGTGCTTTGGACAATCAAACATGGAGGGGTATCCGGGAACTATTCAAGCAAAGGATAAAACAGTGGATGATCGGTTTCAGGTGATGGAGGCTGTAAGTTGTTCAAATCTGGGAAGAACCAAAGGAAACTGGTACACTGCGGTACCTCCATTGTGCCGATGCAATACCGGCTTAACACCTGTCGATTATTTTGGCAGAGCGCTGGTTGCAAATCTGCCATCGAATGTAAAAGTCGGTGTAATCAATGTTTCGGTCGCTGGTTGCGCAATTGAACTTTTCGACAAAGACAATTATCAGACCTATGCTTCAACCGCTGCATCGTGGATGACAAACATTATCAACGAATACGGTGGAAACCCATACTCACGACTTGTCGAAATGGCAAAACTGGCTCAAAAAGATGGTGTAATCAAGGGTATTCTGTTGCATCAGGGAGAGTCAAATGTAGGTGACAACCAGTGGACTGCAAAAGTCAAAGGAGTATATGACAACCTGATAACTGATCTGGGGCTTGATCCGACCAAAGTACCACTTCTTGCCGGAGAAGTTGTAAATGCGAATCAGGGAGGTGTTTGTTCAGGTATGAATTCAACCATCGCGACACTACCCAACAAAATTCCAAATTCATATATCGTTTCGTCCAAAAGTTGCACCGATACAACAGACAATTTGCACTTCAATTCGGCTGGATATAGGGAACTTGGATGGCGATATGGAGTTAGAATGCTTTCGATTTTGGGTGTCGACACAACCAAATTAGTAGATGTTCGAATCGCTGAAAAACCTATGGATCCGAAAGGGACCGAGTCGTTCTATTATGAACCTGAATGTGCAACAATTGGCAATAACTGGAATAAAAAATTTAGTTCTCTCGCTTCAAATGATTATTATGTCACGGTTAAAACCGGATTAAACAGCACGTCGGAAGCGCCTGCCGACAGTGCAAGTGCTATCTATATTCCGTTTACAGTTACAAAAGATTCAACCTACTACGTTTATGCCCGATTAAATTGCGCAACGACCAGTGACGATTCTTACTGGATTAAAATGGACAATGAATCGTTTGTAATATGCAATGGAATTATTGGTGGTGGGTGGCAATGGAAAAAACTATCCAAAACAGAACTCAAAGCAGGCGAACACACCCTTACCATCGCATATTGCGAAGATGGAGCGAAACTGGATAAAATCTGCATTTCAAATTATTCTCTTGCTCCTTCCGAAATGGGCGATGCAGCCATAAACCTTTGTGTACCGACCGGGTTAAATTCAATTAAAACCGTTGATGGTTCTTCATTGGGACAGAACTATCCAAATCCGTTTAACGATCGGACAACCATTGAATTTGAAATACCAAACAACACATATATCTCGTTGAAAGTTTTCAACCTGCAGGGAGTTGAAATCGCAGAGTTAGCCGGAAAAGAATTCTCACGAGGGAAACACACGGTTGAATTCGATTCGAAGAATCTTTCAAAAGGAATTTACCTATATACGATTCAGGCTGACAGGTTCACAGCAACTCAAAAGATGATTATTGAAGAGTAATTCTCAAGCAGCTAAAAATTAAAACACGTAAAAGAAAAAAACCATTATAATTAAATCTATCGATCATGATTCATAAATTATTCTTTTGGGGATTGCTCGGAACATTATTAATGTGTGGTTCACTGAATCAGGTTTCAGCCAATCAATCGTCTGACAATAAGCACCGGTTGATCGTATTGTCTGATATTGAAGCTGATCCCGACGACACACAATCTTTTATCCGGTTGCTCTTGTATTCAAACGAGATTGATATCAAAGGATTAGTTGCCACAACTTCATGTTGGATGAAAAACGATGTACATCCTGAGTCGATTAAAAAAATCATTCAGGCATACGGCAAAGTACAACCAAATCTTTTGAAACACGATGCTGGTTTCACCACTGCAGAATCACTAACGGCATTGGTAAAACAAGGCTTGCCAGTGTATGGTATGCTTGGTGTTGGCGATGGAAAAAATTCGGAAGGTTCAGATTGGATTATTAAAGAACTCGAAGAAATAGATGAACGCCCGTTATGGATTTCAGTTTGGGGAGGCGCAAACACACTTGGGCAGGCATTGTACAAAATAAAACAGACAAAAACTGAAGCTGAAGCAAAAAGATTAATCGCTAAACTCAGGGTCTATACCATATCCGATCAGGACGACAGTGGAATTTGGATGAGGAACAATTTCCCTGAGCTATTTTTTATTGTTAGCCCGGGCGATGATTATGGCACCGCAACCTGGAGTGCCATAAACAGTGTCATAAATGGAATCAACAATGAGGAGATTAGCAATAGTTGGTTGGCTGAAAACATTCAACAAGGCCATGGCCCTCTTGGAGCTACCTATCCCGATGTATCGTGGGGCATGGAAGGCGATACTCCATCGTGGTTAAATTTAATCCAAACAGGTTTGAGCGCCCCTGAGCATCCTGAATTTGGTGGTTGGGGAGGCCGTTACGAATATTACAAACCCGATTTCTCCAAACAAAAAAAAGGTGGATCAGGTGTTCCCTTCGAACCTGAAACAAGGAAAATTTGGACCAACGCAAGCGATAGTTACACTCCTTATAACCAAAGTGAATATGGACGGGCAGTGAAAGCAGATACCGTTACTTTTACCGATAATAAAGTGAGTTTGTGGCGTTGGAGAGATGATTTTCAGAACGATTTTGCCGCCCGCATGGATTGGTGCACCCAAAGTTTTGAAGAAGCCAATCACCCACCTGTGCCGCTATTGTCAAATTCAGAACAAATAACGGTTAAGTCAGGTGAGAGCGTTGGTTTAGATGCTTTTAACTCTTTCGATCCTGACGGAGATAATATCAGTTTCCTCTGGTTCAACTATCCCGAAGCAGGCACTTATAAAAAACCAATTAAAGTTGGAGAGCCCGAAAACTCACACGGAGCCCATTTTACAGCACCAATTGTTGACAAACAGGAAACAGCACATTTTCTTTTGAAAGTTTCGGATAAAGGAACTCCATCTTTATCACGATATAAACGGATCATTGTTACAATAATTCCCAAATAGCAATTAGCAGGGAAACTAACTTTTTTTATTATGCTACGATTAATTACCATCGCTTTTGTATTGGCATTTACAAATATTACGAATGCCCAATCACCATCTTTTAAAACCTACATGAACCCCGTTATCCCGGGCGATCATCCCGATTGTACCATTAACAAAGTTGGTAACGACTTTTACACAACAGGATCATCGTTCAATCCTACACCCGTTATTTACCATTCAACCGACCTTGTTCATTGGGAAGCTATTTCTCAACCAGTAAGCGCTGACTGGTCAAATTATGGCGATAAACCAGGTGGTGGTTGCTGGGGTGGTCATCTTGTTTATTACAACGGTGAATTTTGGGACTTCTTTGGATTGGGTTCAAGCATGTATTTTGTAAAGGCAAAAGACCCCAAAGGTCCGTGGAGTGATCCGGTAAAATTGAAGAACCCAACTACATTATCCTATTCCTTAGGAAGGGATAATTCAATATTTATCGACGACGACAACAAATGGTATTTACTGGTAAAAAGCGGACAACCCAATAATGGGATTGTTGAATTGGGAAATGACGGACAACCTACAGGTTTAGTATACGATTTAAAGTGGTTAAATCCCAAAATATCGGAACCCAATAATTACAAGTACAGTTGGGCCGAAGGTCCGGTAATGTGGAAATATGCAGGCTATTACTTTTATTCATTTGCATTAAACACTGGTGGTGGACAAAAAGTGATGAGAAGTAAAACGTTAACTGCCGATGAGTCGGCATGGGAATTTTTAGGTGACTTATTCAATGAAAGCGACCCCCTGAAAGGAGGTTCCCTTTATATAAGCCCAAACCATACTTCACCCGCAATCATGCTCGATGATAGTACTTCGTGGGTGCTTCACCCTGTTTATATGAAAGACGAATGGAGGGGACAAGGCAGACAAGGACTGTTGAATCAGGTCAGGTACGATACTAAAAATAAACCATTAGCCGACTATCCTGTAAATCAACCGTTCACAGCACCAAAATTAACAAGTAGCGGAATTCCGTGGATGGTTCCTAAATCAGACTTTTTCACTTCTGATGTATTACACCCTGAATGGTCTTTTATGGGTTATACTGCAAAAACAAAAACCTCACTTACCGACAGGCCGGGCTGGCTTCGTTTATCACCCAAAAGCAGTACGAAAGCCAATACGGTGATCAAAAACGATGGCGAGCACAATTATTCGCTCATCACAAGGGTCGATTTCAATCCAAAGTCAGCAACCGATGAGGCCGGGCTTCGGATCATGCGTGGTGATGATAAAATGCATGTTAAGTTATATAGCTCTATCAATGTCGAAGGTAAAAAAGCAATCATGTTCAGCTTCAACGGAACAAGTTATGAGGCCGAAAACGTTGTTGGCGACACGCTATGGCTTAAAATCATCAGGATAAACCACAGTATAAGCGGCTATTACAGCAGCAATGGTTCTGAATGGGTTCAGGTAGGTAAAAACTTTACCATTTCTTTAATCGATTCGTATACCGATAATACTTTTGCCGTGTGGGAAGGAACACGTCAAGGGTTGTATGTTCAGGGAACAAGCGATGCCTTGTTCGACCTCTATATTTATCGCGATGCCTATTCTCCTATTCTAGCCGAATGTACTGCCAATCAGTTTGGAACAATCCGAAGTTCAATAAACCAGGGAATTCGGGTTTTGAAAAATATTCATCCAACCGACTGGGCATTATATGCAGGGGTAGAATTTGGCAATAGCGATTATGGTAATATTCCCGATTCAGTAGAATTCACAGCCTCAAGCGCTACCTCTGGTGGAACGATTGAAGTCTGGCTCGATTCAATTGAAACTGGCACAAAAGTAGCTGAATGTAAAATAAATAGCACGGGAAATTTGAACACATATCAAACATTTAAAACATCTGTATTGTCCGTTTCAGGGAATCACGATATTTATTTGAAATTTAACGGAACCGGTACCGATGAACTTTTCCAACTCAAATGGATCAATTTTTTACGTAAACCAAACCAGCCAAATTCATCGCTGATCATTGAAAAGCAAAAGAAAATATCAATATTTCCGAATCCGGTAAAGAATGAATTATCAATACAGTCTGAATTTTTGTTCGATACGATTGAAATACTCACCATGAATGGACGTATTGTTCGGCATGAAATATACACGCAGGCAACAAACAACGCCTCGCTATCAATCAACCTTGAGAAAGGGATCTATTTTGTCAAGGCCAGTAATGGAAATATCAAAGCGTTATCCAGAATTGTCGTTGAATAAATGTATTTCAATTGAATAAAACCGTTTATATCATGCTCAAATTATCGAGTTGATACTCACTGTTTGGTAATTGTTGCTTCAAATTTATTATTCATTGTCCAAAAATTGATAGTGCTTTTTTATTAAAAAAACTATTTTTGGATTACTGTGCAATCGGTTGCATGGTGATGGTTTTAATTAAGCAAACTTTACTAACAACTTATTTATGAAAACAAAAATGAATGCAACAACAGGATTGTTCATGCTTCTGTTGAGTACTTTCGTGGCCGTTAATTCTTTCGCCCAGGAAATACCCTTCGTGTATGATGTTGAGAACACGGGCGCAAGCTTTCCGAAGCCAGTTTTGCCCACTTTAAACGAGCTTCCGATCATTGAGCCTTTAACCGACCCGTTTGAGTGGTCCGACAGAAGCGGTCGCGATACCACTTTTGCAAGTTGGAGTCACCGACGTGCTGAAATCAAAGCCGAAATCGAAAATTATGAAATTGGACCTAAGCCAGTTCGTCCTGATACCATTACTGCCAGTTATGCGAATGGAATACTCACAGTGAATGTAACTGAGAATGGAAAAACACTGAAGCTAACTTCGCCAATTACCCTTCCATCAGGTACCGGCCCCTTCCCTGCTATTATCGGAATGAATAGTGGCACAGGTAGCCTTCCATCTGACATCTTTAGCAGTCGTAAAGTTGCAACCATCGCATTCATGCACGATCAGGTAGTTACCTATAATGCTAAGAGTAAATCGGACCCCTATTTTCAGCTTTACCCTGATCTTTATTATTCGGGAGAATATGCTCCCTGGATCTGGGGAATCAGTCGTTTAATCGATGGTTTGGAGCTGGTCCAGGATGTTTTGCCCATCGATCTGAAACACCTGGCAGTATCCGGTTGTTCCTATGCCGGGAAAATGGCACTTTATGGCGGTGCATTTGACGAGCGCATCGCGCTGACTATCGCGCAGGAGTCGGGTGGCGGTGGCGCAGCGGCTTGGCGTGTTTCGCAGAACCTTGGGAAAGTTGAAATTCTGGGTTCAACCAGTCATCAATGGTTCATGGAATCTATGTTCCAATTTGGCAGCAATGTCACGAAATTACCTTTCGATCATCATGAATTAATGGCCATGGTAGCACCCCGTGCGTTGTTATGTTTCGGAAACCCGGGTTGGGTGTGGCTGGCCGATGAATCAGGCTACGTTTCATGCGTAGCTGCACGCAAGGTTTGGGACAATTTTGGCATAGCCGACAGGATGGGTTACTCTTATGTTGGCGGTCACATGCACTGCGCGCTCCCTGACAGCGAAAGACCGGAGCTTGAAGCCTTTGTTGATAGATTCCTCCTTGGTGACACAACCGTGAATACAAACATTACAACCAACCCTTACGATAACGTCGACGCAAACACCTGGACAGAATGGTGGGGAACGGAAAATCCGGTTTTTTCAGAACGAGATAAAGGGGGAACCGAGTCGATCTGGCTTGAAGCTGAATGCGCATTGTATGGCAAGAACTGGGGTTTTAAAAAGTCGACCGCAGCTTCAAATAATTACTATGTAACGGTGAAAAAAGGGTTAAACAGCATTTCTGAAGCTCCTGCCGATAGTGCAAGTGCCATTTATTTTCCTTTTACAACATCAAAAGATACAACCTATTACATATTTGCACGGGTGTATTGTCCTACCGCGAATGACGATTCATACTGGATCAAGTTGGACGATGGTCCGTTTGAAAATTGCAGTGGATTACTTGCAGAAGGTTGGCTTTGGTATAAAATTAAAAGTTCTGAACTAACAGCAGGTAATCACACCCTTACAGTTGCTTATTCCGAAGATGGAGCCTTTCTTGACAAATTATGTATTTCAAGTAATAAATATGGCCCGTTGGCAAAGGGTGATGCTGCAGCAACCATTTGTGAACCCGTACTGCCCGTTGGAGTAAATATGACAAGAGCAATGGATGGCTATGCACTGGGACAGAATTATCCAAATCCGTTTAACGAAAATACAATTATTTCATTTGAAATTCCAACTGACACGTATGTTTCATTGAAAGTGTACAATATGCTTGGTGCTGAAATTGCAGAACTTGCAGGAAAAGAGTTTACTTCAGGAAAACATGCTGTAGAATTTGAAGCCAAAGACCTTTCAAAGGGCATTTATTTTTATACGATGAAAACTGATAATTACTCATTAAGCCAAAAAATGGTTTTGCAGGGTAAATAAATAATAACTTAGAGGCATTTTTAAAAGATGATGAAAATACAAAAAAAGAACGCAAGAATATCCTTTTCAATAGGATTTATATTATTTTCCATGAGCACGTTAGCTCAAGTATCGTCGCCCTATCAGGTGGGCACTTGGTCTGAATTTAAAAACTGCGCAGTGAGCTATACCTTCGACGACGGATGTGCAAACCAATTTACCAAAGCTATACCCCTGTTCGACGAATTTGGTTATAAGCTTACGCTGTTTACGGTCACTGGCTGGGGACCCAACTGGACAAAACTT
>Ga0209800_10000866_pt1 | contig 38444 bp, 39 predicted proteins | sample Higcelweek8metaG_FD_187174 | JGI IMG/M metagenome (GOLD analysis project Ga0209800, IMG submission 187174) | Freshwater pond sediment microbial communities from the University of Edinburgh, under environmental carbon perturbations - High... | ecosystem: Environmental > Aquatic > Freshwater >...
ATCCTCTGCCGAATCGTTTATACCACACGAACCTTTTAAAAATGTCGCTTGTACTTTTTCCCAAAAGAAAAACCCTTTAAATTAAGATATACTAAACATAGATATGAATAAGGAAAATATTGAAAAATTAGAAAAAATGAGACATTCAGCCTCTCATGTATTAGCTCAAGCCATTTTAAAGCTATACCCAGATGCTAAATTAGGTATCGGCCCTGCAATAGACAATGGGTTCTACTATGATTTTGAATTCTCAGAGCCTATCAGTGAGGATGATCTTCCTGCAATAGAGAAAGAGATGAAAAATATCATTAAACAAGATCTCCCTATCGTCCAAGTCTTTATGAAGCGAAAAGAAGGTGTTGATTATTTAACCAAGACTGGCCAAACTTACAAATTAGAATTACTTGAAGATATCCCAGACGAAGATTTAAGCTTCTTCATAACTGGAGAGAATGAATTTGCAGATCTTTGTAGAGGACCACATATTGAAAGCACAAAACAAATTGGAGTAGTAAAGCTATTAAAAACAGCCGGTGCATATTGGAGAGGGGATGAGAATAAAAAAATGTTGACTAGAATATATGGTACTGCATTTGAAACTAAAGAAGAACTTAAAGAATTCTTGGAAATACAAGCAGAAGCAGAAAGAAGAAATCACAGAACCTTAGGCAAGCAATTAAAGTTGTTTGCAATAATTCCTGAAATAGGACAAGGCTTACCAGTATGGTTACCAAGAGGATATAGAATGAGAAGAATACTCGAAGAATATATGTTGGATCTTGAAAGAGATGCAGGATACGAGCATATTTTGACCCCACATATTAATAGAGAAGAACTTTTCAAAATATCAGGTCACCTTGGATTTTACAAAGAGTCTATGTACCCACCAATCGACATTGAAGGGGAGAAGTATTACCTCAAACCTATGAATTGTCCTTCTGGAATAATGGTTTACAAATTAGAACCAAAGAGCTACAGAGACTTACCATACAAGCTTGGTGAATTTGGAACAGTATATAGATTTGAGAAATCAGGAGAATTACATGGATTACAAAGAGTAAGAGGTTTTACACAAAATGATGCTCATATTTTCTGTACTGAAGGACAATTAGAAGGCGCAATCGATGAGACGCTTGATCTTTTAGATACATTCTACAAAGATGTTGGGTTTGATAAATACAAATTCAGACTTTCACTCTCAGATTGGGACAAGAAAAAAGATCACTATGCGGGAGAACAAGCTAAATGGATGCTTGCAGAAGAGACTTTAAGAAAAGTTCTAAGAGATAGAGGTGTTGAATTTGAAGAAGCAATGGGTGAAGCCGCATTCTACGGTCCTAAGATTGATGTACAAGCTTACAATGTGTTTGGAAAAGAAGATACTGTTTCGACAATACAGCTAGATTTCAACTTGCCTGAAAGATTTGATATTAAATATATCGATGAAAACGGTGAAGAAAAACAACCATATATGATTCATAGAGCATTGATAGGATCATTTGAAAGATTCTTCTCATTCCTAATAGAGCATCACGGTGGAGACTTCCCACTTTGGTTTACTCCAGAACAGGTATATGTAATTCCAATCTCTGAAAAGCATAGAGAATATTCTGAAAATGTCTTCAAGGATCTTAAGAATGCAAAGTTAAGAGTAAGTATTGATGACAGAAACAAGAGCATGCAATCCAAGATTAGAGATGCTGAGAAGATGAAGATCCCTTACATCGTGATTATCGGAGACAAAGAGATGGAAACAGAGACAATTTCAATTCGAACAAGAAAAACTAAGGATCAAGGATTGATGAAGGTTCAAGAATTTATAGATGCCCTTAAAGAAGAAATTCGAACGAAGGGTAATCCCACAAATTAATATATTTAAATTTAAAAATACAAAAATTTAATGGGATATAGTGAGAACAATAACAGTAATTACAATAAGGGACAGTTCGTTAAAAAGGATTTAGGTCCTAGAAAAAACGAATGGATTAGAGTTCCAGAAGTCCAATTAATTGGTGCAGAAGGAGAAAACCTTGGCGTTGTAGAAACACCAAAGGCAATGATATTAGCACAAGAGGCAGGGTTAGACTTAGTAGAAGTAGGCGCAACGGCAAAACCTCCTGTATGCAAAATTATGGATTTCTCTAAGTTTGTATATCAACAAAACAAGAAGAAAAAGGCAACATTGGTCAGTTCAAAGATGAAAGAACAGAAGGAATTTAGGTTCACTCCAGTAATGGATATTGGAGACACAAGTCATAGAATTAAACGTGCACAAGAATTTTTGAGCAAAGGGCACCCAGTTAAGCTCACAATGGTCAAGAAAGGGAGACAATCCAAGGAAATAGCTCAATCTGTTTTTGCTGAAATATTGACTAATTTCGCAGATTATAGTAGTATCGAAGCCGAACCAAAGATGGAGAATAATCGTATCTCAATTACATATAGACAAAATGGCAAGACAAAAAACAAACAAAACAGCGAAGAAGAGAATCAGGCTATCTAACCCAAGAGGGAACAGACCAGCTAAACTTAGATACAAGCAGAGTTGCCAGGGTCACTTAAAGACCAAAAGGTCATCTAGATCTAAGAGAAGACAGAAATCAAATGCAATCATAACTGGTGCAAATGAAAAGAAAATGATTCGAAAAGTAATTAATCTCTAGAATATTAAGTCATGAGAGTCAAAGGTGGAACAGTAAGATCAAGAAAACATAATAAAATCCTAAAGGCAACTAAGGGATACAGAATGAGCAAAAATCATTTGTATAGAGTTGCACACGAAGCTTTCATGCACGCTGGTCAATATGCATACAATGCAAGACAGAAGAGACAAGCACAGATTAGAAAACTTTGGATAAACAGAATCAATGCAGCATGTAAGAATAATGAAATTCAATACAAGGACTTAATCGGTGGAATGAAGGCAAAGAATATAGAATTAAACAGAATGGTACTAGCAGATATTGCATACAACAATCCTTCAGTATTTAGCTTTATAGTAAAATCTCTTTAGAGTTCTTTACTTTTGATATATAAAGGACTCTGCAAAGAGTCCTTTTTCTTTTCATACAAACAATATACAATATAACCAGGATAATATTACTAAAATCTACATGGATAATAATCTAGAGAAAATACAAGTCCAACTACAAAAAGATACTGATCTTTCATACGAAGAGCTCAAGACCAAATATATAGGTACCAACGGACTTTTAACACTTGCAATGAAAGCCATTGCTTCCATTCCAAATGATCAAAAAGCTACATATGGGCAAGCAATTAACCAATTAAAGAATAGTGCAACTGAATTACTAGATCAAAAGAAAAATCAATCATTGGTATACTCTCCAAATAATAGAATAGATCCAACTGCTCCATTCGATGTAAATACCCCAAAGAATGACAGACCCGAGATATGGGATATCAAAGGAACCAAACATCCATTACATAAAGAAGTAGAAAAACTAGTAGAAATATTCCAAAGAATGGGGTTTGATGTCATGGAAAGTAAACAGATGGATGATGATTACCATATGTTTGAATCATTGAACTTCCCAGTAGGACATCCCGCAAGAGATATGTACGATACCTTCTGGACAGAAGATGGATTTGTATTACCTGCACACACCTCTACAATGCAGAATAGAGCACTCAAACAGTTCGAGCCTCCCATCAGAGTAGTATTACCTGGAAGAGTGTTTAGACACGAAGCTACGGACGCTAGCCATGGTCATACCTTCTACCAGATGGAGGGAATTTATGTAGATAAAGGTATTTCATTAGCAAATATGAAAGCAACAATAAAAACTTTCTTAGAAGCATATTTAGAAACAGATTTAGAAGTAAGAATACAGCCATCATTCTTCCCATTCACAGAACCAGATTGTGAGTTTGTCATAAGCTGTCCATTCTGTAACAAGACAGGATGCTCAACATGCGGACACTCTGGATGGATAGAATTAATGGGTTGTGGAATGATTCATACAAATGTATTAACACAAGGAGGAATAGATCCAGAAGTATACAGTGGTTTTGCATGGGGATTCGGAGTAGACAGATTAACAATGATTAAATTGGCAATTAATGATATCCGATATCTTAGAGACTCTAACCTTAACTTCTTAAGACAATTCTAATTATGAAAATATCTGTAAATCTACTAAAACAACTAGGGAAAATACAACAAACTAATGAAGAGATAGTGAAAGGCATCAAGGAGCATATCGGTGAGGTAGAGAGCTACCAGGACCTCTCCGAGGACTATTGTGACATCATAGTAGCAGAGATTAAAGAAAAGAAAGATCACCCAAATGCAGATAAACTCGGGGTATATCAACTAAATATAGGGGAAGAGAAATTAATACAAGTGTTGGCAGGAGACAAAACATTGGTAGTAGGGGATAAGGTAGCATATTTAAAACCAGGAGCCAAAGTTCCATACACAATATATACAGAGGAAGAACCATTTATAATTCAATCGAGAGATATGAGAGGAATGCTATCCGATGGAATGATGGGATCTGAGAAAGAGCTCAATCTTGGAAATGATCACACCATCGTTATGCGTCTTCCAGATGATGCACCTGTTGGCAAATCTTTTGCTGAATACTATGAATTAGACGATTTCATAATTGAGGTAGAAAACAAAGCATTAACTAACAGAGGAGATCTATTTGGCATACTTGGTTTAGCCAGAGAACTTACCGTTATATTCGGCAAGCCATTTAATACTCCTGCATGGTACTTAGATTACACAAAGAACTTACGAGAAGAGCAAAACTGTATAGGTTTAAACATAATTAATGACGCAGAAGTGTTATGCCCACGATACTCTGCAATCGCTATGGACAATATCGTGATAGAAGAATCCCCAATGTGGTTAAAGAGTGCATTGATAAAGTTTGGGTACAAACCAATCAACAATATTGTAGATATCACTAACTACGTTTCCCAACTTTCTGGACAACCACTTCATGCATTTGACTATGATAAGGTTGTATCTAATGATACTAATAAAAACGGTGCTGCAAATATAACCATACGAATGGCAAGAGAAGGAGAAAGCATACTTGGATTAGATGGAAAGGTACACGAACTAAATGATCGAGTAATGATCATATCCGACAGTACCAATCCAATAGCTATTGCTGGCATCATGGGAGGTTCTGAAACAGAGGTAGATAATAATACCCAAAGAATAATCATTGAGTGTGCCAATTTTGATAAAACAAATATTAGAAAAACATCAATGCTCTTAGGATTAAATACAGAAGCTGGCACAAAGTTTAAGCACGCATTAGATCCTAACCAATGTATCCCTGTATTAAAAGAAACTGTACGGATGGTTAAAGAATTAACTAAGGCTACCATTGCTTCAGATATAATTGACATATATCCAACCGTTGAAGAGGAAAAGAATATAACTCTTTCAATCGATCAGTTAAATTCACACCTAGGGTTAGAATTACAAAAAGAGACTATCTCTAAGATACTTACAAATCTAGAATACAAAATTGTTAAAGATGATGGAGATTTTCTAACTGTTTTAATTCCAAGTTGGAGAAAAGACGTTAATATTAAGGAAGATATCCATGAGGATATTGGAAGAATATATGGATACAACAATGTAGAACCAATTCTACCTTTGAGAAATCTTGTTCCCGCAAAGGATAATGCAATATTCACCCTCAAGAAAAAGATCAGACAGATTCTTGCAGATAGTGGGGCTAATGAAACTGATACATATAGCTTCATTGATATTCCTACATTAGAAAAAGCTAACTTAGATGCAAACAAAGCACATAAGTTAAAGAATGCATTAGCTCCTGAATTGGCGTTAATGAGAACCTCACTCATACCTTCACTCTTACTTAAGACACAGATGAACTTACAAGAGGGATATGACAAATTTATTCTTTACGAAATGAATATTCCTCATATCCTAGGTTATGTCGATGAGAATAAATTACCAAAAGAAGATTGGCACTTGTCATCTTTAGTTACATCAATTGAGAAACGAAATGATTCTGCGTACTACATCGCAAAGCGATACGTCGAAAAAGTTCTTGATACTTTAAATATCAAAGATATTCAATATACCTTACTTTCAGACTACTCAGAGGAAAAACTTTCTGAGGATTTTAAGAATAGTATATATATGTTTGATAGAAATACTTCAGCTGTTATAACTGTTGGAGAAATAGTACTCGGGATAGTTGGAGAATTAGATAACAAGGTGAAAACGAATTTCAAATTACCAAAATATACGGCAGCCTTTGATATTAATCTTAATGTATTAAATACAATTGAAATTAAGAATAGTGCATATATTGAAATGCCAAAATATCCAGAGAGTAGAGTAGATCTATGCGTTGAAGCTGGTGATGACATCAAGTATGAAGATTTGCACAATGTAATATCCAAAGAGATTAATAATGATGATATAAAGGGTAATGTTTCTTGTATTGATATTTACAAAGCGGATGAGAAAGCTACAACAAAGAGAATAACATTTGGTATAGCTATTAAGAATTTCAACAAGACTTTGAATGATAAAGATATCAAAGCTATTACCGAGAAGATTATTAAGAAACTTGAAAGAGACTATTCTGTAAAGATAATTTAAAAGCTACAAAGCTGCTTCAACACTTACACTAACACTTGCACTTGCAGTCTTTCCTGCGCTATCAGTTACATTAACTGTAACAGTATGAGCTCCCAAAGTTGTTCCAACAGGAATTGCATAATTTACTACATAAGATCCATTGGATTGCATTGATGCTCCCGCAATTGCAGTAGCATCAAATTTAACTTCGAATGTGGTAATGCTTCCAGTAAATGCTACAGATCCGGAGATCTCCAAATTGCCTCCGATGTTTACAGTTTGATTTGTCGTTGGTTTTGTAATATCAACGATAGGAGCATTGTCTACACCCAAAGGAACCGTACAACTTGCAGTTGCAGGATCTGCTGTTAAATATATAGAATTTTCCATTTCCAATAGATACTTGTCATATGCACCTTGCTGTAATGTATTTCCCAATTTAGTAGAAAGAATATACTTCGTTGTTGTAAGCCCATACTTTTGAGCTATTGATAGATTGTCAGGGATCAAGTTATTAGTTTTACATACTTCAACTGCTTTACGGTTATCTACTTGTGGAGCACCACCTTCAACGAAGATTGATGCTTCCTTGTTACAATTTACTCCTTCTGCTGGAGAAGCTCCCGTATCAGTACATACTGTTGTTGAAAGGATTCCCGCAGGTCTGCTGTAAGTTTCTGGAACATACCTATCCGCAACTCTTTTTACGAATGAGTTCGCAATACGAAGAGGAATAGTTGATCCCCAAGCTCCTGGTGCAACCTCTCCATTGTTATTTCCGTTCCATACTGCAACTACTAACTTCTGATGGTAAATGATTGTCGTTAGGTCCTTAGGACCATCTGTAGTACCTGTTTTACCACAAACTCTTTTACCATTAATAGTGTAATATCCATTATCTGGTCTATCACCGAAGCCTCCTAGGTCACATAACATCCAGTTAACAGCATAGATTTGCTTTTCTTCAAAGACTCGCTTGCCTTCTTGAGCTTTGTATTCTTCAAGGACCTCACCATCTGAATCTTCAACTTTAAGAATAGGGGATACATCATATTTCAATCCGCCATTGGCTAGAACTGTGTATGCAGTAGCGTGTTCTAGTAATGTTTCTTCACCAGAACCTAATGCCAAACTCAATCCATATCCTGCTTTATTTGCTAAACTTGTAATACCAACTTTTTCTGTAGTCTGTAAGAAATTGTCTATTCCCACCATCTGTAATGTATATACTGCGGGTACATTTCTGGAATATACCAAAGCTTTTCTAGCAGTCATTAATCCCATATTTTTGCTATCCCAGTTCTTTGGATCATATGTTCCAAACTTTATCTGTTCCAAGTCAGGAGTAACAGTTCCAGGGCCATATCCTTGTTGAACTGCAGTAAGATATACAAAAGGCTTAATGGACGAACCCATCTGTCTTTGGCTTAATGCAATGTTCACATTGCCATCAACTCTAGGATCTTCAACATTCCAATAGTCTACTGAGCCTACCATTGCCAAAACTTGTCCATTATTTGGATCCATCACTACCATTGCACCATTGTTAATATTGTTTTTCTTTGCATTATCAACACCTTTAGAAACTTCCTCTTCAGCAATTTCTTGAACAGGATAGTCCAAAGTTGTTGTAACTTTTAAACCGCCTTTTTCAACACGATCAATTCCATATTTTTCAACAAGTAATTGTTTAACGTAGAAGACAAAGTGAGGAGCTTTAATATCAATCTTCTTAGTACTGTATACCAATTCTTCATTCCTAGCAGCTTCAACTTCTTCTTCCGTTACACCAGTCAAATCTTTATGCTTAAGCATCTGATCTAGAACATAGCTTTGTCTTTCCTTGGCCATATCTGGGTTGGTTCCATACAATGGGGAATATACACCTGGACTTTGTATTAGGCCTGCAATGGTTGCACTTTCGGCAAGGGTTAATTCACTTACATCCTTTGCAAAATATGCATTTGCTGCAGCTTGTAATCCATAGTTAACACCTCCAAGAGGGACTTCATTAAGATACATCTGAAGGATTTGATCCTTTGTGAATGTCTGTTCAACCTGCATGGTAATCAAGATTTCTTTGATCTTACGTGTATACTTCTGATCGTATGCTTCATCACCTAAGATATCGTAAAGAATAGTGTTCTTAATCAACTGTTGAGTTATGGTACTAGCACCTCGAGTAATCCCACCAGCTTTAAGGTTTGCTAAAGCAGCAGAGACTATTCCTTTGTAATCAACCCCTTTATGCTGATAGAACTCGATATCTTCAGCAGCTATCACTGCCCACTTGGTTTTTTCTGGAATTTTATCTATTGATACAAACTCTCTGTTCTGATTGCCATAGATGGTATACAGAATTGTTCCATTTCTGTCTAAAATCTGAGTACTTTCATCTGAACTCCTTGTAACTAATTCATCTGGAGAAGGTAGGGATTTTTGTATATTTTTAAGGTATATACCAACACCTAAAAGAATAATACAACCTATGAAGAAAACTATTCCTACAAGAATATACAATATTTTTTTCATCTTGGGCTTCATTGGTTTCTTGTCTTTACTTCGGGTAGTTTTCCCAACATTTTTGCTATTAAACTTCTTAAAAACATTGTAAGTAGAGAAGCCTCCAGCGCTACGCACAGGGCGCCTTGTTGCTTGAGAACGTGAATTGGAAATGCCTACGCTATATTTCATTTAATTTCAGTCTAACGGCAGCTTATATATACATTGAATATATATAATTTGGCACTTTTATTCAAGCCCACCCGTTTGAGGACTGTCCTAGGTCAGACCTCAAACTAATGCATAAAATTCTCTTACTGGGATAGGATTTAGCTTACAGACGAACGAGGACTGACCTAGGTCAGTCCTCAGTAGGGAGATGTGATATAATTTTCAGATGGAGACTAAGCTATTAACAACCCCATACAAGGGGACAGCTGATACATATCCTGAGGATATGTTAGTACGTAATTTCATGTTTGATACATGGACTTCTGTCGCAAGGAAGTTTGGATTTGAAGAATACGATACTCCTTTGATTGAGGAAACGGCATTGTATATTGCAAAATCCGGAGATGAGATTGCATCTACACAGCTATATAACTTCACAGATAAGGGTGGTCGCGAGATAGCTATTAGACCTGAGATGACTCCTTCATTAGCTAGAATGATTGCTGCTAAAAAGAATGAACTAACGTTACCTTTAAAATGGTTCAATATTGGTAAATATTACAGATATGAAAAACCACAAAAGGGCAGGAGAAGAGAGTTCGTGCAATTAAATGTAGATATATTTGGCATCCCAACCTTAGAAGCTGAATTAGAGATCTTCCAATATATATTAGCCGTCATGGAGGAATTTAAAGCTCCTAAAGAGACATATGAATTAAGAGTGAATAACCGATATCTTTTGAACTATCTTTTCGAAGATATTTTAAAACTTTCAGACGAGAAGAAGGGAAAAGTTGGAAGAGCTATAGACAACTATACTAAACTCGGCAGAGAAGCCTTCATTGAATATCTTAAAGAATTAGAACTAAATGACAAGCAAGTAGAACAGGTATTGGAATTCTTGAAATGGACTTTAGAAGACTTAAAGAAAATTGCTGATAAATCCGAAGGCGCTGCTCAATTAGTAGAACTTTTTGCTAAAACAGAGGAGCTTGGATTAACAAACATTCGATTTGAGCCATCAATCATGAGAGGATTACTTTACTACACAGGGACTGTAATTGAGATGTTTGATATTGGAAGCAAAGATAATCCAAGAGCATTGCTTGGTGGTGGTAGATATGATGATCTGCTTACAATATTTGGAGAAGAGAAACTTCCAGCATTTGGATTTGCATGGGGTGATATTGTTCTAGAAGATTATTTAAAAACATACAATCTCATTCCAGAAACTAAAACAGATACAAAGGTATTTTTACCTCTTTTTGATACAAAGCTATATACATATATTCAAGGTATAGCCAAGCAATTAAGAGAAAAAGGTATAAATACCGAAGCACAGATGACAGCTATCAAATTTGGAAATCAACTTAAATATGCTTCTAAGAAAAATATTCCTTGGGTTATGATCATTGGCGAAGATGAGATAAATGCAAAGAAAGTTCAACTTAAGAACATGGAGACTGGTGAACAGAATCTTGTTACATTAGAAGAAGCTGTAAAAATAATCAATTCGTAAGTTTTTTGTAAGAATCATAGGATTAGAATATACCTATGATTGAAGCTACAAAGAAAATTCTTTGCCTAACCAACAACTTCGCTTACAAGGAGCAACTACGACGAATGTCATCCTACAATACCAATATTTCTTTAATTTTTGTTTCAAATATCTCAGATGCTATTCAGGATTTGCAGTTAAAAAAGTTTGCCTTACTTATTCTCGATGAAGATTGTTTTTCAAAAAATATTGTACTTTCATACCAGTTACTTTCTATTCTCACATCGCTATGCATAAACCAATATACGCTAATTATCGTTCCCAGATTAGACGAAGTTTACTTTACAAAATATATTCAAAAGGGATTTACATATATTGTCGATATCGCTACAGCAAGGTATCTTTTACCTGCAGTTCTAAAATATCTTGAAGAATTTAAATCTCAGAGACCTCCACCAGAAAAGATATCGCACAAAGGATTAATACTGGATACTCAATCGCACTTCATTATCTTTAAGAATTGTAAGATACAAATGCATTCAATGTGGATCGTTATCTTGCATTTCCTAATTAAACAAGATCGTTGTTGCGATATTGTAAAAATTCAAAAATATTTAGAAATGATCTTCGAAAGGCCAATTTCTCAATCATGTATCTCAGCAAATATACATAGACTAAACAAACGAGTTAAATGCGCCACGGGGTTAGATATAATTAAGAATAGATACGGAGTAGGGTATTACTTAGTTCTCTAGATCTTCTTCTTCCATTCAGCTATCTTGTTTAATGCTTCAATTGGAGTTAGGTTATCCAGATTCAATTTCTGTATCTCTTGCTCAACCTCAGAATCCTTAGCTGTAAACAAAGGCATTTGGAAAGTATTTTGTGCATATGGTTTCTTTGAGGAAAAAGCATCCATATCCCTAAGCTCATTCTTTGATTCAAACATATTCTTCTGTTCAAATCCTTCGAGGATTTCATTCGCCCGCTTAATGACCTTCATTGGTAGTCCTGCCATCTTGGCTACATAGATACCATAGCTTCTGTCAGTTCCACCCTTAACAATTTTTCTAAGGAATATGACCGTACCTTTTTCTAAATCTTCTTCAACTAATACATTGTAATTTTGCACACTGTCTGGGAATTTTTCTGCCAATTTCAAGAGTTCATGATAGTGGGTAGCGAATAGGGTACGGGCTTTATTTTCATTAACTAAATATTCAGCTATGGCCCAGGCAATACTTACACCATCATAGGTGCTTGTACCTCTTCCGACTTCATCAAGAACGATAAGACTGTACTTGGTAGCATTGTTAATAATATTCGCAGCCTCATCCATCTCAACCATGAAAGTACTTCTTCCCCTAGATAGATCATCAGATGCTCCAACTCTAGTAAAGATTCTATCTACTATCGAAATCTCAGCTTCCGATGCTGGCACAAAGCTTCCCAATTGTGCCATCAACGTTATAGTTGCCACCTGTCGTATATATGTAGATTTACCTGACATATTTGGCCCTGTAAGAATGGCCATATTCGATTCTTCAAAGTTGAGGAGAGTATCATTGGATATGAATTCTTCTGAAGATATCTTCTCAACAATTGGGTGTCTTCCTTTTTTAATATCAATAATCCCATTCTTCTCTCCAATTTCATATATCTTTGGTTTTACATATTCATTTTGAGATGCAATATATGCGAAGTTGGCGAGTACATCTGTATTGGCTATGAAGGTTGCTACTTTGTGTAATGTTTCGAGATAAGGAATGAAGGTATCTCTAAATTCAGAAAATAGTTTGTATTCCAACGCTCCAATCTTTTCTTGAGCATTAAGAATGATATCTTCCTTGGCTTTTAGTTCTTCAGTTATGAATCGCTCTGCATTTACTAATGTCTGTTTTCGGATATATCGCTCTGGTACTTTAGTTAAATGAGAATTAGTTACCTCAATGTAATATCCAAATACTTTGTTGAAACTAATCTTGAGTGACGTAATACCTGTTTTAGCTTTTTCATCTTCTTCAAATTGCTTTAGCCATGACTTGCTATCTCCACTTAATGATCGTAGTTCATCTACTTCTGGATTAAAGCCGGTCTTAATAATCCAACCATCAGTTATGGTTGTTGGTGGATCATCTGTGATTGTAGCTTCAATTTGTGTAATTAGTTTCTCTAAGGTTGTGGTATCAATATTCTCTGTAGCTATATCTAATACCTTTTTTAGAGTTTCAGATATTTCTAATGCATTTTTTAATGATACTTGTAGTGCATTAAAATCTCTTCCATTGGCTCGGTTTAATCCTATCTTTCCAACTATCCTATCAATATCGTTAATATTCTCTAACTTACTTCGGATATCTGTTAGACAGTCTTGTTTGTTATATAGCTTTTCTACTATGTTTAATCTCTCCTCTATACTCTTCTTGTCTATGAGTGGATTCAATATCCATGAGTAAAGTAGTCTTCTTCCCATTCGGGTTGAGGTTTGGTCTAGTACTCCAAAGAGTGAGTCTGAGATATTTCCACTGTATGCACTTGCTACGAGTTCTAGGTTTCTAATGGTTGCTCGGTCTAGGATCATTGTTCTGTCAGTATTTACTCGCTTTGGTTTGAGTATGTGCTTTGGATCCATGAGTTGGGTTTCTTTGATGTACTGTAATCCCATACCTACGGCTATGATATCTCCATTGTCCTGAGATATATCTAGGCTTTCCATATTTTTAATACCGTAGAATTCTTTTACTATTTCTGTTGCGTAGTCTTTGTTCTTTAATCCTTTTTCTACAAAGTGTACTGGGGTATTTGGAAAGAGTAGGGTGTCTTCTCCTTCTATGACTAGTATCTCTTCTGGGTAATATGATGAGAGGATATTGCTTACACTATTTTCTGTATATTTCTCCGTTATGAGTAATGATTCTCCGGTTGATACATCACAGAGTGACACTGAGAGGGTTTTCTTTTCTAAGTAGAAGCTTGCTAGGTAGGAGTTTTTTACGGCATTGGCTTCGTCTCCGTCTAGGGTTCCTGGTGTTACTATTCTGGTTACTCCTCGTTTGACTATTCCTTTTGCAAACTTTGGATCTTCTAATTGGTCTACTACTACTACACAGTAGCCTGCTGCTATGAGTTTTGGTAGGTATTGGTCTATGGCTTTGTGTGGGAATCCTGCTAGTGGTACTTTGTTGTTTTCTTTGTTTCTAGCGGTTAGGGTTATGTTTAATACTTTGGCTGTTAGTTTGGCATCGTCTCCAAAGGATTCGAAGAAATCTCCCATTCTGTATAGTAGTATTTTATCTGGGTATTGCTTCTTAAAACCCATATATTGTTTCATCATTGGTGTATCTTCCATGTATGGAAAGTATATCATAGAAACCTATAATGAGTGAAATGGGAATTGCTAAGAAAAGGGCTCCTGTACATCAGTACAAATAGGAGCCCTTTTTCTTAGGCAGTGGGGGAAAAGGTTGATGAGATAGAACAAGAGTTAGTATATTCTGTTTATTATCCTTTCATGAAAATAGAAAGTGCTTACTTTGGAATTGTATGAAACTTATCAAGAACCTTAGAGCAAAGAGGTAAAGGAACTTCCTGGTACACTTTTAAAAGTAAAACCTCTACATCCTTGTTGAATTTCTGCTTGATTTTTCGACCCATGATTCGCCGATATGTTTCCACTTCTATTGGCTTCTCATCGACCATCGGATTTGCAACAACCTTCGCCAGTAGATTTGTCATTGCCGTTTTCGCCAATAACTCCTGGTTTGAGTCAGCAGTCGTGAGTGCCCAATAGATTAAGATCTCATTGAACGCTAGCATTTCCTGCATTGCTGCAATTTCAACAAGACATTGATTCTTAATCTCTGCATTAGAGAAATCTTCCGCAAGTCGAGCCAACACTTCTTTGAAACTTCTTTTTTCCATGATTGTTATTCCTTTTTTTAATGATCCTTTTCCCATAAGTATTATAGGATAAAACAAAAATTTTTAAAAGAAATAATTATTGCTAAGAAAAGGGCTCCTGTGTACTAAGTACATATTTACAGGAGCCTCTTTTTTTAGGCAGTTTGAGAGAAGATATAATAAATCGTTTCACCAGTCCACATCTCCAAATTTAGAAGCAAATTTTTCTAGCATACTGTCCCACTTGTTACAACATAATTCCCAAATCGGGCCTGGAAGTCTGTTGGTCGCGTCGTCAATAATCTGATCTACTTCGGGTAAGTGGCTTCTGTATTCATATTCCGTATATGGATAGCCTTCTGCCATTCGCAAACATTCCATGATCCTAACCACCCATACAAGAGCATCCATCTTACTCAGCTTCTGTATTGCCTCCAGCTCGTCATCTCCGTCGGAGCAAGATAACATATACAGAAGGATTGTCTCATCTTGAGTTTTTGCTTCTTTCAAAAGCATCTTGAAACCCAAAGAGTACAGGAAACCGAATGGCTTCCCAATTTCGATTAGGAAAAACGCCAGATTTTTCATATTCTCCTTTAAATGATCTTCTCTCAATTAATATTATAGGGCAGAATGAATAAGTTTTATAGATGTCATTTTCTTCATTTAGAATATAATAGGGTATGAACAAACAAGAGAAATTACAGCTAATGTTTGATGAGATCTATTCCCTTAACATCTGTGGAAAAGACCCATTAAAAGTACATCGAGATATATCAAAAACAAATATTAATTCTAAAGTCATGGTCATAGCTGAAGCCATAGCACCTGAACAAGTAAGACTCTCTGGAGTAAACTATTTCTTTAAGGATGGAACTATTGGTAATACAGGAAAATCATTAGAAAAGTTTTTAAACAAGTTTGGATATACAGTATATCCAGACAAACCTAATTGTATTTACCATACAGAAATAGTACATGGATTTCCTGGGTATGAGATAAAGAATGGAAAGAAATATATTAGAAGACCTACTAAAAAGGAAATACTACTTTCAATGGAGAGTGAAATATTACAAAAGGAGATAGAGATTGTACAACCTAAGTTAATATTATTAATGGGTAATACTGCATATCAATCTTTCTATACATATTTTTTAGGTATTAAACCAGAGAATAACCTAACAAAAGAAATAGGGGAGATTAGTAATACAAAAGTATTTAGAAAGTATATGGATATTCCAATAATTCCTATACAACATAGTTCTGGGGCTAATCCTAGGTTTAATAAAATGCTACAAAATGAAAAACTAAGTATATTAATACGGCGCCTCCTCAGTACCCTATAATATTAACAACCTCCTAGATAATTGATATAATACCTATGTTATAAAAATCTATTCCATATTGTATTCTCATACATAAGGAGTAGAGCTCTTTAATAATACTGATTAATATCAGTTATACCAGCGATAAAGTAATGGAATATTTACATAGTACATTTAGTTAATTATATATATAGTTGATTGAATGTACTATGTAATAATATTTCAAATCATAAAGGGAAAATAAAAAGGAGCTCCAAATGAATAAATCTCGCAAGTTTATTACACCATTGCTATACAAGATTCTCGACACCAGAGCACACGCAGAAATTCGCATAACTAATGGCACTCATGCCATATTCAGCTTCCCAACCGAATCAGAAGAAAAAGTTAAAAAACTTGGCTTCAGAGATCACGATTTCACACGATGCTTCGCAGTAAGAAAATGTAACATAAATGATCCAATAACATTCAACACCCCCCTAGACTGTCTGACTTTTTTGGCATCGGATACATGTCATATTCCTCATAATCTCTATGTCTATGCAACAATGGGATCTCCCCATTGTCCACGAAATCGTGTCGGCGTAGTCTTTGATCTGTCTGAGATAACCAAAGACGAAATGGGAACCGCGTTGCAGTTCTGCCACACGATGATTGACCGATGCAATTTCAAGAAACAAGTAAAAGTGCAAGAAAAAGAGAAACGAATCGTAATGAATACTTCCATCTAAACCAAAGAGATCTCCAGCCCAAACCATATCCATATATATGGACATCACAAAATTTTTATCGCTGGTAATCTCTCAAATTGATACAAACAATTGTAATAATTTGAGATATGTTATCTCCCCAATATCAACTTCGTTTCTTCTTCAGATACAACCTTTCTCGCCTCTGCAATATCCTCAGCACAAACAGAAACACCATATACCCCTGCTTGTACACAATGCCTTAATAATGGCTTACAATCCTCTACAATACATATAATCTTGTTATCATGATCCTTAGCCATATCTAAAACATTATCAACTATTCTAAATACACTATTCCTACTCAAATCATACTTAGCATTCTCATCATTAATCTTAAACCCTTGCATCTGCTTAGCAATACGAGGAATATTAAGAATTAAGCCATCAATCTTGGTATTAAGAATATCATCAGCAAGAATAATCTCTGATGGATTATCCAATATTGCATACACCTTGAAAGAAGAAGTCCTTCTCAAACCCTCACCTGAAAGTTGCTTCTTAAATTCCTTCATCATATCCTCATTCATAGGGGAGTGAAGGGCTATGGAAACATTCCTCTTCTTGTAAATATTCCTAATCCTCTTAACAATCTTAATAGTCCTCTTGAGTAACTCCAGGTTATTTACATAGTGTGTAGCACCATATATCTCACTTGAAAGTGTTTGATCTTCAAACTCCTTACCTCTGGTTAAACTCTTAAACTGACCAATAGTGGCAGAACCAATTGAGAGAACTACCTCATTACCTTCAGCTAATTCAACGTACTTTATAACCTTCTCAGAGATCTTAGCAGCATAGTCTAGGAACTTACGATCTTCAACATATGCTAAAAGATGACGACCCTCATCAAGCATGATTTCATCAAGATCAACATATACAAGACCATGAGCGTTACCAACAAAATCAATTAATTTGCTTGGCTCTACATTTGTCATACTAAATACTCTAGTAGCAGAAGGAGGTAGGGTAGTATCCTTAGCAACTTTTAGTGTAGGTTCTTCAACCTTAACTTCCTCTTCTTGGGTCTTCATAAAGTCGATACCATCACCATATGTCTCAACCACAGGATGTACTTCTTCTTTAACAACATCTTTGTAAACACTTCCAGTATTACCATCCATCTTAACCATATCACCATCCTTAAGTAGAGTAGAAGCGTTAGTAGCACCAACAATAGCTGGAATCTTAAACTCTCTACAAAGAATAGCTGTATCACTTGTAATACCACCGAAGTCCATAATGACACCACCACAAGGGATAATCATGGATTCCATTTCAGTAGAATATTTCTTTATCAAAAGAATATCGTTTTTGGTATACAGCTTTCCATTAGGTTGATCAACAACCGATATTTTACCTGCAATAACTCCAAAGCTAGCACCAATACCAGATACCAAAAGATCTTCCTTACTTAATTGCTGTGCGTTCTGAATCTCTTCTTTCTTCGCCTTTGCAGCATTAATCAAATTACCTAACTTCTCACCAATACCTGTGCTGTTTTTCAATACCATTCGCTGAGCACCATCAACAGCCTGATTAACAAGTCGCTCTTGAGTCTTGTACTTGTCTAAGAAAGCAATTACTAAATCTCTCAAAGACTTTCTTGGCATTTCCATTTCTGAAACCTTAACACGATATTGCATAACATCAGAGAGTAGAGACTTGTTTTGTAATACCCAAGCTCTACCACCAGAGACTACCCATTCGATATTCTGTGGCATTCTAGATTTATTCTCAATTATCAAAGCAATCTTGGAGATCTCCTGTATATCCTTGTCGTTTAATTTCTGCTTGTGACTCCAACCTGCTGATATCTTAATCTTCTCTTCATTACCTCTTCTTCCTCGAGAAGGATTCATAGTCCTAATCTTCATCCACTCTTGAGGAGCAATATGCTTTTCAAGAATAGCTAAATCTCTTTTGTTTAAAAGGTAGGAATCAGGAGTAACTTCTCCAGTAGATATGACGTCCCCCAGACCATATACCGCTTCAATACCAAGCTTAGTATCATCTTGAGTAATTGGATCTACTGTAAATACCACACCTGATATCTCTGCTTGTACCATCTTCTGTACAACAACAGCAATCTTTACCTCTGCAAGATCAATATCCATCTTGTTTGCATATGCCACAACATCATCAGTAAAGAGGGAACCATATACCTTCTTGATTGCAGTCTTTAAATCATCATATTTTCTTACATTGAGTTCTGTGCTAAATATTCCACTAAAGGAGATATTGTCATTGGCAGGAAATACTACAGAGGATCTGACAGATACCCAAGCATCAGAGAAACCAGAGAGACGAGTATATGCACTTAAAATATCTTCTTGTACTTCTTTAGAAAATTCTTCTTCTAGTAAAGCTTTAAGCACTTCTTCATTCTCAGGATTTTTACCTTTTTCAAGTAACTTCTCTTTTCTGTCTCCTAAAGCTTTTGTACAAAATTCGGTATATACATTACTTGCAACTACAAAAAATTCAGGAACTGGAACATCCATTTCTCTAAGATTGAAAAGGCTCAGTCCTTTTCGACCAACCTTGTTTTCATTTAATTCTTTAGCTGAGAAATCTTCAAAAAAGAATATATTGTTCTTTCTTGGCATTGAGTTTTCCATTTACTGGGCAGTTAAAAATAATGGTATATATACTAAACAATACCTTTAGCTTTTAATTTTTGCAAGTCGATATAGAACTCATAGAATATTTGTAAGAGAACCATGAATGGAACTGCAATCAAAGCACCAAATACTCCAAAGAGGATTAAGAAGATGAATACACCCAACATTATAATTACTGGTTTAAGACCAATTGCATTTCCCATTATCTTTGGGATTATGAAGTTGTTTTCAATCTGTTGATATACCAAGAATATTGCAAGTAAGATAACTGCAGGCCAGAGACCTACTGTGATTAATGCAATTAAAGCACATATTGCAACTGCAATTGTAGCTCCAATACCTGGAACAGCATCAAGCAAAGCAACTAGTAATGCCAATGGTAATGCGAATGGTACGTTAAATATTGTTAGTAATATACCTGCAAACACTCCAGCAATTGTACTGATTGTAGCTTGGCCAAGCATCCACTTACCAAGTTTTCCCTCAACATCTAACACCAATTTCTTAATTCGATCTCGCTTTTCATCTGATACTACTTTAATCAATCCAAATTCTAATATTGAATCATGCTCTAATACCAAGTAGATCGAAAGGATTAAAGAGGAAACGAATAGGCCAGTAGTACTAAATACTCCTGAAACTGCATCTGTGACACTCTTCAGACTCTCGCCTGTAGTTATTGACTGCAATCCATTTGAAACAAAGTTTGTAATTTCAGCTGAATCAATCTTTATATTTCCAAACTTTATACCGTTGAAATTTGCAACAACTTGTTCAACCCATTCAGGGAAGACCTTTACTAGTTCTGTAAGTTGGCTTACCAAAGGAATAATGACGACAGAAAGAATAGATAGCGTAAGAATTATAGCTACAAAATATGTAATTAATACGGCCCAACCTTTGGTAATTCTCTTAGACATCAACCAATTCACTACTGGTCTTGCAGCAGATGTAAATACAAATCCAAGGAAAAGGAATAGGGCAACGCTTACTAGTTGATTACCTAAAAATATGAAAGCTAATATGAGAAGAATCAAAGCTAAAAGACCCCAGGAAAATTCAACAACGATAACTGGTTTTGGTTTTTCAGTTTTTTCGCTATATTTTACAGCTTCTCTTAATTCATCCAGACTTCTTCTTTCAACCTCTTTTATCTCCTTACTTGTATCTTTAAATGAAAATATTTTTCCCATAATGATGTTGAATAATTTACTTCACATATTATATCAGCTTTAAACAAAAGAGGGGAGACAAGCTCCCCTCCTTAAACAATCTATTTAATCTTGGTTATTCTTTCTTAGATTTTACGTACAACACTGAAGTTGTAGTAATACCTGAGATCAATGCCAATATACCGAATATAATGACGAGGTTATTTCCAAAGAGGAAATCTGCCATTCTGCTAAATTCTCCTGCAGCAACTGGTAATGAGCTATCATTTACCGCGTCACCATTTACACTACTCTCTGGAGAGTAGGTAACTTTGATTTCAGAATCCATTACTGATTCATTTCCAGCAGTATCTTTAACAACTACATTGAATACATTCATTCCAGAGTCCAATGCAATACTTACAATCTTAAACTTACCCTCAGCATCACATGTTGCACTGTAGTAATCAGTTCCTCGCTTTACAATAACCTGAGCTTCTTTTTCAACAGTACCTGCAAGAGTAAATGTCTTTGTTCCAACCTCTTGTGGATATGTTTTTTCAGATAACACAGGAGCTGTTTTGTCTACAACAACCTTTTCAACCAATGATTGTGCAGAAAGATATCGCTTTGGGAATCCCTTAACACCTGCAACTGCTACTTCATATTCACCTTCATTTTCCAATGTAATATCTGTTTTGAATTCTCCCTTTGCTCCAACTTTTACATTCTGTACTTTTTCTCCATTAACATATACATATACAGTATCGTATCCTGTTGCATTACCTTCTACTGTAATTGTACTTTCCTTTGTAACTGAAGCCATTTCTGATACAGAAGGAGATACTAATGATTCATTTAATAGAGGGGTTGAGCTATATTTAACAAAAGAATATACCCCAAATGCAACCAACAATACTCCTAAGAATATGAATATTGCGCCAACTATTTGGGATACCTTTTCAGAATCTCGAGGTGATTTTACTTCAACCTTAGCGACCATAGATTCTTCTTTTTTAATTGTTTTCTTAACTTCTTTGGGTGCAGTATTTATAGATTTGGATTTGTTTTTTGCCATCCTAAGCCTATATTAAAATTATATACTTCTACATTTAGAATATTACAAACAAGGAAATAATGCAACTGTAGCCGAAAAATAGTAAAATACATGATATGAAATTAAACAAGACCGCAAAAATAAGTATAACCGTATTCCTCATACTATTGGTGATTACACTCTTGGGATTCCTTTTCATCTATCCTTCATACAACAAGATCTCCCTGATGATTGCCGATATCAATCCATATCGAACCTCAAAGAATATATATATGGATTTTCTTTCTCGAATTTCTCCAACGCTTGAGAAATTTCAAATCAAGGTATTTGCCGCAGGATCAATTGAAGAGTCCCTTGATGAAACACTAGTCTTAGACAGAAAAATATTAGAAGAAGTTCATACCAACCTTAATATTGATACTGCAAACATCGCGGGCAGAATATCTGAAGGAACAACTTCTCACGCCATGCTCGAAGGATTCTGGCATTTCCCAACTTCAGTATATCCAGGTCAAAAGGGAAACGCTGTCGTTATCGGTCATCGTTTCCAATATCTTCCTCCCGCAAAGAATACCTTTTTTAATTTAGATAAGGTGAAGATAGGGGATAGCATAAAGATTAATCAAGACGAAGGGATCTATACATACATTGTTACAGATATCCAAATAGTAGAACCAAATGATGTTTCCATTCTTCAAAAAACCGATGATTACAGATTAACCTTAATTACATGCACACCACTTTGGACTTCTGAACAAAGGCTTGTCATAACTGCAAAACTAGACAAATTATACAAAAAAGTGTAGACTTTTCGAGCTAAATATAAGTTAAAAATAACTAAAAATGAACGATTTTTACCAGAGAAAAGATGTCAGTAAAGATACAATAGAATTTACCATAACAATTCCTAAGGATAGTTTTAACCAAAGCTACGAGAATTTGATGAAAGCTAAGGCAAAGGAAACAGATATCAAAGGTTTTAGAAAAGGAAAGGTTCCTGCTAAGTTAGTAGAAACTCAATTAGATCAATCAGTTAGATTAGAAACTTTAGAAAAGATTGCACCTTTGTATATCTCTACTGCTATACAGAAAGAGAACCTTGATCCTATTGCTCCTCCTGAGTACAAAGAGATCCCTAAGCTAGAAGTAGACAAGGATGTAGAATTAACAATCACAGTTACAGTTATGCCTGAGTTCAAATTAGCAAATTTGAAGAAGGTTAAGGTTGAAAAAGAAGAAGCTACCATTTCTAAAGCAGAAATTGATGAAGCTATCGAGGATATTAAAAAGAATTACAAGACCAAAGAGAAAGAAGTTAATGATGCTTGGGCAGTTGAAGTTGCAAAGATGATTGAACTTCCAGATGTTAAAGACATGAATGATTTGAAGAAACAGATTGAAGAGGCTATGAAAGCTCAAAAAGCACATATGCTTTTACACCAGAGACAAGAGAAGGCATTAGATGAAGCTATTAAGCTTTGTGAGATCGAAATCCCAGAACCAGCTATTAGATATGAAGCTCACGAGAGAGAAAGATCATTTAGATATGATCTGCAACAGAAGGGTGTGAAGGTTGAAGAGTTTATCAAATCTCAAAATTTAACCATCGAGAAGATGAGAGAACTTTGGGAGAAGGATTCGAAGGAAGCACTACAAACAGATACATTCTTAAAGATGTATATGAAAGAACATAATATTGATATGACTGAAGCTGAGTTAGCAACAAGAATCGAAGAATTAAAAAAGAATGCACCTAAGGGTACAGATATGAGTGTATATGATGATGAGAACTGGCAGGCATATGTTAAGAATGTTGATTTAAAACAAAGAGCTTTTGAAGAATTCATCAAGGAAGTTTTGGGAGAGATGCATAAAGATTAATTAATTTAATCTATTAAAATATATGTATTTGATACCAACTGTCATAGAAAAGGATAGGGAGGGTGAGAGAGCATATGATATATACTCTAGACTTCTCAAGGATCGAATTATATTTGTCACCGGTTCGATTGATGAAGAGATGGCCAATATTGTTGTTGCTCAATTGCTATTCTTGGAAAAAGAGAATCCCGACGAACCTATTCAGATGTTCATAAATTCCCCTGGTGGAATTATTACTGCAGGCATGGCCATCTTAGATACTATGAATTACATTAAGTGTGATATTTCAACTATTGCTGTTGGTTTAGCTGCTTCTATGGGCAGTATTCTTCTGGCTAATGGTAAGAAGGGTCAAAGGTTCGCATTACCTAATAGCAAGATTTTAATTCATCAACCTTTGGGTGGAGCTGAGGGTCAGGCTAGTGATATTGCGATAGCTGCCGAACAGATTATTAAGAGTAGAACTATTCTTTATGAATTCCTAGCTGAGAAGACTGGAAGAAGTATTAAGGAAATAGAGAAGGATGCGGATAGGGATAAGTACTTTACTGCTAAAGAGGCTAAGGAGTATGGATTGATAGATAAGGTTATTAGTAAAAGATAAATGAGTCCAGATAAAAGGTTTCCAAATGCCAATGAATTCAACCCACAAGAGCAATTAGAAACACTTCGGGCTAGGATGGGTTATGTTTTCACATATCCCGAGTATAAGGATGACGAGGAGTGCTTACCAACTGCAAATTCAGAAGATTCCATTTGGATAAATAAACCAATTGATTATCTTAAGACCTATTTATACGAAATAGCTGGATCAGAAGCTCTTGGTGATTCAAAGTCTCTCATACAAATAGAACGCTTAACGGATACAATTATCATAGATCCATTATTGGTCGATACCATATATCAAGCTGTTTTTGAAGAAACATTCCCAAATACAAAACCAATTAAAGTATTTTTCATGGAAGGCAGGAAATCGGCAATTATAATTATCCCCTTAGAGGTAGAGAGTGATTTATTTTCAGTACAAGTTGTTCCTATGGATTTAACGAAACCCTGCAACGATCCTATACTTTGCCAAGTGCAAAAATATTGGAATGGGGCAAAAAAATCAATTGCCAAATTAATAGAATCCGGTGATTTGAAATCTGCAACGAAGATTGATAAAAGCAAAAATAAACGATAGAATACACACAGTTATTTAATAATATATGGACGATTAGCTCAGCTGGTTAGAGCATCACATTGACATTGTGGAGGTCACAGGTTCGATCCCTGTATCGTCCAGTTTTATTCCATATTCCCATCATGAATCTCTTTGAAGAATATATTAAAGCAAATAATCTTGATATCGAGTTAATAGAAACAGACGAATCTACTCGTACTGCACAAGATGCTGCAAATACACATAATGTTCCTGTATCGAATATTGTTAAATCATTATTAACTAAAATAGGAGACAACTTTGTTTTGTATTTAGTACCTGGAGATAGAAGATTAGATTTAGAAAGTATCGGAGGAAGGATGGCAAATGCCGATGAAGTTAAGGAAGTAACTGGATACAGTATTGGTGGTGTTCCTCCGTTTGGTCATTTAACGAAATTGGATACACATATTATGGATGGTTTTGATTCTAGTAAAACACTGTTAGCTGCTGGTGGAAAACCAAATGTCATATTCAAGATTACATTGGAGCAGTTGAAGACCTTAATCTAATCTTTTACGATTAATTCCTTCAAATCATCATAGTTATTAACCATCATTAACCTCTGCCTTAATTCATTAGCCCCTTCAAAATCAGAGATATATGCCTTTATATACTTCTTAATAACCCTAAAATTCTTCTCCTCACCCCAAATACCCTTAAATAATTTCGCATGTTCTAACAACACATTAAATCTCTCTTCCTCAGGAATATCCTCTCTACCACTAAACAACCATGGGTTATTCAAAATCCCTCTCCCAACCATATACCCATCAGCACCATATGTCTTTACATATTCCTCACCTTGTCTGGAAGAAGTAATATCACCGTTACCAATAATCAATGTAGTAGGGGAAATCTCATCTCTCATCCTTACAACCTTCTGTATCTCATCCCATCTAGAAGGAATAGCATAACTATCCTTTGCAATTCTCCCATGTACAGTTAGCATATCCAAACCTTGATCCAGCAAAAGCCCAATCCAATTTTCAGTATCAACCGTAGAATATCCCAACCTAGTCTTAACACTCACAGGAATATCTCCAGCCTCCTGTTTAACCGCCTTGATAATCTCCTTCACTAATTCTGGTTCCTTGATTAAAGCAGAACCACCACCAGTATTTATGACATTTCGGACAGCACATCCCATGTTAATATCAAACCCATCAGGTTTTAATTCTTTAATTTCCCTAACTGTCTTAGCAAAATTCTCAGGAACATTTCCCCAAAGCTGTATAACAATCGGACGTTCAATCTCCTTAAACCGTATTCTGTGATCTACTCTGTCTTTTCCAACAGAACAATATCCTTCCACATTCATAAACTCGGTGAAGAAAACGTCTGGCTTACCAATCTTACAAAGCATTTGCCTAAAAACAGTATCGGTCACATCCTCCATAGGGGAGAGCATAGCCAGAAAACCTTTCTCTTGTTTAATAGTTTGAAATATATTCATATGGATATTCTATCATAGATCAGATCTAGAACTGATCTTTCTCAGACTTGCACAAGAGTGGGTTTTACAATAAACTAAACTAACAGATAAAATCTGCCCAAACAATGGAAGTAAAAAACACAGTCTCGGATAACTCGGGACAACAATTACTCACAGGCACCAAAGTCGACTCATACGCGGCTATTATTTTGTACTCCTTCCAAGATTTTCTACGATGGTGGTACATTAAAATGCCAATATGGCATCTACGAGAATTAAATAGATTAACCACAGTTGTAGACGATCAACTATCATTAAGTCTTCTCTTCAAATCATTCTTCACTCCATGGCACAGAGATTACTCCGCAATGGGATTCCTCTTTGGAATAGCCATGCGTATTCTGTACCTACCGATTGCTCTTACAATATTTTTGTTAATAACCGTCCTTTACCTGTTATTCATTATCTTCTGGATAATATTACCGATAGCGACAATAACATTTATCCTAACTTCACTGATTAAGTAACAATGGCACTAGATTTTGAAATGCAACAAAAAACAATATGTGGATATCACAAGAAAGACACTGGACGAGTCGGCATTATCGAAAAGAAATACCCTATACTTGAAAATGAGAATGAAGCAACGTTCTTGGTAACTCGAGACCATTTTTTTTCTATTTCAACACAACAGATAGCTTCAGTCATTAAGAATTTCTTAAGATACAAGAAATTCCACGATATTATACGTGTACTCGCAAACATAATTATCATACCAGGCGTTTTTGTAGCCCTGGGTTTCATTTTCAAATATGCAAACCTTTTAGAAGACAATTCGTTCATTGTTCAAATCATAGATTCTAAATGGAGTGGAGTATTCTTTGGGCTCTCCATACTTGGAGTCATAATTCTCTGGCATGATTTTTACGAAGAAAAGAGCCATCCAGTTCAATTACCAATAGCAAAGAAAATCTCTCCCAAAGAATTGGATGAGATAAGGGCAACTGGATTCAAATTTGGAAGATACGCGCATCTAGAAATAGTACATTTTACTAATCAAGAAACACTTGAAATGCTATGTACATATACTAAAGATGACCATTTTTCAATATTTGAACTTTACAAGCATCTCCTAAAGGAAAATTTTGAGGTGCAACAACTCACAAGACGATCTGGTATTGAGATGGAAATAGAGGAATTAGAAAAAGATTTCAAAGTTAATGCTGAATCTTTACCTCAATATCACATTACAGCCTACAGAAGTTTACTTACATACGCGGTAGAAGAAGCGTTGCTAACAGAGAGCAAGGAAGTACAACCTCAACATATATTCCTTGCCATTACCAGAATTTTTCCTCAATTACAGAAATTTCTTCAAACCAAAAACATTACAATCGATATATTGAGGGAAATATGTTTGTACAACAATAAAATTATAAATAAAAAGAGTAAAGCCAATTTCCTAGATATCAAAATTCCATATTTCAAAAGAGGTGGAATTGCAAAACAATGGGTATATGGATATACATTCATTCTTAGCCACTTTAGTAAAGATCTCACTCGCGTTGTTGCGGAAAGCCAGGATACCTTTGGAATCGGACATGAAGATGAAATTGAGAATTTAGTATCTGTCCTAGGAAAGATTTCTAACAAAAATGCATTATTAATAGGTGAAGCTGGTGTAGGAAAGTCTAGTCTAATTCTAGGCGTAGCCCAAAGAATTAATACAGGAGATGTTCCAATTCAGTTAAAGGATAAACGAGTAGTACAGTTTGATGTTAATGGATTAATTGCACAAGCTTCAGGAGAAAAAAATATTGAGCAACTTGTAATCAAAGCAATGGAAGAGCTTGGAAATGCAGGCAACACAATTCTTTACATTGATGAAATGCAAGAATTAATCCCTGCAAAAGCTGAAGAATCTGGACAATCCATTGCAGGAATTATGCTTCCATACATAATGAATAGCAAATTCCCGATTATAGGGACGATAAACTATGCTGATTACAAGAAGTATTTCTACAGTAATGAATCTCTTAGACAGAGCTTTAGTAATATTGAAGTTAAAGAAGTAAGCACAACTGACACGTTAAAAATTCTTGAAACCAAAGTAGGGGAACTTGAATCCAACTTCTCCTGCTATATCACCTTCCCAGCTTTAGTAGCTTCTGTTGAATTAGCACAGAGATATATTAGAGACAGAAAATTACCAAGTAGTGCAGTACAAACCATTGAGGCTACATGTTCATGGGCACAATCAAACAATATTCCCAAGATTACTTCAGAACATGTTTCAAAGGCTATATCTATTCAAAAGAACATAAATATTACAGAGATAGATCAAGAAGAGAGTAACCGATTAAGGAAATTAGAAGAAAATATTAAAGCTAAAATTGTAGGCCAAGATGAGGCAGTTATTGCCATCACAGAGGCCCTACGAAGAGCTAGGGTTGATATTAGAAACCCAGAGAAACCAATAGGATCATTCTTGTTCATAGGCCCTACAGGAGTCGGTAAAACATACCTCGCAAAGGTAGTAGGCGAGGAATTCTTCGGAAACAAGCAAGATATCATCAGAGTTGATATGTCAGAATACCAGGATATCTCAAGTATTGATAAATTCTTAGGCACATCTTCTCAAACCAACATATTAGGACAAAGCCAGGTAACACTTGTAGACAGAGTTAAATCCAATCCATATACAGTTGTTCTTTTTGATGAAATTGAAAAGGCACATCCAGATATTCTTAATCTGTTCCTACAAATATTTGACGAGGGAAGACTCACAAGTAGCGCAGGAGAAACTGTAGATTTCACTAACACAATAATAATATGTACAAGTAATATTGGAAGTCAGATCCTCTTAGAAGCGCTTGAGAAAGATGCTTCCCTTTGGGATGAAGCTAAGAACAGAACCATCATGGAACTAAGACAATATCTCAGACCTGAATTACTAAATCGTTTTGATAAAGTAATTGTATTTGCACCCCATGATATCAATAACTTAACTCAAATTTCAGAATTGCTCCTTACTGAACTAGCTAAAAGACTTACAGATAGAGGTATTTTGCTAAAATGGAATAATCAAATTCCAATGCTAATAGCCAATAAATCTAATGAACCTGGAATGGGTGCAAGACCAATGAAACGATATATTCAGGACAGAATAGAGGGCGAAATAGCAAAGGAAATAATAGAAGGAAATCTAAAATCTGGGGCAGAAATAAACATAAGAGAGAGCTGGATTATATAAGCTGTTGAAAAAGAGCAATATATCGAATATAATCCAAGATTGATAATATAAATATTTAAAGCAATGGGAGCACTTCCAAAAAGAAAAATTTCAAGTAGCGTACGTGGACAAAGAAGATCACACAATGCACTTAAAGTTACAGGTATGTCAAAATGTCCAAAATGTGGAAATGTAAAAAGAGCACATTTTGCATGTCCATCATGTGGTTTTTACAAAGAAAAGAAAGAAACTAAAAAATCTTAATAAAATATGAAAAGAGCATCTGACCCAAGGCACTTAGCGAGAATTCTTGCATTACAAAGACTATTTTCAAGTTACTTCAACAGTGGCAATCAAGATGTCGATGAAATTCCTGTAGAGCAGTTAATTGAATTAGATGAAATAGAGGAATACAACCTTGAGCTTTTCAATGGAATAGTTGATGGCGTAAATAGTCAGAAGGAAGAAATTGATAACCTCATTACTAAGTATGCACCACAATGGCCAATCTCACAGATGAAGTTAGTAGATTTGCAGATATTAAGAATAGCAATATTAGAAGGATTTGTTGGTAAAATAACACCACCTAAAGTAGCCATAGACGAAGCAATTGAAATTGCAAAAGATTTTGGAGGAGATAGTAGTGGAAAGTTTGTAAATGGTGTCCTTGGAGCAATATATGAAGAAGCAAAGAAAGATGAATAACTACGAGGAGATAGAATCAAAATTAGGAATAGTATTCAAGGACAAGACTCTCTTGGATAATGCTTTGACACATAGATCATACTTGAATGAGCATAGAGAAATAGCACTACAGAATAACGAAAGAATTGAATTTCTTGGGGACGCTGTATTAGAACTTTTGATATCAACATATCTTTTTACAAAATATCCTGAGAAACCAGAAGGTGAATTAACGAATATCCGAGCAGCCGTTGTAAGAACAGAAAGCTTGGCAGAAGAATCTAGAACTCTTGGACTAGGTGAGCACTTAAGAATGTCAAAAGGGGAGAAGGAATCCGGAGGAAGAGATAAGGACTATCTTTTAGCTAATACCTTCGAAGCTATACTAGGTGCAATATATCAAGATCAAGGATTAGATGTATGTAGAGAATATATAGAAAGAACTCTCTTAAAGAAGGTCGACCGTATTGTAGAGAATAATCTTTTCATCGATCCAAAGACCCAGGCTCAAGAAATGATACAATCTCAGTTTAAAGTCACTCCAATATATGAAGTAGTGAAGCAAGAAGGGCCTGATCATGACAAGACTTTTACCGTAGCATTAAAGATAAACAACAAGCAGATAGCTGTTGGTACTGGCTCTAGCAAACAGAAAGCAGAGGAAGATGCAGCTAAGTCCACAGTAGAGATATTAAATAAACAAGGAAAAACCTTGAATTAATCTGATTCATTTGATAGAATTCCCATTATGTTAAAAATAAGACTAAAAAGAACAGGTAGAAGAGCTCAACCACATTACAAGATTGTTGTCATGCAAGACAGCAAACCTAGAGATGGCAAAGCTATTGCAGAGATTGGATATTACAATCCAAGAAATAATCCAACTACATTTGAAGTAGATAAAGAAGAGGCAGCTAAATGGCTCAAGAGTGGTGCACAGCCATCTGATACTATAGCTCAATATTTTGTCAAACTCGGATTAATAAAGGCTCTCAAAAAGGGCTCTACAAAGCCAAGTACAGAAAAGAAGACAAAAGAGGAAAAATAGTTGTATAATAATTCAAAGTATTTTAATTATTTTGAATACATAAATGAAAGAACTCCTAGATCACATTGTTAAGTCTATCGTAAATCACCCTGATAATGTTGTTATTGAAGAAAAAGAAAGCCAAGATTTTCCTGGATTAATCATTCTTACAATAGATGTTGCAGAGGATGACAAAGGTGTAGTCATCGGACGAAAAGGAAGAACAATCAATGCTATTAGAGATTTGATTACAATCCATGCAATAAGAAATGATAAAAGAGTTAAGGTATTGATTAAGGATGATAAAGCTGGTCATAGAGATGATACTGAAGCTCCAAGACAAGAAGAGCAACAGGTAACAACCTCTGACAATGACAGTATGCTTTACGATGAGATCTAGTCTAACTGACTAGCTTTTGTTTCAAATATACTAACAATCTCTTGGAATTTACTGTATGGAGTAAACTTTGAGTATATATCCACGCTAGAAACAGAGACAGGAACATAGTATCCAGTTACTGAAAGCTTTATTTTCCAAACGTTATTAAATGCCTCCATATCAAGATTCTCAATGGTTATTATATATGGAGAAACAGAGTAGAGGCTATCAAGAAAACTAAGCGCATTTGCTAAAGATCCTTCATAAGCCAAAGGTCCGCTAACCCCCAATATATAATTACCCTCACTAGTTTCTCCCTCGGTATTAATTTTTATATCTCCTGCCGATATTTCTGAAGATGTTAATCCTTTTTGTCCAGCCAGATTATCAATATAGTACATAAAGCTAGAAACCTTCAAAGTGTTAGGAATAACCTTCTGAGCATTCACCAAATCACTCTGTAAGATACCTTCGTCCATAGCTGTAAGAGTTTTCTCTAAAGCAACTAATTGAGCTTCTTTTTCTAAGACAACCTTATGCTCAGTTTGAAAAGTAACCGCTTTTTTAATCATTGGTACAAATACAAAAACGCCAAGAATAATGAGAATGACAACAACAAGAATTGGAATTATCACATCTGTAATCCTAAGCTTCGTTTTCTTTACTCTTTCGCTTATTGCATCTACTTCTTTTTTTGTTTTAGTTGCGTTTACCGCATTTGAAACTATTGACATCTTTTAATTAGTTGAACTTAAAAAATCTTTCATAATAAGCTTGCCTTTAAAAACAAATCTCACATTATTCTCGCTATTTCCTACCGATTGCAATGCAACTGTTTCCATCTTTGGATCATTACTGAGTAAATACCAAAACTTGGAAATATTCTCCATATCTGAAGCTTTTCCTTCAATTGTGAAAAGAAGATCTTGTCCTAGCGCAAAATTTGTAATTATTGCCGTACCACTTTTTGAAGCAATAGAGTTCAAGTAATCAACAACACTCTTAGGGGAATAGTTCTCACCCAATACTCGATTATATAGCTGGATTCTTTCAGAGATTTCATTACTCGATATCATCTTCTGAGTCATTTTTGTTATTTGATTCTCGTATGTCTTTAGCTTCTCTTTTTCATTGTTTAATGACATTCTGGAAACGATATTAAAACCAACAATCAAAATTGAAACTACAACTAATATTAAAAGGCTAACAATTGAGCCTACGTTTAATTTCTTCTTCTTTTCTGCAACTACGACTTCTTCTTTAGATAGCGTAGGTATTAGATTTACACCATTTTCTGCCATTATGTTCTCATAGCCTGGTTTTGGGGTTTCATTTTTTGGTACTTCAGGCTGAGTAACAGGTTGTATTGGTTTAACAGGAGCTTTTTGCTCAACGACTTTTTTTTCTATATTTTTAGTCTCTGGTTCCTTGTTATTCATCTTTTAGTGCTAAACCGATAGCCACAGAGTATGAAGGACCACTCTTGGTTATGATATCTTTAAATTTATTATCTATTCTTATGGAGTTCCAAGGTGTTGCAATTGAGACATTTACACCCAAGCTCTTTGATACATATTCCATTAGTCCAGGAAGTAGAGCACCATCACCATTTAGGATATAGTCCATAGGTGCAGCAACTGATGTTTTGTTCTTGTAGAATTCGATACCTCTTCTTACTTCTACCAATATTGATTCAACAATAGGCGAGAGCACATTGTAAATTTTACCTTCTAAAACATTATCAACCACTCCGTAGTTTCGCTTAAATTCTTCCGCTCTTGAATATTCAAAATTGAATTTATTAACAATAGATTGAGTAAGTGAATCGGAACCAATAGCAATACTTTGAGAAAACACAAGATATCCTTCAGACAATATACTCATATCTGTACTATTTGCTCCAAAGTCTAACATTACAATATCCTTCTTTTTTGTTGCACGATACATAGCTCTCCCCATAGCAACAGATTCTGTTTCAATGGCAGCTAATTCTAATCCAGCGTTCATAGCTACATTTATATATATATCTATTATCTTTCTTGGAGCTGCGACTAGAAGTACTCTAGGAGCATTCTTGGCTTGATTAAACCCAATGGTAATATAACTGAGCTGAACTTCTTCTAGAGGCATTGGGATATACTGTTTAGCCTCAAAATATACGGCATCTTTTAATTCTTCAAGTTTTACACCTGGAAATTCGAGGAATCTGGTAAAGACTGAGAACTCTGGAAGAGCCATAACTACAGATTTATTTTTTATTCTCGATGAGTCATAGAGCTTCTTTAATACATCCGCGAGCTTTGTTTGATCAGCTTTATCTTCGCTATTTATAACTCCCTGAGGAGTAATTTGAGATCCAAGATTAACAAGCTCTGGTGCATCAGAGGATATGTTTTTTAACTCAACAGCTTTTACTGAGTGAGTACCAAAGTCTATTCCAACGTGATCGGGCAACTTAGCCATATTGAGCAGTTTCTTCTAAGTTTAACTTTTAATATTTATATATAATAGCAAAAAAAGAGTAGGGCAACAAAATTACTCTCCGAGATATTTACTTAATTCTTTAACTAAACCCTCATAATCTATATCTGTCTTTACTAAGTATGATGATGCACCTAAATCAAAGGCTTCTTTAATAACAGCATCACTTGTCATATTTGTAAGAACAACCACAGGAATGTTTCCATATTTTTCTGGGTTAGCTTTCACTGCCCTTAGTACCTCGAGTCCATCTACTCCAGGCATCATCAGATCGAGCAATACGAGCTCTACAGTGCCCATCTGCTGTGTCATTACATCCAAGCCATGATATCCGTCATTGGCTGTCAAACAAGTATATCCTGCGGTTTCTACGAGTTCCTTGTATGAATCTAATAATTGTTTGTCATCTTCCACTATTAATATTGTCTTAGCCATATTTATAAATGTATAAAATTAATAATTTTCATATACTTGCATACAGTATAATCTGATATTCATGTATATGTTAAGACCCTACCATAAAATCCCCTCAGTAGAGACAACTGCTTGTCTATGTACAACCTTTTTTACAGGTGCACCCTCAGCAAAATACCACTGGGTTGGTTCAGATTCAATATCAAATCTAATTAAATAGTTCGAATCTTTTAAAATTGTATATGCAATATCAAAACTAAGTACATTTACCACTTCAGAATTTAAAGCAATAATATATTTGCTTGCATCTTCATCAAAACAACTGGCTTGATTATTCGATAGGTTTGGAGCAGACGTTTTAAGAATATATCCCATACCATCAGCATTTGTAGAAGGGAAATAGGCAATACATATCCAGCTTTCATAACCATATGGTCGGAAATGAATTTCATTGCCTGTGACATTTTCTGCTAGAGAATTTGTGTATGCTTGTAAAACTGCAGGACTTTGCGGATTTCCATCATTATTTAAAACCTCATTAGTTCCTGGATCATATACTCTTACATCGCTCGAATCAAAGATATATACATCTGATGGATTTGAATTACGAACAGTTCTCCTAACTAATTCTAAGACGAATTCGCTTTCAGATCTTACACGCGTCTTGTTACTTGATACTGTCGAAATTTTAATCAAGGTTGTTAGAGTAGAGGATGCAGTTAACATAACCACACCCATTATTACTATGGTTATTAACATTTCTACTAAACTAAAACCTTCATATTTTTCTTTAGTATTGAATAGTCTCATCATAGGTTAACAACTGTAAAATAAGTATAGTCTTTCACACTGTAGCCCTTGGTTATGCTTTCTCCATTTGAAGTAACAGGTGCTATTTCAGATTGCCCAACAATTACTTTTACAATGGCATAAGTATCTGTCACATCATAGCTTTCTATACAGAAAATTCTAAAATATGGAGATTCTGCTCCTTCCTGAATGACTGTCTCCGTTCTGTACATATCTCTATTCACCAAATCATATGTCACATCTCCTTGTTCAGTTCTACGAATAATATATTGCTCATCAGTATCTTTATCAACAACATAACAATTATTTACATTACTGATAGGGTTAGGGAATACATTTTCTCCTGTTAATTTCTCCTGCATGGCAACATTCTGTATCATTGTTGCACCTTCAACTGCGTATTGGGTCATGGTGTCGATGGTTTCATTCCGGATAATGTCTTGTAATGTCTTAGTGGCAATCTGCATTAATACGACAGAGGATGCGCCAACAACCATAATGGCAATTAATGCTTCTACAAAACCCATTCCTTCATATTTTGATTTGATTCTAGTTTCCATATACAGATTCTATGCTAATTTTACCTGAAAGATTTGTCATGGTAATAATTCTGGAATTTACATTGCTATCTGGAACAATGGTTATAACGAATGGAAGAGGATCATCTATCAAATTTCCTTCCGATGTATAGTTTAGAAGCACCCCTTGGGTATCATAGAAGAAAGCTCTTCCTGATACGGATTCAAATACAACAAATCTTGGTGTTCTTCCATCTACCAACGTTATTTCGATTGTAGATTTTGGAGTTTTCGTTGACTTATCATATCCTGGCAAAATGCTTAAAGACGATGATGCATCTGAACCACAAGAGCCACCAATCGAGGTAACAGTTAGATACCCATTTAGTTCATTCATGGCACCAACACTTCCTAAGGTTTTCGATGGGGTATATGCCGGTAAGCTTGATTTGGTTAATATATCACCATAGTCACTAAACGGAGAACACCATTTGAATACAGTATATTCACCGCTATCACCCATTGCACCGAAATCAATTCCGAGCCCATACAGCCATTTTTCTCCTGAGTCTCTCTGAAGAAGCATTGCAGCTCTTTGGACAGACCTAACATCTTGCTCCAATGTAAGTGCATATTCGTTCATCTTAACAGTGTTTTGGAGATTCCCGAAAGCAGAAAAGGACATTGCTCCCAGTATGGAGAATATTGTTAAAACAATTAACAGCTCCATTAAGGTATATGCAGAATATTTTGACGGCAGTCTAAGATTCAAGGCAGTATATATATACAATTCAGTAATTTAATTTAACACAGAAGGAGATTAGTATCAATCGTTTAAGGAGAAACCATCCTCATTATGCCAATCTGAGTTGTCCATACTTTTTACAATTGTAGCTAAAGAATCACCTGTAGATTGAGCACCTATTTCGGTATCAGTAACGGGACTAATTTCCGGAAGCACACCAATTCCATCACCTGTGCAGAAGAACCCACGTTCATTTTCATCGTCAATCCCTCCAAGGGATACACAAACGACTACAAATCTTTGATCAATACTGTCTACAGAATAGTAATAGGTAGCATCTGTACCACCGTCAAAGATCGACCCATCATTTACATATTCTTTGAGTATGTAGTTATCTGGAGTCCCGTTATATCCTAGTGCATAAGCAAAGAATTCTCTCTCAATACATTCACTGCATGAACCAATACCTGGATATGCACCATTTATATGTTTGTATTTAACAAGTGCAGTGTAAAGGATCTTAGCAGCATCCTTATGCTTAATATCTTGACTCTTTTGGAGAGCATACCTTCCCACCATAACGCCAATAGATATGAGAATTACGAGAACTCCCATCACAATTAGCATTTCAACAAGCGTAAAGGCTTTGTACTTTTTGACCATGGTTTAAATTTATCATATTTCTAGAAATTTAAGAACCCAATTCCAGATGATTTCACCATATATTAAAGATATTACAAAGGCAGTACTAAGAAATGGAACCATTGGAACTTTTGCTTTCTTTATACTTATCTTCTTTACGATGACAAAGACTATTGAGTAGAGTAGTGCAATGATTATGGATAGCCAAAAGAAGACAATGAACTGCTCCTTACTGATTAATATTCCCAAGCCAAGAATTAAGAGGATATCTCCTAAACCAAAAGATTTTTTAAAGACATTAATAATCAGAAGGGATATTACTATTAATATTGGAATATATATTTTTGTAATATCAAATGTAAATACAAAAATTAGCAAGCATACTGCTAAAAAGATATGTGTTAGATCCTTGGGAATCCCAAAGTCTTTAATATCGTACGTACTTAATACAAAAAGAAAAAGGATGATGATATAGAAATAGAAGGGGATAGAATAAAGAAAGAAGAATAGGAATACTGTACCTAATATAAATTCGGATATTGGGTAGTAGAGATTAACTTTTGCTCCGCAGTATTTACACTTTCCCAGGCGAAGGATAAAGCCTAGAACTGGGAAGAGGTCTATCCAGGATAGGGGATGTTTGCACGTCTCACAATGAGAATTTTGAGTTAACAGTTCTTTCCATTTAAATTCTTTTTCTATTCTGTAAAGCGTAGCATTGATAAAGCTTGCAAGCGCAGCACCAATTAAAAAAATACAAATATATGTGATGATCATGTTCTAATTATATACTGTTGGGTTAAATAAAAAACCCCTCATTACGAGGGGTTCTTCAAAATCTACTTTAGGTTACCCTTAATTCCATGCCTTTCCATCCCAATCTGACTGTGTCAAACCTGTACCGCCTGTTAAGAAGGTATTACCTGCTGCCACATCCTTTGATGTGATAGCTGGAGTTGTGATGTTTGTTGATCCGAAGCTATTACCATTGCAGTAATAACCCAATTCTTTATCATCATCAATGCTACCTTTTGCGACACAGACTAAAACCTCTTGTTGGTCATCAGATGCTGCATAGTAATAGGTTGCTGCAGTTCCACCACTGAACGCACCTTGATCCATATACTTTCCTAAGAGGGCTTCTGTGGTAATCAGATATTCAGGAGTATTTGTAACACCATCATCTGGAAATTCTCTGTTGTCTGTATAATATGCCATCAAACCTTCGTAAATTCTGTCTACAGCATTCTGATGTGCAACATCATTAGCTCTATTGATAGCGAATCTTCCAGCAGTAATACCTACAGCCATCAAGATAATAAGGATACCCATAACGATAAGCATTTCTACTAATGTGAATGCTTCATAGAGATTCTTTCTCATGTTTAATTAGACAGTTTATTAATTTAACTAA
>Ga0209800_10000869_pt1 | contig 38392 bp, 41 predicted proteins | sample Higcelweek8metaG_FD_187174 | JGI IMG/M metagenome (GOLD analysis project Ga0209800, IMG submission 187174) | Freshwater pond sediment microbial communities from the University of Edinburgh, under environmental carbon perturbations - High... | ecosystem: Environmental > Aquatic > Freshwater >...
ACCCGATCCAGGTCGTAATCTGCGGCTGAGCTCCAACTGCGTTAGCTATCGCTACAGCTTTACAACCAATTTCAGCTGCAAGCTTTATTGGAACTCTTGGATTCTGGGATTGATTGTAAACAATAAGCCGGACGTTTGCTTCTTTTGCAGTCTGTTTCAGTTTTTTCAGGTGCAGGGCCGTTGGAGAGACGCCGGCTTCAGGTTCAATGCTGCCGATTGTCTTCATTCCATAAAAGGCACTCAGATAGGCAACATCAGGATGATACTCAATAATAGCCACACCGTCAAGAGACTTTCCCTGTTCTTTCAATACAGGCAGCAATGAGTCCAGTGATTTTATGTAAACCTGCATGTTGTTTGCAAAGTAATCTTTACGTGTTGGCAATGCATTTGAAAATGCTTTTTCTATATTTATTGCCATCACCATTCCGCACTGCGGACCGATATTGTAATGCGGGTTTCCCTGTGGATGCTGTTCTCCCTCACTGCGATCAAGCTTTTCCGGAACACCAAGGACTTCTATTCCCTGATAGCAATTGACCCAACAGTAACCACCCTCCCTGATTTTTGCATTACGGGCTTCATCGGCCAGCGCAGGAAGCCATGCGTGTTCAGCGTCAAGACCAAGCGATAGAAGAATGTCCGCCTTGTTAAGCTTTGGAAGAAAACCCGGACGTACAGGTACCGCGTGAAGATCCTCACGTCCGCTTGCCAGAGAAATAACATTGACTGCATCACCGCCAATCTGCCTGGCCATATCGGCCAGATCAGGAACCGATGCCACTACCTCTATGCGCTTATCTGCCCAGAGTACGGCTGCCGCGCAGAAAATAAAAATCCATGATTTCATCGCTGCCTCCCGTGAGTGTGATATCCAATTGTTGCATCATACTGTAACATTAACCGGTTTACACCATCAATAACCCCAGGGTACTCATACCTTGAATATTCAAGACGAACATACTGATAATGAGTGATATTGAGAGTTGCGAAACCTCCATAACGTTTTTTCTGATTTCTGAAATAATCATTTGATTGAAAAAATTCACCAAATGCTCCGATCTGCCAGAGCTGTGATTGACGCCAGGCAAACCATGAGAACAGACCGATACGATTATAGTAATCTTCATACACCAGATTACCGGCAGACCTTTCAAAACCCTCATATGACCCAAGCATTTCTGCTCCGGCCTGAAGATTATGATATTTATTACTTGTCAAAGGATGCCAGAAAACCGTAATATCCGCTCCATAAAGAATCTTGCTATAGGTCAACCCGTTCAGCTCAGTTTTCTGAGTCCGCTTATATTCATTCTGATAAATACCGCTTGCGCCAATATCTATACTGAATTGCGGTCCCATTTCAAAAGTTGTTGTTATCCTTCCGCCGTAGGCAAACCCCTCTGGACGACAATTACCTGAAATATAAACAGGTTCAGTTGATGTCTCTTCTTCGACAAGAGCAAGCAGATCTTCTTCGTAAAGGATTTCTCCATCTGAACCATGCCAGTGAGTGCCGTGCTTTTCCGCACCGATCTCTTCTGCTATCTGATCGGCAGTCTTTGATGTTACGCTTGTACTGCCACATGATGGATCAACATCGTGACTGTGTCCCTGAATGCGGTTATATGCAGAAAGCGTAATCTCAATATAATGATCAAATGGCATCATCCATGACAACTCAATACCCTTTAGCGCAAGTAAACCATCTGCATATTCCCTGTAGATCCTTGGTTCAGATGTAAACGGCATCGCATGAACATGAAAACGGTTCCAATGTCCAAAATTAGCAAGCATAAGCCCGGCTTTTGCTTTCAAATTAAAAGGAAGGAACGGGAATTCGGCAAATGCTTCATGAAGTTCGGCTCCACCTTCCGATATAAGTACATTTCCAAGCAGAAATGCGTAAGGATCAATATTAGCGCTTACTATAAGCTCAGCTCCACGCAGCGTAATACCCTGACTTTTCCATGAACCTTCCGCATCGTGCACATCAATTACACCATCAAGTGTCAATCCGATGTCAGGATTCTGCCAGCCGCGGGAAGCAGCACTCTCAGCCCCACTGGACAATTCATAAAGTAAAAAAAACATCAGCAGAATACAGATAACAAATCTGGAGCTATTCATGATCATGACTGGCCTCCTCAATAATTATTCTGACTGTTGACTGGTTGACAGGGCCCAATTTTAGAATATTGCCTCCAGTATTCGCCTCGAATAGAACTGCTGTCCTGATCAGATTAGTTTTTGCCGAGTCAACAATATCCTGAATTTTAAAAGTCTTCTCAATTTCTATCGGAGTATCACCCATTCCTGATCGGTTTGTAACAGTGAGCGGTGTTTCTACATCAACACATACTATCATATCACCGGTTATATCCGGTCCGAAATGGATGTAACCTCCAAAACCTGCACCCATCACCGGCAGTGTCACATCAATCCTGCGGTGTTCAATGGAATCTTTATCAAGATGCGGACCCGGCATTACAGTATCGGCAGCCCTTGCAAGTCCACTTCCATCCTGCATATGTATTGCAGCATGTTCAATGATTTCAAACAGACTGTCTTGTCCTTCGTAAACAAGTTTGGTTTCGTCATCACAACTGCAGAAAAACAGTACTATTATCAGTATATTTACAAATGTTTTTATACGCATGCGATTATCCTTTACCTTAAAGTAAATACAATGAGATACATAGGGCACTTGTTCCTATGTCAATCGTTTCCAGAAATAAAATCACAACCATCTGAAATACAGAATGATTTTTAACTTGTAAACCTAATGTGTTTTATTGTAAAGGAGGAGCGCGGGACTGGACAGATGACAAAACAGGTAAAATAACAATTGACCTGAAAATAATTACCGCTGAACAGCAAATGATTTGTATTGCAGGCAATACGAATAAAAGTACTGTTGTTGACTGTTCAAGTATGAATATACACAGTGCACAATCATGATGCTCAAAGTGATCAGAATGATCGTGCTCAGGGAGTATAAAAATGAATAAAATGGCAAGATAGAGAATAATTCCTAATGTTAATATTCTACCTGCACTGCCATTTGAAAGCCGCATGATTTCCATGATATTCTGTTAAAAACAAATTATACAGGATCTATGTTATTCAGATCTTACAAAAAAAACACCCTCATGAATTATTCCATGAAATTGGCATTGTAAATCTTTTTCCATGTTAAAATAAAACAGAGGGATGTACTAATGCAACAGATTTGACTGCTAATAATCTGCAGATTTTAAAAGCACAGTTTTCAGAAGAATATTATATTGCTTTTAATACGCATCATTTGTATCATTTTTTCATAATTGTGTTCATCACTTTGTCTTTGTCAATCTTTTTTGTACAGAAAAACCAGTCGTAACATTTCATATCATCCTTGCCGTCCATACGTTCTTTTGCAACTCCGCATGATCCTGCAGTCGGTACAATTACATCATCACCTGGCTGCCAGTCCGCAGGCAACGCCACCGCAAACGCGTCAGCAGTCTGAAGTGCTACAACTGCTCTATATAGTTCCCCGAAGTTTCTTCCAAGACTTAACGGATAATAAATAATTGTACGGATTGTTCCCTTGTCGTCAATTATGAATACAGCTCGCACAGCTTTTGTATTGCTTTCACCGGGCTGAATCATTCCATATTTTTTTGCCACCTCCATTGTAATATCTTCAATAAGGGGAAACTTCACTTCGACATTTTTCATACCACGATATTCAATTTTTTCTTTAATTGTACGAAGCCATGCTATATGACTGTATAATCCGTCAACTGATAATCCCACAAGTTTGCAGTTTACTTCATTAAACTTCGGCTCCATGCTTGCGAATGTCATAAATTCCGATGTGCAGACAGGTGTAAAATCTGCCGGATGACTGAAGAGAATCACCCAGCTTCCGGCATACTGATCAGGAAAATTAATCTCGCCCTGTGTTGTGACAGCTTTAAAAGATGGCGCTTTTTCGCCGATTCTGGGTAAAGATACAGGTGTTGATGAATCCATCATTTCTCTCCTTTAGTAAAGTTTAAGAATAAGTTATTTTAGTTATATGGTAACTGATAAGTAAACAAATTTAATATATCAGTCTTTTTATATTTTTACAATTAACAGAAGTTTGATTCTGATTAAAAGAGAGTATATCACCGGACTGTAAAAAAAACAATCAGATATATTTTATTTTCATTCTTTCTTATACTTTCATTTTAGTTATATCAGCTATATTATATTGAAACAACAGAAACAATATCACATGATATTATTTCAGATCGTTTAAATGATCCATCAGTCTTTCTATATAAGAAACAGGAGTTCAAAAATGACTTTTTATGATTTGACTTTCAATGACAGCAAAGGCAACCCTCTCAGCATGAGTGCATATAAAGGAAAAGTTGTATTAATTGTCAACACTGCAACAAAATGCGGTCTTGCGCCCCAATTCTCCCAGCTTGAAGAGCTTTATCAAAAGTATAAAGATCGTAATTTCAGCATTATCGGATTTCCATGCAGTCAATTTCTTAATCAGGAAACACAATCAGATGAATCCATGGAGTCTGTATGTAAACTCAACTTCGGCGTAACCTTCCTGCTTGCACAAAAAATTGATGTCAATGGGAAAAAAGCACACCCTATATTTACATATCTTAAAGATGAATTAAGCGGAGGAATATTTGGAAAAAACATAAAATGGAACTTTACCAAATTCCTGGTAACACAGGATGGAAAACCATTTAAACGATACGCACCTACAATAAAACCATTCGATATCGAAAATGATATACTCAGCCTGCTTCAAAAATAGATTTTAGTAAATATGCCGGATCAGACTGAATCTGATTTGGCAGAACAGACCGGCTATTACGTAAAATCATTCTATTTACTTACAAAAAACAGGCAGAGCCGCAATAGGTTTACTTATTTGTAAGAATATACTTTTCAGCAAGGATTGCAGCTTCAGCCACACAATCCATACATGAATGCATTCGCGCTGATCTGATCGCCCTGCAATGAATCTCCCCTATTGCCTCATTAAAAGCACTCAAAGCAATCTGAGCGTCTTCCGGTGATTTACGTGTAATAAGCCACTGCGTAGCATAAATCGCCCCGCACATTCCACCGGGAGCCCGTCCGCCGCTTAAATTTTTCAGCATTTCAATTTCTTCATCAGACACCTCATATTCATCTTTTGCTGCAATGGCAACAGACTGCGCACAATTTTGTCGTGTTCCGTTTTTTCCCATATAGAAATCAACTGCTTTTTTTTTCAAGAAACGCCTCTTTCCCGCTTATATAATTCAATAGATAAATTTAATCTGATTTACGACTAATAATTTACAAAAACACTCTTTATATTATGGCTTTCAAAATATGATTTTCCATGCAGATAAACAATATTGAATTAAAAAAATTTACAGATCAAACCTCAGGACACTTTGCATTTCTGCTATTTTTACTTGCATTGCATTGCAACATTGCAATGTCGGAATGAATCACATTTCAATGCTTAATGCCCTGATCAATAAAATTTGATACATTCCATTTTCGGCACAACTTTCGCTACTTAAACATTACATGAAAACAATAGCAATAACAATCTGGGACTCGATAATTTCCCCGCTATACGATTCATCATCGGTTCTTCTGATAATAAAACCGGATTTGTTAAGACATACTATTGATATTCATAACTTCTCTCTTATTGACAAACTAAATATTATAAACAATGAACAGATAGAAGTGATTATTTGCGGTGCGATATCTGAAAACGCTTTGAAAATGCTGCTTGAAAACGGCATTGAGGTTAAACCATGGGTATGCGGTCCTGTTGAAAAGATTGTCTCTGATTATATTGATAATAAAAATGTGTCAGACGTTTATGCAATGCCCGGATGCAGACACGGACACTGCGGCAGACATAGAAGAAAATACAACAATCAATGCAGCTGCTTAACAGATGCGCCATCGGATCAGTAACATTAATAGATTTTGAAATCAAACTGGAGGTATATATGAAAATTGCAGTAACAGCAGAAAATCCAAGTTCAGAAAGCACTGTTGACGCACGTTTTGGAAGAGCAAAATATTTTATGATTCTTGATACAGATTGCAACAAATGGAAATGTGTCAATAACTCACAGAATCTTCACGCAGCCCAGGGCGCAGGAATTCAGGCTGCATCGCATATTGTAAATGAAGGATGCAGTGTACTTATAAGCGGTCACTGCGGCCCAAAAGCATTCACAGCCCTTTCAAAAGCAGAGGTTTCAGTTTATTCGGCTGCAGGCGCAACTGTTAAGGAAGCCGCAGATATGTATTTACAGAATAAACTGACAAAGCTTGTAAACGCAGATACAGAAGGCCACTGGTGATATTGAATATATTTATTTGTAAAATGTAATAGTAATGATCATCAACAACTTAACTTATGGAGATTTTATGAAAATCGCAATTCCTGTAGCTGACGGCATCCTATGCCCTCATTTTGGTCACTGTGAACTGTTTGTCATTATTGATGTTGATAAAGACAAAAAGGTAATTCTTGGCAAAGAAGAAGCTGTTCCTCCACCCCATGATGTAGGCGTTATACCGCGCTGGCTGCATGAAAAAGGTGCAGACATGATAATTGCAGGCGGGATGGGCATGAAAGCACAGCAGTTTTTTCAGGAATTCGGTATTGAGGTTGTAGTCGGGGCACCTGCGGATCACCCCCAGACAGTTGTGCTGAGCTATCTTAATGGAACACTTGTCTCCGGAGGAAATATTTGCGATCATTGACAAGTGATCTTCGGAATATTCTTCCGGATGAATGCATTATTCTTACAGATAATAAACCGTATCAGGAAGAATGCAATAACAAGTTTACGCGTAATTTAAACGAGTTAAAGACACTGCACCATTCTCAGTGTCTTTTCAACCGCCTTCCACCGGTAATACCCGATCTGTCATTTAATTTTGATAATGATGGGATACTGCATGGGGAATTTACATGCAGTAATCTGTTTCAGGGTTATGATGAAATGATGCATGGTGGAATTATTGCCGCAATTATTGATGCGTCAATGGCAAAATGCCTCATGGGACACAGAGTAGTTGCTTATACAGCAGAACTGAAAATAAAATACAGGAAGCATGTCATGATCAATAAAAAAGCTACTTTGTGTACAACAATTAAAGAGACCTATCTTGACAAGCTATATATAGTCCATACCGAGATACATCAGAATAGTATTGCAGTTGTAACTGCGAAAGCAAAGTTTTTTAAGGCGCAGGAGATTAAAACATGATTTTAGCAATAGCAAGCGGTAAAGGCGGAACCGGAAAAACAACTGTAGCTGTAAATCTTGCCGTTTATCTGAGCGAACATAATAATAATGTTGAATATGTTGATTGCGATGTCGAAGAACCTAATGGCCATCTCTTTCTCAATCCTGACATTACAAAAAGAAGTCCTGCAGAAGTGCCTGTACCAGTAATTGACAATTCTAAATGTATTGCATGTGGAGCGTGTGTGCAGTTTTGTGCATACAGAGCAATCATTCGTCTTGGAAAAATGATTATGGTTTTTAATGAGCTTTGTCACGGTTGTGGCGGATGTATGCTTGTGTGTCCTCAGAAAGCAATAACTGAAAGTACTAAGAATATAGGCACAGTTGAAACAGGATCAAGTGGAAAACTCCACTTTATACACGGAAGACTGAATGTCGGTGAAGCAATGAGCCCGCCACTGATTCGTTCTGTTCTCAAAAATATAGATTCTGATAATATTACTATCATTGATTCACCTCCGGGAACCTCCTGCCCGGTAATTGCATCAATACGTAATGCAGATTTTATTGTACTCGTGACAGAGCCGACACCTTTTGGTCTCAATGACCTCGGACTTGCCCTTGACATGGTACAAGAACTTGACATACCGCATGGTGTGGTTGTCAACCGTTCTGAAATCGGTAACACTGATGCCATTGAATTCTGTAAGAAGAGAAATGTGCCCATACTTGCTCAGATTCCCGACGAACGTGAAATCGCCCGGGAGTATTCAAAAGGACACATTCTTGTGAATACACTTCCACACACACGGATCTATTTTTCAAATATCATGGATGCAATTAAAAAGCAGGTGACTAAATGAAAGAGATTGTTATAATAAGCGGTAAAGGCGGAACCGGAAAGACAAGCATCACAGCATCTTTTGCATCACTCGCAAACGGTAAAGCAGTACTGGCGGACTGTGATGTTGATGCAGCTGACTTGCATCTGATTCTTAATCCGTCAATTATAAATTCGACTGTTTTCCGAAGCGGTCATAAAGCTGCCATACGTACTGAGGCGTGTAATGGGTGCGGCAAATGCATGGAACTGTGCAGGTTTGATGCAGTAAGAAAAATAGAAACAGATAAAATTAAAAAATATTCAATAGATTCTGTCCGCTGTGACGGCTGCGGTGTATGTTTTCGTTTCTGCCCCGAAAATGCTATTGATTTTAAAGAAGAAATATGCGGGGACTGGTTTATTTCTGATACAAGATTTGGAAAAATGGTTCATGCAAAACTTGGTATTGCTGCAGATAACTCCGGCAAACTTGTAACCCTTGTCCGTACAGAAGCAAAGAAAATTGCTGTTGAAAATAACGCGGAGTTTGTCATTATTGATGGATCACCGGGTATCGGATGTCCGGTTATTGCATCACTGACTGCTGCAGACTGCGCACTGATTGTTACTGAACCTACTGTTTCAGGTGATCATGATTTTCGCAGAATAGCTTCCCTTACTTCAAAACTTGGTATTAAAACAATTGTATGTGTAAACAAATGGGACATAAATCCTGACTTTACAGAGCAGATAAAGACATTTACAGAAACAAACGATATGACCTTTGCAGGTGTTATACGTTATGATAAAACCGTTTCGACTGCACAGCGGGCACAAAAAACTGTTACCGAATTCAGCTCCGGCGGAGCTGCAGAAGATATACGCATGATCTGGGATTCAGTAACCCAATCTTTATGAATGCATAAAATATTTTCTTCAAGTATGAAATATATTCTTCTAAAAACAGGCGTTTTCTTCATATATTTCAGATACATAATGATTTCTTCTGCACTTTATTTACAAGGTAATAATAATTGAGGATATCTTCAAAGATACTATGGTTCAATTAATATGATAAAAAATCTATCATTGACAATTCTTATAGACAACAATGAAAACAGAAGCGGCCTGCCACTGAATGCTGAACATGGTCTGTCTCTTTGGATTGAAGCTGATGAGCAAAAAATACTGTTTGATGCCGGCCAAAGCAATAAATGCATACAAAATGCCGATATGCTCGGATTAGACTTGAAAAAAGCTGATATGCTTATTTTGTCCCATGGCCACTATGATCACACAGGTGCAATACCGGAAGTGCTTTCCCGCAGACCTGATCTTTCAATTTTCTGCAGTTCAATGATATTTACAGAACGCTACAGCCGCCAGATGGATGGCTCTATGAAACCAATTGGAATAAACAAATCAGTAAGCGATGTTTTAATCCGGTCTGCAGAAAACATTCACTTTGTGAATCATTCATGTAAATTATCCGAAGATTTCGGCATCCTCACTGCAATTCGAAGAAATACAGATTTTGAAGACTGCGGCGGGACATTCTATTTTGACAAAGAAGACAAATCGAAAGATTTTGTTCAGGATGATCTTTCACTCTGGTTTAATACTGTAAACGGACTTGTAATTATCTGCGGCTGCTGCCACTCCGGTATTGTCAATACAATAAGGCACGCCTCCTGTATTGCTACTTCACAGGAAATCTATGGAATTGCCGGCGGCCTTCATCTTGTCAATGCCGATCAGATTCGTCTGGATGCAACTGTAAATGAATTCCAACGTCATGACATCCGCCGAATTGTTCTTTGCCATTGCACCGGAGATTTATCATCCGATTACTTGAAAAAACACTTTCCCGATAAAGTTATAAATGGATTTACAGGCCAAAATATAATTTTTTAATTATAATATTACACAAATAGAGGTTTCGGCAGTTATTTTATAAATACCATGACTGATAAAAAAACTACAGACCTGTTTCAGCAGATGAATGAGCAGATACTTGATTCAATCGCTGATGGTGTATTTACAGTTGATAACAACTGGAATATAACCTCTTTTAACAGGGCAGCTGAAAAGATTACAGGTGTTTCCCGTAAAAATGCAATCGGCAGCAAATGCTGGGAAGTTTTTCATGCTGAAGTGTGCGAACGGGATTGTTTTCTGAAAAAAACACTTAAAACCCGCAAATCAAGCATAAACAATACAATACACATTGTCAACCGAGCCGGAAAAACACTTCCTGTGAGCATTTCCACAGCAATGCTTTCTGACAAATCCGGTACAATTATCGGTGGAGTGGAAACATTTCGTGATCTCAGCGAAATTGAGGAGCTGCGCAGGGAAGTTGCAGGTAAAAACTACCATTACGACATGATTACCAATAACCACCGGATGCTTGACCTGCTTAATAATTTACCGGTAATAGCAAAAAGTGACTCTCCTGTATTAATAAGCGGAGAAAGCGGTACAGGCAAAGAACTTCTTGCAAAAGCTATTCATCATCTGAGTTTAAGAAAAGACGGTCCCTTTGTCGCAATTAACTGCGGTGCATTACCGGAGAACCTTCTTGAATCAGAACTTTTCGGTTATAAAAAAGGAGCCTTTACAGATGCCAAATCTGATAAACCCGGCAGATTCGACAAGGCAAAAGGCGGAACGCTCTTTCTTGACGAAATAGGAGATATGCCTAAAGTTCTTCAGGTAAAGCTCCTCCGTGTACTTCAGGAGCATATCTTTGAACCGCTTGGCACATCAGAATCGGTTGAATCAAATGTCCGTATTGTCGCAGCAACAAACAGAGATCTGATAAATATGGTTAAGAATGGTGAATTCCGGCAGGACCTTTTTTATAGAATTCATGTAATGCCTCTGACACTGCCTCCCCTGCGCGAACGTACTGATGATATTCCAATTCTTGTAAATCATTTTATCGCTCATAACAGTATTATCAACAAAAGCAAAACAGATTCAATAAGCCCCGATGCCCTTTCAATCCTTGCTGCATATAGTTTTCCGGGAAACATCCGGGAACTTGAAAATATCCTTCAGCACGCTATGATTTTATGTCAGGGGAAAATAATTGAAACAAAACACCTTCCTGTATATCTTCTCAAAAGACAAACAGAAAAGTATTCACCTGTTCACGACCGTAAAAATTCAATTAAAGAATTTGAAAAATCGGAGATTGTACTGGCTCTTGAAAAGAACTTTTACAATCGTATCAAAACAGCTGAAGCACTGGGAATTCATGTTGCGACATTGTGGCGTAAGATGAAAAAATATGATCTTTCAGGTTTATAGCTTTCAGCATTATTCACAGACAATAAGTTTTTCTTGCAACTTCAGGTTCTATACACAATTATTCTTTACAGAATGTTGTGTATAGAACCATTGACTTAAACCAATTATTATTAAGCAATAATCTTCGCAATAATGCTTTTCATTGCATTCATTGCTAAACTCTCTGCACCTTTATCAAAAAATACATGACCTTTGTCACTCAGGCTGACAAATGATGGATCAATCGGTATTCGCCCAAGAAACGGAGCACCGACATCATCCGCCATTTTTTCTCCTCCGCCACTGCTAAAAATCGCTGTCTCTGTATTACAATGAGGACATACAAATCCACTCATATTTTCAATTATACCAACAACCTTAAGCTTGAGCTTATCGCAAAAATCAATTGACTTTTTAACATCAAATGTCGCAATTTCCTGCGGAGTTGTAACTATAATTGCACCATCAGGCATTGCAGACTGTACCACAGAAAGAGGTTCATCACCTGTTCCCGGAGGAGAATCTATAATTAAATAATCAAGATCACCCCAGACGGTATATCCAATAAATTGTGATATTACACTGTGTTTCAGCGGCCCGCGCCAGATTACTGAATCGTTGACATTACGAAGCATAAACTGAACCGACATCACCTTGAGCATTCCATCATAACACACAACCGGTTCAATATGGGTATCATCACCACTAAGATTTGCATTTTCGATCCCAAGCATTTTTGGAACACTTGGGCCATGAAGATCACTATCAAGGATTCCTGTTTTCTTACCACTCAGAGCAAGTGCTACTGCCAAATTGACGGATACAGTACTTTTACCGACACCGCCTTTTCCTGAAAGAACAACAAACTTTTTCTTAATCTGTGAAAGTGTCTCTGTAAGACGGCCGGCATCACATGATTCATGCATTTTTAAATACCTTTACTTAAATGAATAACATCCTTAAAAATAACAATATTATTAGTAACTCTATAATTGTTAATTTTTATAAAAAGTTCAGATAAAGTACTGAACATTCTATAATGTATTAGCTATTATCGTACCAAACCCCAAAATAGTGTTTTTGATGCAGATAAAGTACATTGTATTTTAAAAAACATGTCAAATGCTTGCGATTATGCAATGAATGCAATCAATCATTGCATATTTGCAATTTTTTTGCAGCTTGTGTATAATTTTTAATTAATAAGGCAAGCAATATGCCAGATAATATTTTGTAACAGTTAAAATAATTTTGCTGAAATTATAATAATTCAAGATATTTCAAGACAATGGTTATGAAATAAAATGTTTTTATTTTTACATAATACCGGCATATTTGTTTTCTGGCCTGGAATACTGACTCTTGGTTTTATTATTGGATTATTATCCGGAACATTTGGAGTTGGCGGAGGATTTTTACTTACTCCATTATTGCGATATATATTTGGCGTTCCATTTGAATACGCTATCGGATCAAGCTTGTGTGCTATTGCCATTTCATCAATTTCAGGAGCAGTAATTCACTATCGTCGTGGAAACATATCTTTAAGACTTGGTTTACTGCTGCTATGCGGTTCACTGCCGGGAGTTGAACTTGGAACACGTTTATTAAAAACTTTTAAATCTGCATGTTTACAACAAAGCAGCTTTATAACTAATCATACATTTGATACCGTAATCAGCTGTTGTTATTTACTTTTACTACTGTTTTCAACCTGGCTTATGTTAAAAGATGCGCTTAAATTCCGGAACAATAACCCTGGGAAATCAGTAATACGCGATATGTCAACATATAAAATTATTTTCTTTTTTAAAAGTGCTGCATTCTGTTATCGGGACAGTAAAAAAAATACTGATTATATAAATGGTTCATTTATTATCATCTTCGGACTTTTAATTGGAATTTTATCCGGATTTCTCGGCATTGGAGGAGGAATTCTTGTTGCACCAGTACTCATTTCCATTGCAGGACTTCCATCTGTGCTTGTCATTGGTACAAGCCTGTTTCAGCTCACTATCACTGCTGGCGCAGGCGCATTAATGCATGCACTCAGAGGAAACCTTGAACCTGTTCTAATTGGCCTGATTGTATTTACATCTGTATTTGGTTCAGTTCTTGGATCCAGATTGACATCAAAAATAAGAGGAGTAAAAATCCGGATTCTATATGCCGGATTTCTTATCTTATCGTCAATATTTATTATTATTGAAATAGCGCTTCTGAAGTAGCTATTTCAATGACGAGCTGTCAATTACTGATCTGCCGCGATAACCGCGTTTTCCCCTTTTTGCAGCTTCTTCGCAGGAGATTGCATCCTGCCAGCCATTACGTGCGCCGGGAAAACAATCAAACCGGCTTGAATAGGGCTTGATATCCAATACTGGCGTACCGTCAAGAATATCTACACCCTGAATAGATAGAACTCTACCTTTTCTTTCGATAAGCCGCACTATAGAGAGACCAATTGGATTAGGCCTGCATGGTGTACGAGTGGCAAAAATGCCATGTATAACATCTTCAAGAAATGGCTTGACAAGCAGCTGTGATTCATCCGCTTCATGCAGCCAATAAATTAGTATGATATGAGAAAAACCTTCTATATCAGTAAGCCCCTCTTCATACTCTGGAAGTACTTCCACGCTGCCGACGCACTCATAAGAATACACCGGCTGTATTGGAGTCTCTTCGGCTTTCTTATGTTCACTTCTGATGAAACCTACAGGTTTAACAGAAAGAATACTCATTTAACATTCTCCTTTTGGGGGAACAGAATTCTTATCCAGTAATTTGTTCTCTGCTTTTTGTCTCATTTTTTGGGCATTATCAGTAACTATTTTGCCAAAAGATGCATTCATAATCCGATCAAGTACTCCGGATTGTTTCAATAAATCCCGTATAACAGCCGCAACAAAAGGTACTGTAATTCCTAATAGCAACCTTTGTCTTCCGTGAAATAGCGACCGCGGAATGCCCCTATTACCAAACCTTATATAACAAGGTCCATTTCCTCGTCCTGATCGAGGTCTCGACCTAAAAGGTCCTGTTCCATCGTGTAAAGGCATGAATACCTCCAATGCGATTAAAAATCCCTTATTTAGAAACTTAATGCACCACACGGGCATTCCGGTAAACAAGCTCCGCACTCTACACACAATTCACTGACTTGTGCTTTTCCATCCTTTATTTCAATCGCATCCATAGAGCATACCAATTTACAAGCAGAACACCCTGTGCATTTTTCCTTATCTACTTTTACAGCCATGTTTACCTCCAGTAATTTTTATAAATATATCAAATATAAAATTCATCTTTGAAATTGACACTGGCAAATGCATCCCTGTGAAGTTTGACTTTCATTATTGTTTTGTATGCTAAATACTATTTCCTGCATAAAACATTCTTTACTCACGAACCATTGACTGTCCACAATTTGGACAATTCTTCTGATTGCAGGGTTGTCCTTGAATATGCGGTTCCCTATAGCCGCACGCATGGCATACACATGCACCACCTGGCCCAGCACTGCCACCACCCATTCTTCCTGCTCCCTGCTGATTAGTCATTTTGCATCTCCAATTCAATTAATTCAGAGTTGTGATATAACAGGAGGTGCTGAGTTGTAATCAACACATGATAATTCAGAAAAAACAGAACGCATAACACTCCATACTTGATCATCCATCGCATTGCAGTTCTTCAATGACCCAAGTGCCTGATTGACAAAACATGGTAAACATTCAAAATATGTAAGCATAAATTCTTTCATTGAGGATAATACATGCTCACCAGAGCCATTATAATTCAACTATTTTTGTAATATTAAAATTCATATCTTCTCTGATTCGAGTTCAGAAATTTTACTATTAATTGACTTAAGAGTATCGCTGAAATATTTTGCCTTGTTTTTTAAAACCGACAGCTGATCAACCTTCGAACCTGATACGGTCTGGTTGACATATAAAGATTCCTTAGATGTCCTGCCATGCCTTCTCCCCATACCCATACCCATACCCATACCAAAACACCTGCCCCTGCCACTTCCAAATCCTATACCAATATTTCCCGGCATTGAATTTAGAAAATCTGGTAATGCATTACCTGCGCAAAATCCTGCGCCCCTGCCTGTTATAGGTCCAATTCCCATTGGCCCTGTTCTGTCTCCGTGCGGCATAAAAACCTCCATTGATAAAGATTAACTCCAGGAACATTGAATAAAACGATATTCAATGTTCTACTGCAAATACTTTCATAAATATTAATGTTGCAATTCCCATGCCTGAGTTAAAAAGTATTATTAAATATAAATTTGATCAATTCTGCAATATTTAGCGGCCCTTGCACCATTGCATTGATGCGAAGCCTGCAATTATTCATTGCGTTTTTGCAAATTCAATATCCATATTCTGATTATCTGAACACTATTGCAGGGTTGGAAGATTGATATGATTCAAATGCATATTTTTTCACTTATTCTTACTTCTCTTCCGCCCACTTATCCAGCACATTTACAATAAAAATTAGTGTACATCATTCTCCCCTCTCCTATTGAGAGAGGCCATAGGTGAAGTCTAACATTGTAACTGCATAAAATAATTAACCGGAAAAATTCAATCAGAAAATATTGTCAGGCTCAACATAAACTATATTTAAAGCCTGCAGCGGCAGAGAATGAATTCTAATGGTACATATTGAAACGACTTTTAACAAATGATAATTCAATCACTTGACATATTTTGTGATGTTATAGACAATTTCGGCGATATTGGTTTTGTCTATCGTTTCGCAAAAGAATTTCTTCGCCATAATACCGGTGTAAAAATGCGTGTATTTGTCAATAACATGAGTGTTTTTTCACAAATAAACCACTCAATTGACAGCACAAAAGCATATCAGACTATTGACTCTGTTACTTATATAAACACAACAATGATCACTGCAGAAAGTTTTGCTTCAGAAAAGCCGGCCGACATACTGATTGAAGCATTCGGTTGCCAGATACCTGATTATATAATGAAACGGGCATATACTGAAAGTACACTGCTGATAAATCTTGAATATTTATCAGCAGAAAACTGGGTTGACGGTTACCATCTTAAAGAGTCCCTGCTTCCTGAAGGTACACTGAAAAAGTATTTTTTTATGCCTGGATTTACCGAAGCAACAGGTGGAGTCATACTTAATTCATCACACCCGGCACTGGCAGCGCCTTCAGCAAATAGCCGCATAAACAGCATTAGTAAAATATTATCACCCTACTCTGTAAACATTCCTCTTGACAAACCAAACGTAATTATCGGCACAGTCTTTACTTATACAAGAAATTTCAGTAATTTTTTTAATGCACTGGAACAACTTGGAAATAAACATGTCATTCTTCTTGTTTTTGGTGAAAAGAGCAAAGAAGGAATTCTCTACACCTTGAAATCATCAGATAGCGGATTTTGCTCAGAATCGTGCCTGAAATATAAGAACAGTACAATTCTATTTCTACCCAATCTTCATCAGGAACACTATGACAAGCTTCTCTATTTTACAGATTTTAATATCGTTCGTGGGGAAGACTCCCTTGTAAGGGCAATTCTGGCAGGAAATCCTTTCATCTGGAATGCCTATATTCAAAAACAGAAATATCAGATTGTGAAAGTCGAGGCACTCTGCCAGACAATGGAGCAGTATTTTGATTACTCATCTGATTTCATCTATTATCATAACCTTATGATTCAGTTTAATAATATTGAAAAAGAAGACCCATCAATGAAATCTGATGAGCAGTTCCAATATTTTTTTGAAAATTTACAGAATTTTAAACACGCAACCGAAAAAATGTGTTATTTTCTACACCATCATTGTAATCTGATCGAAAAAACCAGCTCTTTTATTTCTAATTTTCAGAAGTTTTAGAAAAAAATGACTTTGAGCATCGCCCAGACTCCTCTATATACGGTCCCTTTCCCGGATTCTTATTCCTACATAAGAGTGCAGGGTTGCCCGGACTAGTTTTTCTTTATCTGTACAATTTAATTCTGCATAGCTCATTTTTGATAATATTCATAATTCTTATATATTAACTGGAGGTTTAGCATGAAAGAAGCTCAGGATTTAAGAGCCGGCAACTGTGTAAAAGTCAACAACAATCTTTACATTGTTTTAAAAGCTATTTATAACAAAGGTGCGCGCGGTGCATCATCTGTAAAAATGAAAATGAAAAATCTGGCCACAGGAAGTGCATCAGAATCAGTTTACCGTGCATCAGATAAATTCGAAGATGTTGTTCTTGACAAACGTCAAATGCAGTATCTTTACGGTAATGATGGATTCTATACTTTTATGGACGCCGAAACCTACGAGCAGATGGACCTGACTGCCGATGATCTCGGAGATGCATTGCATTACCTTAAAGAGCAGATGGTTATAGATGTTATTGTATACGAGCTGAAAGCTGTTGGTATTGAACTGCCAATCACTGTTGAAGCAGAGATCACTTATACTGAACCAGCAGTCAAAGGCGACACAAGTGGAAAAGTTCTTAAAAACGCAAAAATTGATACAGGTTATGAAATTCCGGTTCCTCTATATTGCAGTATCGGTGATAGAATAAAAATCGATACACGTACAGATGAGTTTATTTCACGTGCATAAATACTGAGGCGTCTCTCAAGAGGCGCCTTATTTCTTCCTTTCCGGTACACAGTACTTTTTTCTTGCCTTTTTTTCTCTAAAGAAATACAATTTTAAAAAATTATTCAAAGGGACAAATTCATGATAAAAGCTTCAGATTGTACACTTTACAGCGGCGGACATGCAGGCGCAGAATCTTTTTTTGGTGAATGCGCTGAAAAATATGGGGTCAGGGAAGTAACATTTTCCTTCGATGGCCATTACATTAAACGTGAAAAAAATGTATGTATGCTTGACGACAGGGAGCTGAAGCTTGGTGATATAAGCATGGAAATAGTTTCTTTACACATGCACCGCCATTATGCACATGCAGACAGTATCAGAAGAGTGCTTCAGTCAATTTACCATATGGTAAATAAGGGTATGCAGGTTTTCGCTGTCGGTGTTATACAGAGCGATAATACAGTTTTAGGTGGAACCGGCTGGGGTGTTGAGCTTGGTAAATTCTTTAATAGAAACGTTCATGTATTTGACAAAGAAAAACATCAGTGGTTCACATGGAAAAATGGAGAATGGATTGATGATCTCCCAAGACTTTGTGAAAGTACTTTTTGCGGAACCGGATCCCGCGAATTGACCCCGGAGAGTAAAATTGCTATTGAAGAACTTTTCAAACGCTCATTTTCCTGAATACAAGTGACTTTTATAATACAGGAATCTGTTAACTGATTCCTGTATATCAATAAGATGTCACAGTTTTTTAATTTAAGCACTATTTAAGTGATACCCATGCTACGATATAGTCAATTAATATTTTAATTAATTCAGATGAACATGCAGACGACTGTAAAAAGTATATTTTTTTATACTCAAAGAGCATCACTTTATTTGATAATATGAGGTATAGACTATATTTAATCTATAATTTGCAGAATATCAATGCGGAAAAATTATTTTAATAACAGATATTATTCATAATAATTCTAAAGGAACACTACAATGAGGCCATTACGTCAAGCAACTGTAAACCCGGGTGTATTCTCAAAAATTGTGCAGGTTCAGATTCCTGAAAAAGTATTCTTAAATTCATTAAATACCAAAACAAAGCCCTTCTCAATCTCATTTACTGCAGATGGTGATATACCGTTTCCTCAAATTATTATTCGTGCCAATGGAAATGAATACATATTCAATTATGATAAAATTAAAAACGACGGAAACAACAAGTATTCAGCATTAATCCCTGAAACTGATATTCCAGCCGGTACATACGATGTCCAGATTGAAGGATGCAGACGTAAAGAGTGGCAGCAATCAGCCGGTGAAGACTGGATAAAAACCTACGGCGAACTGCACATTGTTGCAGAAAGTCAAGTATTAGTCAATACCGCAGTCAGTCAGGGATCAGACAGTAAAAAAAAAAATAGATAAAGTACTGTATTTCGCGATTCACAAACATATGCACCAGCCTTTTTACCGTGCCGCAGATCCATTATACTGGGACGGTGAAAAGGACAGCATCTTCGGTTCAAGAGGCGGAAACTACACTAACTTCATTCCAAATGCGGTAAATCAGTATATCAATGCGAATCTTCTTCATGCTGGTTTGTCAACAAGCTGGAGCGGAAGTCTTATTGAACAGCTTAACCGCTGCGAACGCGACAACCTGTGTAGCGGACGGTTTGCAAACTGGAGTCAGGCATTACGAACCCTGTCGGATCAGAAAACATGTCTTGACAACCAGCGTGTATCATTCAGCGCATTTGGATACTTCCACCCGCTTATGCCGCTTATCCCTGAGCGCGATATTGTAAAACAGATTACGACACATAGGACTCTTATTCAAAGTCAATTTGGCTGCAAGGCCTCAGATGTGCTGTTTCCCCCTGAAACTGCATTTCATGTCCGAATGATTCCGGCTTTGAAAAAAGCGGGTATAAGAGCTGTAATTTATGATTCAATTCACAGATATCGCTCATGTAAAGATTATCCATATGCAGGTATAAATGAAGGAATGCTTCCACCCAACCAGGCTGAGCAGATTAACCCTCCTGTCAATGACTGGCTTCAGCTTAAAAACGTCTGGGCCGGCAGTAAAATCAGTCCCAGCCTGCTTAAACCTGAATATATTGAATATGAAGATGTCGACGGAAAGAAATATACTATTATAGGTGTACCGGCAGAACGCTATATAGGCAATGAAGATGCACGCGGGGGATTTGGCGCATTACAATATGAAAATGTACTTGGCCAGGTATACGACTCACTCTTGTCAAGTAACAGTTTTGATCCTAAACACCCGCCGTTCTTTGTTCTTCATTCTGATGGTGACAATCACGGAGGTGGTGCTGACAGTTATTACAATCATAACACCTCTCAGCTTATTGACTGGATAAGAAGTGATCCACGTTTTGAATTAATAACTGTAGAAGACTATCTCGCAATGTTTCCACCTGATAATTTGCGCTCTGTGCATATTGAACCAGGTTCCTGGAGTGGTGCTGATAACGGGGATCCGCAATTTAAGAAGTGGTTCAGCCGCTATGACGAGCCCTACTCGCCGGATCTGAACTCCTGGGCAGTACTCACAGCTCTTCAAAATGTCCTGCATACCATGGAAGACAACAATATTAAAAATAAATCATATGAAATGGCACTCAGATTGATGCTGACAGCAGAAACCAGCTGCTACTGGTACTGGACCGGACAGGAAATATGGGATCGTCAGGTTACAGATGCTGCAAACTTAGCACACTCTCTTATTTCGAGCGATTGCAAAAACATTAAAGATTCAACAGCACCCACAATTTTCCCGGCATGGACCACCCCTGAAAATCCTGGAGGAAAACAGTGGGGACAGGGTTGCCTTAAAGATGCCCCACGAACAGCGACTGTACATACGTTTGTCTATGATATCAGTGGGCTGAAAAATGTAGACATGATTCTTAGAAGTAATGGTAAAGAGAGCAGAATTCCGATGAAATCTCACGGACCATACCAGACAAAAACAAATGCATTGAAAATTGCCGGCTATTTTACTGCAGATCTTCCTGACGGAGAGGGAAATGTTCAATATTACATTGAAGCAACAGATAAACACGGCAACACCTCTCATTCTTCACTTGAAAGAATATTCCTGGCATAAGATCAATCAATAACTAACAACTTAAGCGGGGTCAGATGACCCCAGGCTTAAATTTATATAAGTTGTTGATTTTGAAGCTATTAACGTGAGCGACAAAAAAACGGGGGTTAATACACCTCAAATTCAGTTTTCTTCTTCGGCGTAACCAATTGATTTTAATAACATTTTGTTTTGGCACGAAATTTGATTGTTATTATTAGCAGCAGATTAAGCTTAGTTGCAATTTAAAATAAATTTTAACAATCAATTTGGAGGCATTATGAACAAGCTTTTAACTCTAATCATTGCAGGTGCGTTTTGTGTGAATGTTTTTGCAGCAGACTCAACATCAACAGAAGTTTCTACTAATAATGAAAAAAGAGCGGTTATAGCTCAGTTTGGCAGTGAAGTAGCAGACTCAATTAAGAGTACAATTAAAAAATATCAGACTGAGATCACTACATTGAGAACAGAAAATGAGGCTCAGCGTGAAGAATTTCAGGCAAAAATCGCAGCTCTGAGAGATTCCTCTTCTGCTGCTGTTAAAGAGTTCAAAGGTATGGTTCCTGATTCAGTGAAAGCTATGATTAATCAGCGCAGAGATGCTGCAAAAGAAGATCTTAAGACAGCCCTTGATAAAGTTGATCAGACACAGAAAGCGAAATTCGAAAAAGCACTTTCCCAGCTCGAAAAGAAACTTGCTGAACGTCAGTTTAAAGCTGAAGAAGCCAAGGCAAAATTAGAAGCTAAGAAAGCTGAGATTCTAAAAAAAATTGAGACAAAAGAAACTGTGGAATAACTCGGAATATATGGCAGTAAAGAATTCACTTTACTGCCATATCTCACTTAGGAACTAATTATGAAAAAAGTAATTGCATTGATCAGTATGATTTTACCTTTCAGCATTTTTGGCGAGATGCCTGCAAAAGAAACTGTGCAGGTAAATGATACGCAGATTCAAGCTGAAAAAAGGAGTGCCACTGATGACATTTTTAACGAGGTAATGCAATCACTTCCAGAAAATGTAAAAACCAGGCTTGATTCAATCAGGATTGAGAAAAATGCATCTCTGATAAAACGTACAACAATGTACGAAAATCAGAAAACTGTCACTGGTATAAATAAACTGAATTCCAATGATCTCTCCAGTGATCTTCGAAAGAAAGTCGAAAAAGCAATGGAAGAAATTGATCACCAGCAATCAAAACGACAGCTTCAGTTTAAGGAAAGCCAGAGAAAACGATAAATTAATAATACTGATTTGTTTTATTTAAATCCGGGATCTTTTTGATCCAGGATTTTTTCTATTGTAAAACATCAAAAAAATTACTTTGATGACTCACCGGATGTGAGGTATAATAAAAATGTAATATGTTTCAGCATGATCGTTAAATAATCATTTCAAGTCTAAATTCATCGAAAACATGCTATAAGAAACATATTCAATAAGTTAATGTTTACGTAACAGTAAATCTGAATCAGGCAGCAACCCTGATGTTTTTTATATGTCAATAATTTTACTGATTGAAAATTTTGTAGAGAGTCTTACTGATAATTTCCATGTTAAACGATTAATTTACAACTTGTTAATTTGAAATTAAAAGGTGCTAATAAAAATGAACAAATTCATATTCTCAGTAACTTCTTTAGTAATTTTTTTACTTTTTAATGTTTCAGCAAATACACTGATTGATAATCAAAGTTTAAATTATCGCTGCTATCTTCCATCTGGTTGGACAATGACAATTGAGGATGACAGTACACACTCATTTTCAGATACATCATCATCTTCAAATTATGGTGCAATATGTTTTATCACACGCTATTCACTTGACGGGCAGACACCACAAGACTGGACGCGATCATTTTTTATAGCTCAGAAAATGATTTATGAATATTCATTATATTATTTCAGTGAGGTTATTTATTTTGACTCAAGTGCAAATGCTATACAGCAGGCTGCATGGGCACCAGAGATTTTTGCCCGCTGCTATTCATCAGATACAAATACATACGCCTGGAATGAATATATTTTTTACACTGCAATAAATGATTACGGATATGAATTTTTAGTTCTGGGTGATACAACCGATATCGAAACGAACATTGATTACTACAGTAACTTTTTACATAGCATCATTATAAATAACGGATTGTCAGCTTCATCGAATTTTCTTCTATCTGATCTGGAATTATCTCCGGCCATTTCACTTACACCTTCTTTTACTCCGTCAATCAGCAGTTATACCGCTGCAGTCGGACTCAATTTTGACAAAATATCATTACGACCAGTTGCAGATAACTCACAGGCAATAATAAAAGTGCAAAATAATACTGTAAATTCTGGCAGCACTGTCAGTGATATTCCTCTTAATGTCGGCCTTAATACTATTAGCATTAATGTAACAGCGCCGGATAATATATCAGTAAAAACGTACACTTTATTTATTGACCGGCTGTCCGCAGACATTTCAGTAAAGCATCCGATGATCAGGAAAACGATTTCCAATAGCTCGGCAATTAGAGCTTATGATCTTCGCGGAAAAAAATTAAATCCGAATTTGATTGAAAAGACAAGTGGTTTTGCTCATGGAATGTATATTTACCATAAAAGCAATACTGCACAGGAACTGAAAACATTCCTGAAATAATTAATTTTGTAATCACTTATGTAAAGTTAGATTTATGAGATTTCTGTCTCTTTTTAAATGTCAATTAATAATCTTTATATCAGGCTTATTATTAATGGCATATTCATCCGAAGATAATATATCAGTTAATGATTTATTAAAAAAAAGCTCTATTTTTCTTAATAATGATAATTATGATTCTGCATCATTCTATCTTGATCAGGCACGCAACTACGGCTTATCAAAAGACAGCTTTTTCTTCAGGTATTCTGAAATATATTGTCAAAAAGGTGTTTTTGATACAGCATTGGCATTCAATTATGCAATCAAAGTTTCACAATCCGGTACTCTTTACAGAAGTAAATTTGAACAGCGTTATATGATTTATTCCATGCTTGGTCTTAAAAGTGAAGCTCAAAAAGCCATTGATTCAATTGGAAATTCAATTACTCCAGTAAAAAAGAAAAAATCTTTTTATCTGCCGCAGATAACAGCAGGTCTTGATGGTAATTATTCAACAAGCAATATATTGACATCTGATAACTATTACGATTTTGCCAATCATAAAATGTCTGATTATAAAGAGAATGAACTTGGCCTTAATTTTAATTGTTCAATAAAACTGGACTTGCCATGGCCGGAAAACAGATTCTTTTCAATAGGAACAGGATACAAAAACTGGCAATCATCAGGACAGACAAAAATTTCATCAGATTCTTTAGCACATGCATGGAACGTATTTGCACAAATCAATAATTTCCATTCATTTACATTTAATTACACATTTTCACGTGAAAAAAATCTTAGTCAGTTTTTTTTATCATCAAATTCATTATCAATTTCATGGCTGAAATCCAATAATGACTTTTCAAGTTTTGGCGGGTTTTCATTTACCGGCAAGATTTCTCTTTCTGATTCCAGAATTTATAATCAATTATACTCGCTTTATAGTTTTTATGAATGGCCATTAACAAGGTTATTTTCACCATTTATCAATTTAATCGCTTACTATTACATTATTGATAGAAGCATAATAAGTCAGACTGTCAATCAGATCAATATCACCGGAGATCTGAATGATCCAATTTTCCTCAAATCAAATTTTGATACAATTAAAAAACCTTCGCCACCAGTCACAATGCAGAATAAACTGGATTACCGAAATCAGAAAATAGCAAATTTTGAGCCTTTTTTAATTGTGACAAAAAAACTTCCTAATTCAACATTTACACTTGCACCAGCCATTGACAATTCATTTCCCTTGTTTAACAAAATTATATTAAAAACATCTATCGGCTATACTTTCACCTGTTATACTGATTATTATGAATGGATTGTAGTAACAGATTATCTTGCGTATCATGTTGACGACAGCCTTCTTTATCGCATTGATGAACCAATGGATTATAATGGCGGACTCGATCAGGAACCAATTAACATGATAAAAAAGCGCAGAATTGACAATACAATTTCTTTTGCTTTATCATTGGCACGTCCGATATGGAAAGTCGGTGATTTCCTGATTGAAGGTTCTGTTGAAAAGACCTTCTCCAATATGAGCGATTATGCTCCGGCAGATATTCCTGACTGGTCATGGACTATCTCATCATCACTGACTGTAAACTACCCTTTCAGGAAATGATTTACTTATGACATTCATGTTTTATAAAAAAAATGTTTTACTGCTTATTGCAGCTGCCTTCCTTCTTTTTGTAAACTGCTCTAAAAGTAATATTTTAAAGGGCAACGCCTGTCTCAGTCTTGGTGATTATGTGATGGCAGAATATTTCTTTGAAAAAGCCTTGACTTCTGATCCGTTATCGTTTGATGCAAGGCTTGGCATGGGTAAAGCTCTTCTTCAACATGTAATAGATAATAAAAATGATACAATTCTCTGGAAAAAAGCACTTCTGAATCTTGAATCAGCAATGAATCTTCACCCGCATGCAGATCTTAATTCTCTTGTTTCTGATGCATGGTATGAACGTTCACAGCTGTTATTAGGACATAATGATACACTTGGAGCATTTAATGCCCTTTCCAGAGCAATAGAAATCAATAATTTAAACATCACCGCCATTAATAGTATCGGCATTTTATATTTCCACCAGGGAGATATTGACAAATCGATTATTCTTTTTAAACAGGCAATATCAGCAGACAGCACCAACTCCCCTGCCCTATTCAATCTTGGAATGGCACTATGGTCAAGAAACGATTATAAAAGTGCACATCAATACTGGCTTGAAGCATCAAAACTTTCACCTGATGATAATGACATGGTGTACTGGCTCGCAATGGCAGAGAAAAAACTGCAGGAGTCTGTACAATGATCCCCCGTCTACCAACTGGTTATACACATCCTCTTCTCACCGGTGAAGGAGCGTTCTCATCTGTATACAGAGTCCGGCAGACATCTCTTGACAGATGGGTTGCAATGAAAATAATTACAGAACGCGACGGCACAAGACGCAGTGAGCTGATTCTGGAAGCGAAAACCCAGGCAAATATACATCTTGATTGCATTCCGCAAATCTATGACACTTTTGAATGGGATAAAAGGATCTGCATTGTCATGCAGTGGCTAAAAGGTGTTTCATTGCGTGAAATACTTGACTTGTCACCATCACTTGCAAACCGTCACTACATAGCTCATTATCTTATAAGCACTATCGCGGCTCTTCATGAGCAGGGATTCGCTCACAGAGATCTCAAACCTGAGAACGTTTTTATCTCGCCGGAAAGCGGATTGTATCTTGTTGACTTTGGATTTACAAAAAGTGTAAATGACCTTAAAAAATCAATGTCCGGTATCATTAAAGGCACTCCGGCATATATGGCCCCCGAATTATGGAATGTAAATGTATCTGTAAATCCGCTCCGCACTGACCTGTACTCGCTTGGTAAAATACTTATGGAACTGTTTCCAAACGAGTTCGCACTTCAAACAGCAATAGTTCCTTTACTTGACAGCAATCCTGATAAACGCCCCCAATCAGCCCGCAGATTTTTTGACAGCTGGGAAACAATAACACCAATGGTTTCAGGGACAACAAACTGGATGCATATTGCTGATTCACATTCACGTGAACGTCATTCACGTAAGCTATTGGCTGCTTCACGCGAATTACTGTATGCAAAACGGTATGATGAATCATACTGGCTGCTTGTGGAGTGCCTTGAAGAAGATCCGGATTATACAGAAGCTCTTGATCTGATGGGAAAATTTCCTAAGACACTTAATAACAGCAGAAAAAAAATCTTTTATTACACTGCATTGACTATAGCTTTATTAATGGCTATACTTGCATTTTTTGCAGGAAAACTGACTCAGGAAAATATATCTGTACAAAGATCCAATAACTTGTCAATTACAGCCAGATCTTCACAATTATTAGATCTGCCCCGATATGAAACAGATGCACAGATAATCCGCCTTATGCAGGATACAGTTAAAAGTGTCAGCTTAAAAGGCCGGGTTTTTATCACAGGTATCCCGGATGGCGGAACATTGCTGCTTGACAATTCGATTATTGACAGATCATTATTTGAACATGGTCTTGAAATGCTTTATGGATTACACATCATAGTTTTGGAAAACGATTCCGGATCCGTACTCTGGAAAGAAAAATTCAGACTTTTACCATTTCAGAAAAAATATCTTTCTGTAAAACAGAGGACTAATTAATGTCAGACATGCAAACAGATGAAGTTATATATCCGCTATTATATGACAATAGCACCCATACAGTCTGCTCACTGCAGAAAAGAATTACCACAATCGGAAGTGATGAGTTCTGTACAATAAGAATCGAAGACCCGGCATATCCTTCCCGGATATGTCATATCATTTATCAAAAAGGCCGCTATGTACTCAATTGCCTCTCCAATGCAATTGAAATGAAAATAAATAATAAATCATTCAGTGATCAGCATATATTCATGCATGGGGAAGTTCTTAGAATCGGAAGTAAAGAATTTACATTCAAGGCATTTGACACTTTAGATGAGAAAACTGATTCTGATCCTGTATCGACAATTACCGTAAATGAGTCAAATTCAACACCTCTTCATGAATTGATCAATGTAATAGTATCATTGCTTAAAAACCGTGACAAAGATGTATATGCAGATCTTGTTTCAAGCATTTCCCGGCTGTTAAAAAGTGATGCAACACGACTTCTGTTTGATGATACAACCACCCAGACCCGCCAGACAATTGCCAGATATCCACAGGAGAGCGGATTGGATCGTTTTTCAAATAAAGCCATTGATTGGGCAAAGAACGCATCCAAAACAATTCTTGCATGTGAAGATCAATGGAGCGATCCATCTCAATCGATTACAAAGAACAGGGTTTCATCCATTCTTTGTGCACCACTGCGTGAAAATAATGAAATTATCGGATTTCTTTATCTTGACAGACTGCAAAACAGGGAGTCTTTTACAGAAGAAGACCGTGTGCTGTGTGATTCACTTATTCCGCTTTTTTCTGAGATCATTTCATATCATTCTGAACATCTCAGACAACAGGCAACCATTGACAGCTTCCAGCGCCAGCAGCTTGTAAAATCAGATGGCATGATCTTTTCATGTGTTGCCATGCAGAATATCATTGCGCTTACTGCCCGTTATGCAAAAACTGATTCTCCTGTACTCATTTTAGGTGAAACAGGTACTGGAAAAGAGCTTCTTGCAAGAATGCTGCATGAAAAATCCAACCGTAGTAGCAAACCATTCAGAGCAATCAATTGTGCTGCAATACCTGAAACTCTTATTGAATCCGAACTTTTCGGCTACGAAAAAGGAGCATTTACAGGTGCAGTATCACGCAGAATAGGTTTACTTGAGGGAGCAGACAGCGGAACAGTTTTTCTTGATGAAATCGGAGATCTCCCTTTGCATATGCAGGTCAAGCTTCTACGGGCATTGCAGGAAAACGAGATTTCACGTTTAGGGGGCCGCGATACAGTTAAAATAGACATCAGAATAATTGCAGCCACAAACCGAAACCTTGAATCTGATATTGAATCAGGTCGTTTTCGTCAGGACCTCTATTTCAGACTGAATGTATTATCCCTTAAACTGCCTCCTCTGCGTGAAAGAGATAAAGACATTCTGCTTCTGGCTGATTACTTCAATATAAAATACTGCCAGCAGTTTGGTTTACAACTCAGGACAATTACTGTATCTGCTCAGAATAAATTGACATCATACAACTGGCCGGGAAATGTCCGCGAACTGGAGAATATCATTCAAAAAGCAATACTTCACACATCAGACTCAAAAATAACGGATAAACATATAGACACAGCTCCTCCAGCAGTACTGAAAACCCTCAGGGAAGCACGTGCAGTTGCAGAACGCGAACTGATATGCCTTACACTTACAAAAACAAAAGGCAATATCTCACTGTCATCAAAGTTACTCGGTATCGATCGCAAATGGCTGATGAAGATAATGGAAGATCTTGAAATAGATGCAGACAATTATAGAAATTGAAAAGGTCAAAGCTATTACTTCAGTTTAACTTTATAAGACTTTGTATAAAGGTCATTGACAGTTTGATAGAGCTCTGTACGTGTAAACTTGACACCACGATACGGGATCTCTTCTTCAAGTGAATCAGGTTCCAGAAGATTCTCTCCAAGTGACGATATTGAATATGGTATATTTGAGCTTTCAAGTGCTGTTGGAGCTATGTCTAGAAATGATACTGCCCGTTTTTTCTCAAAATGACGTTTGTTATCCGGAGTAATAATGATAAGTGGAACAAATTCAAAATATAATCCATCATTCTTATATCCAGCCTGCTTATAAATTTTGCTTTCTTTAATTGCCGGAGTATGATCGCCAAAAATAATGAATGTTGTGTTAGGTTTTTCGTGACGTATATCATTTACAAATTTATACACCACACTGTCAACATACGAAATGCAGTTGTAATATCTCTTTGCAAGTTTATCTGTCATGTTTTTATATTTTTTTGATGAATAATAAGGGTCGACAAAAATGAACGGTTCATGACTGCTCATTGTAATGGTATGGTAATAAAAAGGTTTATTGGATGTATGAACTTTTTTCAATACTTTATTCATAACATCCCCATCAGGAGCACCCCAGACCACCTCTTTAAGTTTCATATCATCTATATCATAAAAGGCCGGATATCCCATTTTTTTAAAAGCGATGCGGCGGTTGAAATACTCTCCCCTGTTTCCATGAAACATCGCAACATCATAATTATTTTTTGTAAATCTTTTTGGAAGGGCATTAGGAAATGCATAATTTCTCAGTTTAATTGATGGAAACATGTCAAGCGCTTCAACTGAATTGACACAGGAGAACTCGCAATCTGATGTCGAACCAGCTTTATGATAGCTGAGCATGTAAGGATAATAGATATATTTTCTGCTCATTGCATAAAGGTGTGGAGCGACCTTGCTGTTATGCCAGGTATTATTAATTACAAATGATTCCATAGATTCAATTTGAATAATCACGACATTATTTGGAGGAGAACAGGAATCAATCTGATCAGATGTTTTTGTATGTAATGTTCCATAATCAAGCTTATTAATCAGGTTCTTATATTGATTAAGATAAAAAATATGATACACATTAACTGTAAGAAGTCCAAATTTTTTAATAGTTTCAACTTCACTGACATACTGATCCGTCATTGTCTGTATAGGTGTACCATCTTTTACCCAATCCCATTTATGAAAATTCCATAGAACCAAAAATGCGGGAATATAGGAACCAAAACGATATTGCTTTGTTTTTGTGAACATCAGAACTTTTTTATAGAATATTGCAAGAAAAAGGAAAAATGGCAAATCAATAAAAATGATCAGTATTCTGGGTTCAAAAGGAACAGCAGAGTGTTTCATCAGTTCATACGTTTCAGCCCACAGCTCAAAATACTGATTAAAATGAAGATACCCTTCAAAGTAGAAATAGTATACAAGGTTGACAGTAAGGAATACCGCCTGTGCAAAATATGTAATAATAAATAACAATCTGAATGGACATCTGAAAATGAGCAGATATGCACAGGCTGTCATGAAAAAAATATTAAAAAAAACTTTAAGTTTAATCGCAGAAGAGTATAGCAATGTGGAATCAGTAACATAGAAATTAAAAAGAGCAGCTTTAAATGAGCAAAGAATTACAAAGGCACTGATTATAGAAAACGTGATGAGGTTTTGGTTTGTTTTCATTCCGACACTTAGTTAGAATAATTTATAAAGCTGTTAAAATAAATTCTTTTTTTTAATAATCCAATAATTATTTTTTATACATTGTAAATATTAGCGAATCCATCAACTTTGCTGCATAGTTATTATAAAAACCTTGCGTTTCATTACAAAAATTACACCATAAAAATGTCAGAATTATTTTTCTTAATATAACTAAAATATCTAAAAAAAGGAACATTATCGAATTGCCGCTTATTAAATATTTTATTTAAGTTTTAATGTATTTAATGATGGAAATTATGTATACCAATTACAAACGAATTATATTATTATTTGTTTCTGCAGTTGATTATGGAATAATAGCTTATTGAAGTTTTTATGCTGATAAATTAACGTACTTCGGGAGGTTTCATGAAAATCAATGAAAACATGGCTGAAACACTTGATGACCTGTTTTTTAAAAAGGAAGATGAAAAGCTTATTAAACATCTTAAAGCAATGAAAAAGCTTAAAGAGACCAAAGAAGCTTTATCAGATGTTTCAGGTATAAGGAACGATCATATTATTGACAAATTGGTAGAATTGAATGTACGTCCTGAAACACTTGCATCATTATCACTTATACCTCTTGTTGAGGTTGCCTGGGCAGATGGAAACGTTGATGATAAAGAGAAAGAGGCTGTGCTTTCAAGTGCTCATAAAATGGGCTTTAAAAAAGATTCTGCAGACTATGATATTCTCGCACAGTGGATGACACATAAGCCATCAAAAGATCTTATAACAGCCTGGGTTCACTACATTCAGGGACTATGTGAAAAACTTACTGAATCAGAGAAAGCAGATCTGAAAAAAGAGTTAATTGACAATACAAAAACTATTGCTTTGGCAAGCGGAGGATTTCTGGGGCTTGGAAATAAAATTTCTAAAGCAGAAGCAGATATTCTTTCTCAGTTGGAAAAAGCTTTCAAGTAAGAATAGTGTATTGTTATTTTGAATAATCTGCTGATTTACAAAAGCGGCTGCCAAAGTCAATTTCCATATAAGCCGCTTTTGATCTGCTCTTATTTGCAGTCACGCTGGCATCCATGCAATAGTAAAGATCCTAATTAAACACAATTGTCTTATTTTCAAATCTCAGCACTCTGAATTCTGAATGAGCGCGAATTGCATTTGTCAGTGATATCTGTTCAAGTTTTTTCCCTTTTCGCATCATAGCGTCTGCATTTTCCTTATGAGTCACCCTATCAACAGTCTGCTCAATAATTGGCCCCTCGTCAAGTTCGCCTGTAATATAGTGCGCTGTAGCTCCGATTACTTTTACGCCGCGTTCGTATGCCTGACGATATGGATTAGCCCCTTTAAATGATGGCAGAAAACTATGATGAATATTAATAATCGGCTTATTATAATCATTAATAAATTCTGCTGTCAATACTTGCATATACCTTGCCAATACAAGAAAATCAGTTGATTCTTTTACAATTGACAACAGCTCTCTTTCCTGATTTTTTTTTGTCTCCGACGATACAGGCAGATAATGGAAAGGTATCTTATATTGATCGACACAATCATGGAGAGAATCATGATTACTGATTATAAATGGTATATCAACCATTAATTCTCCACTCTTCCACTGATATAGTATGTCAACAAGACAGTGGTCCTGTTTTGAAAAAAGAATGCCCATTCTGAGCCGCCTGGCAGTATAATGGATCTGCCACTGCGCATTAAATGATTTTGCAAGAATCGCAAACTCATCTTCAAGATGACGGCATGGGACAAATTCCGGATCGAAACAGAATTCTACACGCATGAAAAACTGTCCATTCTCGGGATCAGTTGTATGTTGATCTGAGTGAATAATATTTCCATTATATCTGAATATAAACTCTGATACCTTTGCTACAATCCCGCGCTTATCCCTGCATTGAATAAGAAAAACAGCTGTTTCCAAGATCTTTACTCCATTACTTAATACAAAATTTCACTCTCATGACCTGACTTTTGATTTGTTTCATTAATCAGATCATCAAGATTTGTGTATATGGGGAAAATTTTATCAAGTTTCAAATAATTAAAAAATCTTACAATTTCAGGGATTGATTCGATGATGCAGAACCTGCCTTTCCCATCTCTGATCTGCTTATAGCAATCAACAAGTACTGCAATGGCTCCACTGTAAATATAAGATGTGTTTGTAAATGATATTGCTATATTGTTTTTACCCTGATGTAAATAACCCAGAATGAGTATCCGCAGTTCTGACAAATCAGAAATAATATTCAGATCCTCTTCAATTCTGAAAATGTGATATATACCTTTTTTAGAAATATCTATTTTCATATATACCCCGAAATTCTAAATAACAACCTTATGAAGCCTGACTATAATACAAGTGGATATCAGAGAAAAAACCGGCAAAAAATTTTACTTTTTTATAAGTATATGACTAATATTAAATATTTTCAAGAGGCCAATTTAAAATCCCGTCGCCATGTATAAGTTTCTGATATAAGAAGCAATAATAATATCATCCATAAAACCATACTTTTTATAGTTCCAAACCTGTTGATAACAGAATTAATAAATTCCTTACTCTCAATATAAACAGCATTTCTATTTTTCAACCTTGAAGCATCAAAAACAACATAATCCGTGACACTCTCCTGAGGATCCACATGAACTTTGACAAACACCGGAGATTCATTATCTTTCACTATTTTGTAAACACCGGTTTCATTTAAAGAAATCACCGGCATTCCTGTAATATTCATAATAGATTCACCCTGCACTGTAATTACAGATGCATTATCTGCGCTGCCAAACCATGGATTTCTATAAGATTCTCCGGCATTCCATACTGCACTGTTTGTTTTATTCTTATGACTGAGAACTGAAACGCACCGGTCAATCAATGGTACATAAAAAGCTGTCTGAAAAAGATTATTCTCATTTGTAACACCGCCGGATGTTGACAGTATGATCCATTCTTTACCATGACAGTCATCTGTTGACCACATGAATGTATCACCATTATTAAAAGCAGCAATTGATTTGCCATTGAATCCTTTAACATATTGATTTACAAATACATCAGTTATTCTTTTTGATGGAAATGTTTTCCAGAAAGCTGATACTGTATCAGGCAGAACAGGATAAAGCGGCCCATTGACAATCTGAATCGTTTTTACAAGATCGGGAAATGTTTTTTTAAGAATCTCCCTGCTCCACACAAATGAAGTATCTGTTGCGCCTATACAAAAAACAATTGACCTGCATGATGTTCCTCCTGACATAAGAAAAACATTCAGGGCCTGTGACGGACCGCGGAGCGCGTTAATAATAACCAGATCACTTGAATCAAGCTCGTCATAGGTTACATTATTTTCCCCTGCCAACTTGACAAATCTGTTATTACGATGCCCCGAAGCACGAAGCGCAGCGCCGATAACATTATTTTTAGAAGTATCTCCAACAACAAGTACATGCTCGGAAGTCTTGTGTTCTGATGAAAAATAATCAAAATTATCAAATGCCATCGGATCATTCACATTCAATGAAATATTCCCGGGTTTAATTTCAAAATTGTCTGTTTCAATAGAAATTGCTGAGTCTGAATTTTTTGGTATGGAAACAGATATTTCTCCAAGCTTTATGTTTTCCTGTTTGATTACCACATTTGCAGCATCAAGTGTTTTTCCAAATGTCCGAACTTCTGCACTAACATAGTTTTCAAAGGCAGATACATTCCATATTGAATAATTCCAGGGATTTTCCGGTACATACGAAACAAGTACAACAGGGCTTTTATTGTCTTTCAACTCACTTGTCACAGAATCAATTGTCTGAAAGCTTTTCTTCTGAAAATCGCTGACTATCATTAATACAGCGTCAGAATGTATAAGCTGTTCTTTTGTAAACTCACCTGCGGCAACTCTGATGTCAAGTGCACCTGATACAGGTTTTGATTCTTTTTCCATTCCTGAATATATTTTATATTCACCGGCCTGATGATCAAATAGAAATATTTTTCCGGTTGACGGAAGCTTCTGCTGAAGAGTGTCAATAAGTTCAAATGCTTTTATTTTAATCGATTTATTCTTTTCTGTATATTCCATACTGTATGTATTGTCAATCCATACAAAAACAGAAACCTGTGGATTTCCAAATGCTCCCATTACATTATGAGAATTATAAGGGCGGGCAAATATAAGAACTAACGCAATAATTGCAGCAATTCTTATTAAAAGCTGCAGTATTTTAGATATTTTCCTTTTACTGCTTGACGTCAGAGCATCAGCATTAAAAAACCTCAGTGTAGAAAATGCAATATTGATAAGTTTCGGGCGTTTAAAAAAGTGAATCAACAGAACAAGAAGAATGAATGCAGATGCCCACAGAAATTCAGGACGAAAAAAAGAAAGACCGTTCATAACAGTCTTCCCCGTTTCTCAAGTACACGAAGCAGAGCCTTGTGAAATGGTTCATCTGTTGAAATCATATCATAATCAATCCTCAGCTCTTTACACATACCTCTAAGTGATTCAGTATGCTCAGCCATTCCTTTTGTAAAATATCTCGTTGCAGTTAAGCCGTCCATACGAAGCTCAGATCCATTCTCGATATCCCTGAAGCGATAATTCCCATTCTTTTTAAACTGAAATTCTGTCGAATCAAGAACCTGAAGCAATATTACATCCTGCCGCTTGAACCGCAGATGACGAAGCCCCTGCCTTATCAATTCAGGATTATCAAAAAAATCAGAAATCAGAATGCACATTCCACGCTTTCGTAATCCATGGGCCAATGTATCAATTGCTGCCCCGCAATGAGTCTGTGCCTGAGCAGTCATTTTGTCAAGCAACCCGATTATATTCTTAAGCTGTGTGTTTGTTGACCTGGGGGGAATATATGTTTTCATTGTTTCATCAAACGCCGCGAATCCTACAGCATCTCTTTGTCTGATGAGAATCCAGGCTATTGATGCGGCAAGTGTGCGGGCATAATCGAATTTACTTATCCCCTGCGATGTATAAGCCATTGAACCGCTCTTATCAACAAGAATATGCGCAGACAGATTTGTCTCATCTTCAAAAAGCCTTACAAAGGCCTTATCGGACTTGGCAAATTTACGCCAATCAATTTTTGCTGAATTATCACCCTGTGTATATGAACGATACTCAAGAAATTCCGCAGAAAATCCATGAAACGGGCTTCTATGAAGTCCGGCAATAACTCCTTCAACAATAAGCTTGGCACGAAGAGAAAGATTCCGTATTGGAACAAGGGTTTCGGGATTTATAGATGATAAAGTGGACATTTGTCAGTATTCAGCCGTAAGTAGTAAAATTTGATATGCATAATCAGCCGTAAATTTACATATGCAATGGAATGTCATAGGATAATTCTACTTTGTTAGAATAACACACCGATCGTTGAGCGGAGCCGAAACGATCGCTATTTCGCGAATTTTCACTTGCTCATTTCGACTCCGCTCAATGAGCTTACAAAAGTTATTTTCATTATTCTAACAAAGTAGAATTAAAAAGTTATTCTATATCAGACTGTTTCTGATCTTTTGACTGACGATAAATTATTTCTTCGCGCTGCACAACCTTATTGTATTCAATCACCTGCTGAGCGATCTTTGCCTTCAATGCTGTCATATCTTCTTTTACAAATGCAGATGTGAAGATTCCATCCGGATAATCATGTGAAATTTTTTCCTTTACAAAAGGGTCTTTCACAAGATCAGCTTTATTGAATACCATAAGTCTGGGAATTTTTTCGACATCAAGATCTTTAAGTACATTGTCAACTGTTGCACACTGCTGGTCGACCCAGCTGCTCGATGCATCCATGACAATAATCAGAAGCTGTGCTTCTGAAACAACACTTAATGTACTTCTAAATGATGCAACCAGATGATGCGGCAGTTTGCGAAGAAAGCCTACAGTATCAGAAATAACAATGTTGCCTGCGCCATGAATATATGAGCGTCTTGTAGCTGTATCAAGTGTTGCAAATAATTTATTCTCAACAAGCACCTGGCTTCCGCAGAGTCCATTTAAAAGAGATGATTTACCGACATTAGTGTATCCGACAAGTGCGGCACGGAATATGTCACTTCTGCTCTTTCGCTGTACAATGCGATTCTTTTCAATCTTCTCAAGCCTGTCGTTGAGGTCAGATATTTTCTTCTGGACAAGACGACGGTCGATTTCAAGCTGCTTTTCCCCGGGGCCCTTTGTTCCGATACCTCCAACCTGCTGAGAAAAATGAGTCCAGGCATGAGTGAGTCTTGGATAAAGAATTTTCATCTGAGCAAGTTCAACCTGAATTCTGGCTTCATTGGTTTTAGCGTGTTTTGCAAAAATGTCAAGTATCAATTGACCTCTGTCAATAACCTTGGCATTGACAATATTTTCAATATTTTTTACCTGTCCTGGTGAAAGCGGAGCATCGATGACAAGTGTATCAGATCCGTTTGCATGCATGATTTCGCGGATCTCTTCCAGTTTTCCAGGGCCGATATACGTTGATGACACAGGACTGTCGCGTTTCTGTATGACAGTGCTGACAACCTCCGCACCGGCAGTAGTGCAGAGCATATTCATCTCCTGCATATCCTCATCAAACAGCGCCGGTATATCATCTGATTTCATCAGGCCGGCAATTACGACTTTTTCAGTTTTTTCTTTAATATCTATCATTATGCATTCCTGTCAATCTGCTATTTCTTATGTAAATCTATCTGATTTTCCAATATAATCATTCTGACTCCGGAAATACAAGATTGACATTACAACAATGAACCAGTATTGCAGATGTCAATAATTCATTCCATTGACAGTCAATGTGACGCCGGCAGCTCTCTGTGATGGCGTAAGAGTGAGAATTTCCGCACCGCCAGACGTTACAACAATTGTATGTTCGAACTGTGCAGACAATGAGCCGTCTTTTGTACGCACTGTCCACCCATCCTTGCGATCTGTCACTACCTGATATCCGCCAAGATTTATCATCGGTTCAATGGTAAAGGTCATCCCTGGTTCAAATGTCAATTCTTCGCAATCAGGATCAATATGATGATATACAGTAAAGTTCTCATGAAATTTTATTCCGATTCCATGCCCTGTATACTGCCTGACAACTGAACATCGCTGCGACTTGACATAAGGTTCAATTGCCGCAGCAATTGCAGATAAAGGAGCCCCCGGGGTTACTGCATTAATGCCGAGAATAAGTGCTTTGGCAGTCACATCAACAAGATGCCGCGCGTCATCAGAAACATTGCCTATCATAAAAGTTTCTGATGAGTCTCCATAATATCCATTGACAATTGAAGTCAGATCAACATTGACAATATCACCAATTTCAATAATCTCTCTGTCTGACGGAATTCCATGACAGACAATATT
>Ga0209800_10000870_pt1 | contig 38361 bp, 37 predicted proteins | sample Higcelweek8metaG_FD_187174 | JGI IMG/M metagenome (GOLD analysis project Ga0209800, IMG submission 187174) | Freshwater pond sediment microbial communities from the University of Edinburgh, under environmental carbon perturbations - High... | ecosystem: Environmental > Aquatic > Freshwater >...
TGGCGGCTTTTTTAGCAACAGTACCAATAAGATCATCGGCTTCATATCCGCCCATAGCAAAAGTTTGAATATTTGACTGTTGAAGAGTTTCAGCTAAAAGAGGGAGTTGGGAAATTAATTCATGGTCGGGAGTTTTGCGTTTGGCCCGATAACCAACAAATTCTGATTGTCGAAAAGTTGGGCCAGGAGAATCAAGACACACAATTAAATATTTAGGGTTAAGTTGAAAAATTGCCGATAATAACATGGAATAAAAACCATAAAGAGCGTTGACTGGTTGACCATTGACATCAAGCGGTGGAATAGAATGATAGGCACGATGAATAACAGCATGACCATCGACAATTAAAAGTTTAGACATAATTAGATTTTTGTTTTTAACTTAAGTTTTTCCACACCATTAATTTGTTTGAGATCTTTTTTTAAAGATTTTATGTTTTTCTCTGGTGGTAATTTTTCCGGTAAAACACCTCCTATTTCCTTTATGGTTTGTCTTACTTTATTACCAACAGTAAAATGGGTAGTAATAGCCCGACTCTCACTAGAAATATTTTCCTTAGTTAATTTTTCTTCTGTTTGGGTAATTCTAAAAAGATTAGCAGCTAATTCGGTGGCACCAGCTCTATCAAGTAATTCGCCTTTATCTATTTTTTTATATTGTTCAATTTCTGATAACGACTTTCCGTATAAGCCTCGGTACCCAGCGTCATTAAAATAACCAAACCGAGTTACACCTGCTTTTTTGGCAGCACTAAATAATTTTTTATTTTGGGTGGTGACCTGATCACGAATAAAAACTCTTTTTTGAGAGTCGCTCAGATTATCTAGTATCTCTTGTTTTCTGGTCTGAACAGCAAAATATGTCTGAGCTAACGATATTTTTTGTTTTCTTGAGTCTCCGTTTTGAGCAATTAAATAACAAGCATATCGATCTAACTTCCAATCTTTAATAAACCTTGCAGTATTTGACCCAACTATAGTCATTTTACTGATGTCAATAAAATGGTTTTTCACATTTTGTCCGCTGTTTTTGCAAGCAATAATGGCTTTTTTAATTACTTCTTCAAAATTTTGCCAATTAGAATAATCCAGTACACTCATTAATTTTCTAGCTGTCCAAAACTCTACACTATTTTCATCTGTTTCCTTGATATTTTCAAAGTCATTATCGGCTACCGAAACAAATTTGTCTTCCATAATAGTATTTTATCATTTAGGTTTTAATTTGATTTATTTTACTGGTAGAATTTAATAATGGAAGGGCAACATCCAATTCCGCAACAGATATCATCCTACGAGTTTAAATTAGTGGGAGATATGACATTGAAGCAGTTTGTTAAGGCTGCTGCTGGAATAATAATTGCTCTGTTGATAAACAAAAGTGGATTATTGGTTATATTTAAATGGCCGTTAATGTTGGTGAGTGCTGGTTTAGGTTTGGCATTAGCTTTTGTGCCTTTTGAGGATAGACCATTGGAGGTTTGGGTGAACGCTTTTTTAAAATCAATTTATTCTCCAACAATTTATTTGTACAAAAAGAAAAATGAAGATTGGTTGGATTTAAGTAGAGCAAATGCACAAGACAACGAAGAAGTGTTGGTAAAAGTTAAAAACGATAATTTATTTGTAGAAAAGAAAAATGATGACAATCAGTCAGTTGTGGGTGGAGTGAGGACAACTAGGATGAGTAACACTAAAGCTATTGAAGTAACACCAATTGAAAAAGAAGAACAAGAAAATATCACAGAGACAGCTCCAGCAATGAAACAAAAATATGATGAAGTAAACCCTGTCTTGAAAGATGAAATTAATAATGAAGTAACAGTTGAAGATTGGAGAGAAAAGAGTTCCGATTTAGATTTAAAGAAAGAGAAATTAGAAGCGACAGGCGCGGCTGTTTTTGGAAATATTCCAATGCCTGATAGGTCTGACGTTCCAAATGTTATTGTGGGAATGGCAACAGATAGTTTTGGAAAAATAATTGATGGAGTGATTGTGGAAATCCAAGATACACATGGAAATCCAACAAGAGTGATTAAAACAAATGCGTTGGGGCAATTTAAAATATCAACCCCATTGGCAAATGGAAGATATTTGATGATTGCCGAAAAAGATGGTTATATTTTTGATAGAGTTAATATTGATTTAGAAGGGAAAATTATTGATCCAGTTAGGATAATAGCCCACAATTAGTTTATTATTAATATATGAACGACCCTCTTAAAATAGCCATCAAAGGGACAACCCAAGAACATCTACCAATAGAGGATATTATTGATGGTATAGCGATTTTAAAAGACGGATCGGCGGCGTCTGTGTTAAAGGTTTCTTCGGTTAATTTTGATTTGTTATCAGAGAAAGAACAATTAGCAATGATTGGAGCCTATGGTGGAATTTTGAATTCTTTAAATTTTCCAGTGCAAATAATTATTAAATCAGAAGCTAAAGATATTGGATCATATTTAAAAAGATTAGATGAGGCAGAAGATAAACAAACCAACCCTTTATTAAAGGAAAGGATTAAAAAATATCGAAAATTTATTGAAGAGATGATAAAAAGAAACGATGTGTTGTCTAAATCTTTTTATGTGGTGGCTAAGTTTTCATCGACAGAATTAGGATTAAAAAGTGTAGGAAAACAAAGTTTAATTGGATTAGTAAAAAAGAGTAAAGATATAGGATTGCCTTATCCAAAGGAATATATTTTAGAGAAAGCAAAAGCAAGTTTGGAACCTAAAAAAGATCATTTAATAAGATTATTTTCTCGATTGGGGTTAGAAATTATTCAACTGAATACACAAGAATTGACTGAATTACTTTATAAGGCATATAACCCAAAAGTATCAGAGAATCAAAAACTGAGAGAAGTTAATTATTATAGTCCATTGGTAACAACTAAATAATATGGCATTATTGGATAATAAAGTACCTACTGGGGTCACTACAGAACAAATAAAAGACAATGGAGTAAATGAAAAAAATTCTTTTTCTGAAGGGTTAGTTTCTGTTAAGGATGTGATTGCTCCTTCATCTTTAGAGGTGGATTTTAATTATGTGCGAATAGATGATAAATATTATCGAACATTATTTGTGTCTGGTTATCCCCGTTTTGTGGGAATGAATTGGTTGTCTTCATTAATTAATTTTGACTGGGCATTGAGTGTTTCAATGTATATTTACCCAACTGACGGGAAGGCCGTTCTTGATGATTTGAGACGAAAAATTACCGAAATGGAAGCTGAATTGAGTACTGATATTCAAAGAGGGAGATTGGTTAACCCAGCAACTCAAGCAAAACTGGAAGATGCTTTGAATTTACAAGCTGATTTGGTTAAAGGTGAAGAAAGATATTTTCAATTTGGTCTTTACATTAATATTTCGACTGATAATAAAGAGGATTTGGACAGAGTCAATAAAAACTTGGAGGCAGCTTTGGGCTCATTGTTGGTAATAAGTAAAAGAGCAACACTTCAAATGGAAGAAGGTTTTATCACTACTTTACCAATAGGAGATGATCGGTTAAAAGTGGCTCGAAATATGGATACAACTTCATTGGCAACAACATTTCCTTTTGTTTCTTCTGATCTTTCTGATGACAAAGGAATAATGTATGGGGTTAATGCTCATAATGGATCTTTGATAATTTTTGACCGATTTTCATTGCCTAACTATAATTCAGTGGTTTTTGCTACTGCTGGTGCCGGGAAATCTTATATGATTAAACTTGAGGTGTTGCGTTCATTAATGTTGGGTACAGAAGTTATAGTAATTGATCCTGAAAATGAATATAAAGATTTGGCAACAGCTGTTGGGGGTCAATATATTGCTTTTGGTTATAACGAAGAATCAAAAATTAACCCAATGGATTTGTCTTTGACAGAAGAGGAAGGAGAAAATGCACTAAATAGTAAGATGTTGTCGGTTCATAAATTAATGAAGGTGATGTTGGGGAGTTTGGACCCAATGGAGGAATCTATTTTGGATAAAGCTTTGATGGATGCTTATAAAGCCAAAGGAATAACCCCTGATCCAACAACTCAAGACAAAGAACCCCCATTAATCGAAGATGTGTATAAAGCTTTGATAGGAAGAGAAGAAGAAAGAGCAAAAATGATTGCGGCAAGATTGGAAAAATATATTAAAGGATCGTTTGCCGGTATTTTTAATCAAAAAACAACAGTTAATTTAACTAATCAATTCGTAGTTTTTGGGATTAAAAACTTAGAAGAAACACTTAGACCAGTGGCTATGCATATTATTTTGGATTATATTTGGACAGTAGTAAAAAAGACATTAAAAAAGAGAATTTTGGTAGTAGATGAGGCTTGGTATATGATGCAGTTTGAAGACTCGGCTCAGTTTTTGAGAGGAATTGTAAAAAGAGGCAGAAAATATTATTTAGGAGTGACGACAATTACTCAGGATGTAGATGATTTTTTAAAGACTTCTTATGGAAAAGAAATTGTAACTAATAGTTCAATTCAAATATTACTTAAACAACATACGGCAGCAATTGATCAAATAGGAGAGGTGTTTTATTTAAGTGAAGGAGAAAAACAATTATTGTTGACGGCGGATAAAGGTCAAGGTTTGTTTTTTGCGGGGCAAAATCATGTGGCAATTGAAATAATTTCTTCGGATGAGGAGCACCAATTAATTTCTTCTAATCCTGAGGATGTTTTAAATAAAAGAAAGTTATTAGCGGTTAAAAAGAAACAAGAGGAAGAAAAAGAGGAGGAGGTAACACCAACTCCTATAATTACACCGACCGTTAAACCTCAACCACAAGTTGATATGCCTTTAATGGAATCTCCGGCTCCAAAAGAAGAGATTTTAGAACAAGTTGAAGAGGATAAAAGTGATGAAATTGAAAATGTACTTCAAAGAAAAATTGATGAATTAGAAAAATCTGAAGTTAAAGAATCCCCTTTGTCGGGAGAAATTAAACCTAATAGTCAGGTGAAATTTGTGCCACCAAAAATGGAAGTTTTAGAACCTGAACAAAAACAAAAACCGGTTTTTATTAAAACAGAGGAAACAAATATTCCACAACCAGCACAATTGGCTAAAAAACCTACACCTATTTTTGATTCAAAAAAACAGAACGATAAACCCGCCTCCGACAAAACTTCGGCGGGCGAAGCAAAAACGAATTACGATGATTTGGTTGGTGGCGGAATTATTTAGAATTAATTCTAGTTTTTAATTGTTATAATTTGGTATGAGTCGGGATTTTTTAAGAAAAATACTTATTAGAGACGATAAAAGCGCTCTTGAAGCTTTAGAAGAAATTAAAATTCAAGGTGGAGATATTGAATCAGTAAAAAATGAAATAGAAAGAGTAACAGGAATTAAAGTTTATGATGTAGATTCTGCTTTGAGTGTTTTGAGTGATAGAGTGGCGGAAAGAGTTAGAAACGTTGATGATAAAATTGGTGAAATTTCTAAAGAGTTGACAGATGACCCTAAAAAGCAAGAATTGGTAAAAAGTGAAGTAGAAAAGATGGTTAAAGGAGAATTAAGAACGGAAGCAGAAGATATTGATTCTTTGACTAAAATCGTTGAAGGTGAAGAAATGGAAGCGAAGAAAGCAGTAAAAACGGCAAGAGGGATGGTTTTAGAGAATCCAAAAGAAGTGAGGTTGTATAGAGAAGAAAAAGCAGGAAGTGGTGATAATTTAAGTGATAAAGAAAAAGGATTGTTGAAAAAAGGATCTCTTGATGATGGTATCCCAACAAAGGAAGATGAGTTGTTACAAAAAGGATTGTTAAATCGAAAAAAGAAATTAGCTGAAGAAGTTGCTTCTGCGGCTGGATTAGAAAACCAAGAACAAGCCGTGATGGAAAAATTTCGAGAGATATCTCCAGGGAAAAGAGCAATGGCTTTTGATCGTACAGTGATAGGCACAGGATTAGGAAGGATGTCGAGGGAAAGACGTGAAGCAATATTAGCGGAGAATAGTAAAATAAATTCAGAATTAGGACAATATAAGAAAAATATACCAAGCAACGAAATTACTAGAAGAATGTTGGCTTTGGATGATGCGGGGGCACATTTTGGGAGAAATAAAAGAAGTTTGGGATACTTAGGATCATCTCAGGGTGGAGGAAGTTTTTTGGTGCGGTTTAAGATGACATTTTATAATCTTGGGGCGGTTTTAATGGGAAGAAGAACAACTGAAGATGGTAATGGTTTTTTGATGACAATGAGGGGTCAATCAGCCAGTGATTTTGTTCAAAATTCTATGGGTTTGTTTTTGAATCATGATCTTGATAGTAGTTTTGGAAGAATGTTTGCTGGAATGGCAAAAAGTGGGGTGAAAAATTTGGCTGGGGATGCGGCACTTAAATTAGCAGGGGGGGCTTTGGGGCCGGCTGGTTTGGCGGCAAGTAAAGTACTAGGATTTTTGAAGAATTTTTTTGGAAATGCGGGGTCAAAATTAGGAATTGGAGTTAAAAATGGGTTAGGAAGTGCATTCGATAAAAGTGGGTCGATGTTGGGAAAGGCAGCTATGGGTTTAGGAGCATTACTGGCTTCAGTTGGATTTATAGGAACAGCAGTTGCCTCAACAACAATAAGCGGGGCTGTTGTTGGAGGAATTGCGGCGCCAATTTTTTATCAACAATATATTCTCACAGGAGAAATGGTTTCGGGGTTAGTGACAGCAAAGAAAACATGTGAGTCTGATATGAAAGAGGTTGATGTTATGTCAAAACCAGCAATACAATGTGCCGATATGACTAAATATAATAATGAATTAAAAGATAAGGTTGAGGCGGCCGGGTATCAGACAAGGTGTGCTGTGGTAGCGGCAGCACAATATTTGGCAATAGATTTTCCTTTTAGAGTGCCTTATGATTTAGGTGGAGGTGATTATGCTGATATAGGAATAGGAAGTGATTGGTGTGGTGGATCAATGGATTGTACGGGATTTGTAAGATGGTCTTATAGACAAGGAGGTTTTTTGGTAACAAAAAATAGTAGTAGTGGTTATTGGAATGGGAATAAGGGAGGATTTAAAACAGAAGTGCTTCGTTTTGGAGTGAATAATTGTTCAAGGATAAAAGAGATGGTGAAACCCGGAGATATTCTTAGATATCCATATGAAAAATCAAATGGAGAGACAGCTCAACATTCAGCGCTTGTAATTGGGGTTGATGACACTCGGTTGCAGATAGCTCAACAAGGTGGAATAACTTTTAGTGGGAAGAGTTATGTAAATGCTTGTTTTATAGATATTTGTACTGGGTATGGAAAAAGGTGTGGCCGATTTGAAACAATATCTTTAATGGAAAACTTTTTTAATTATTATCCAGCTCGAGGTAAAATTACTGATTAGCTGGGCAGTTTTTAAATTAAAAATGATCAAAACATGGTGGCAAAAAATATATAAGTTTAAACTATTTTTAATTTTAGTTGTTTTAATAATATTTTTAGTAGTTCTTAAATTAAGACAACCTAAAACTAATAGTGGTGATGAAAAAATAAATAATACCTCGACTTATAATAATGAAATTAAAAATATCCCAACAATAATAGGTTTAATAACTCCAACCATAATTCAAAAAAAACTTACCCCGGAAGAAATGAGTGAGTTGGATTATGACGATTATATTAAATATATTCAAAGTTTAAGCCCTGAGGAATATAAAGAGTTGCCAAATTTAGATCCTGGTATAAACGAGGATTATTTCCCATATGATGCTGATGTTTTTTTTGCTGAAAAATATGAAGATCAAAAAGTTTATGTTAAATCAAAAATTGAAGATAAAATAAAAGCAGAGAGAGCTTTGAAGTATTGGTTTTATGTTGAGGTTGGAAATACTTTGCCGAGTGATAAAATTGTTTGGGAATAGTAGATAAAAATATTTTGCTTTATAATAAACATTGTGAGCTTTAGTAAAAAAAATTTAATTATTATTGGAGTAGCGATTTTATTGTTAGTTTTAACAATAGTTTTGACTTCTGGTGGCTCTAAAAAAACAAGTACAGTGGCAACGACACCAGTAAGTGATAAAGATTTTGATACAAAAAAAGAAGAACCAACTCCAACATTGATACCAACCCCAACCTTAAAACCAACTTTGGTTCCAACCTTAAAACCAACTTCGACACCAGTACCAACAAATACACCAGTACCAACAGCAACTCCAACTAAAAAACCAACTCCAAAAAAAAGACCAACACCAACTCCAGATACTAATATTTATGCTACAGGAGTGGTTTTGGATATAACTGAATTAGATTTGGAAGTGGATGAATCATATAAAGTTAATTTTAGGGTTGAACCAAATAATACAACAAATCAAACTGTTTATTGGTCTAGTAGTAACGGTGGTGTAGCTTTGGTGACGAGTGATGGGTGGATAGTGGGGAAAAGTGTTGGAGAAGCAACAATAACAGCTAGAACATCTAATAGTAAATCAACTTCGATTAAAGTTAGAGTTGGATGGGTGGAACCAACTGTGGCGGTGATAGCAACTCCAACAGCAGTACCATATCCAACAAGAATTGATTTAAGTTTGGCGAGATTGATTTTAAAAGTGGGCGAAACTAAACAACTTTATGTGAAATATCAACCAGAAAATATTGTAAATAAAACGGTTACTTGGACAACAAGTGATAGTAGTATTCTTACAATGAGTAGCTCTGGGGCAGTTACAGGTGTTAAATTAGGAACAGTAACTGTGAAAGTAGTATCGGCAAATAAATTGTCAGGAACAGCAACAGTGGTAGTGTCGGCAAATTAATCTTGAAGTCTAACAGGCCCGACTTCGCTGCCGACTTTGCTAAAGCTACGACGGCCAAGAAAGCTACGACGAGTAACCATAACTAAGGAATTTTAATCTTGTAAGCGAACTGGCATGATGATATGAGTAAAAGACGGATTGGATTGATCGTGAAAAAAAACTGGGCTGAGATTTTCATTGAGTTCAATTAAAATTTCATTACTCTTACAAATGTTAAGGAAGTCGGTTAAAAATTTGTAATTAAAAGCGACTTCGAGTAATTCCCCTTCTGTTTTTGAATCAAGTTTAATTAAATTTTGGCCTACTTGAGGCGCATTAGTAGTGAGTTCAAGATTGTTATTTTTAATATTAATCTTGACTACGTTAGCTGATTCACGAGCAAAAACAGAAGCAAGTTTGACTGATTGAAAGAGTTCATCTCGATTAATAAAAATTTTAGTGGAATAAGTTTCAGGAATTAGTTTTTGATAGTCTGGAAAACTACCTTCTATAAGTCGAGAAACCAGCTCTATGTCGTCTAGGATAAACATTACCTGGTGTTCATCAGTCGTTAGACCTATTTTAATTGTTTGATTGTTTTTAGCCAGTTTGGTAACTTCTATAAGAGATTTGGCGGGAATTAAAAAACTTAAAGAATCTTTTTTAAGATTAAGTGATTTTTCAAGTTTAATTTCTTTAAAAGATAAACGAAATCCGTCGGTGGCAATTAATTTAACAGAATTATTTTCAAAAATACATAAAATTCCGGTTAAAACAGGACGAGAATCATCGATTGCTGCCGAAAATGATATTTGATTAATACTGTCAATTAAAAGATTAATATCTATTTCAAATTGAGTTTCTGGATTAATTTTGGGGAAATCAGGAAAATCAGTAGCAGGAGAGGTATTGAAAGTAGATTGAGTTTTTTCAGAAGAAATATTTAATAAATTATTTTTTAATTCTAAATCTATTTTTCCGCTAGGAAGATAAGAAACAAATTCAGTAATCTCTTTGGCAGGAACAGTAATGCTCCCCTCTTGATCAATTTTGGCACCAATCCAATAATTAATACTTAATTCAAGATTGGTGGCTGATAATTTGAGACGACCTTGATCGGTAGAAAATAAAATATTATTTAAAACAGGTAGTTGGTTTTTAGAAGAAACAAAACGGGAAACATTGGTTAGGGCAAGGTTAAGGTTCTCCTGAAGAAGAGAGAGATTCATTGGCTTTATTATAGATATAAATTAATAAAAAAAATAGTAGTGGTAGTTATTAGTAAGGTTAATAAGTGGAGTAGTGTATTAAAATAATGGTAAGTTACAAAATAAATAGTGGTTTTATGGTGTTTAAAAGAGATAATAATTGGTAAGTTAGTATAAATCATTTTGGTTTGTCTTATAAGATTAAATTGAGTTGGGGTAAACTTCGGGGGAAAAGGTTTTAAAAAATTGTGAATAAGTTGGTGGATAAGTGGGGGTGGAATGTGGATAAGTTTTTAAATATTAAAAAGATGTTTTTATTTGGTTGATAAGTTTGGTGATTTGTGGATTAGTGGATAAGTCTTGGTGGATTTTGTCTCGGGCGTGCATAATGCTAGTGTGATCACGACCACCAAGAAGTCGACCAACTTCTTCTAAAGGTAAATTAGCTTCATTAAGGAGAAGGTAAGCAGTAATGTGTCTGGCTTGAACTAATTCTTTTTTGCGACTTTGGCCACACAAATCCCCTGTTTTAATATTGAAATATTTAGCACAGACAGAGATAACATGTTTTGGGTTTAATTTGGAATTGGTAATAAAACCAGTAGTTTGAGGAGATGATGGGTCGAAAAAGTGGTGAACAAAATCAATATCAATTTCCCCCACTGAACCAGCAATAGATTGAATAGTTAATTGTTGAAGTTTACCGTCAATTTCACGAATATTTGATTCGATATTATTGGCTAAAAAAGAAGCTGCTTCTGGGGCTATTTTTATCCCCTTTTCTTCAATCTTTTGGTTAATAATAGCAACGCGCATTTCGTAGTCTGGAAGTTGAATATCGACGGTTAGTCCGCCCATAAAACGAGAGACAAGACGATCTTCAAGGTGGTCGATTTCGCTAGGCTTACGATCGGAAGTAAGAATGACTTGCTTGCCATTCATATGAAGGCTATTAAAGGTGTGGAAAAACTCCTCTTGGATATATTCTTTGCCAGCAATAAATTGAACATCATCAACTAAAATACAATCAAGACTACGATATTTATCTTTGAAGTGGTTCATGGTTTTGGATTTTAAAGCAGCAATAAGTTCATTACCAAAAGTTTCGGCAGGAAAATATTTAATTTTAAAATCAGGATTATTTTTTAAAATTTCATGGCCGATCGCTTGCATGAGATGAGTCTTGCCTACTCCTACACCACCCCAAATAAAAAATGGATTATAAGTGAGACCAGGGTTTTTGACGATACCTTGAGCGGCAGCATAAGCAAAATTATTACTATTGCCAACAATTAAGGTGTCAAAAGTGTATTTAGGGTGAAGAGTATTTTGAAATTTTGATTTTTGATTGGAATATTCAAATAATGGAGATGATGAGGGTGAGATATTTATATTGGCGGGATTTATTTCTGGAATAATAAAATCAATTGTATTTTGGTTTTTTGTTTGGTTATCAAGGGCATTTTTGATGATTTGATAATGACGTTTTTTGTTGAAATCAACTAAATAAGAATTGGGGCAACCTATAATGGCAATATTATTTTCGAGGCTGATTAGTTCAGTTTTACTAATAAATGTTTGAAAAACAGCTGGAGCAAGAACAATCTTGAGTTCTTCTTGAGTATTTTTCCAAAGACGAGTTAAATCCATTTTAGTAAATAGCAAATTAGTAAATAGTAAATAGCCAGGCAGAAAAACTTTTCGGGGGAAAGAAGTTATCCACATAATAATAGATGAGTTTTCCACAAAAGGAAAGAGTCAAATTAGATCGTAGTTTATAGATCGTAGATTGTAGAAAAATATGATAAAATTGGTGCTATGACAAAAGGAACATATCAACCAAAAGCAAAAAAACATTCACGAGTTCACGGATTTCTGAAAAGAATGATGAGTGCGACCGGCAGAAATGTATTGAAAAGAAGAAGGGCACAAGGTAGAAAAAAGATTAGCGTCTAAAACTAGTATAATTCTGTTGTGTTGAAAAAAATAAATCGAATTTCAAAGAGAAGTGAATTTGAGGAAATAAGAAAATCTGGGAGTTTTTTGGGTTTTTCGCATTTTTTTGGAGTGGTGATGATGGATAAAAAAGATGAAGATTTAAAGTTTGGAATTGTTACGTCAAAAAAAATTTCTAAAAAGGCAGTAGAGAGAAATAAAATTAAAAGAAGAATTATGGAAGTTCTGGGTAAGAATTTGAGTAAATTTGAAAAAGGGAGAAGGTTTTTGTTTTTAAGTAAAAAAGAAATATTAAAGACAGACATGGTTGGTTTGGAGAAGGAAATTGAAAGGATATGTTTAAAAAAATAGTTTTAAAGTTGTTGGTTTGGTATAAGAAATATATTTCTCGAGGGGAAAATTGTCGATTTATCCCCTCTTGTTCAGAATATACTTATGAGGCGGTAGAAAAATATGGAGCGGTAAAAGGGTTGGGTTTAGGTTTAAAAAGAATATTGAAATGTCGGCCTGGCGGCAAAAGTGGAATAGATTTGTTAAAATGAGAACATGAATTTATTTATCGCTCCATTTGTTAACGCTCTTTTTGGTCTTTATTATTTAGTGGGAAATTTTGGTTGGGCAGTTATTTTGGTGACTTTGGCAATTAGATTAATATTATTACCACTAGTGTGGCCAAGTTTGAAATCAGCTTCAAAAATTAGAGAATTACAACCAAAATTAAATAAACTTAAGGAGAAGTATGGAAAAGATAAACAAGCGATGGCTAAAGCTCAAATGGAGCTATATAAACAAGAGGGAGTTAATCCCCTAGCTGGGTGTTTGCCCCAAATTTTACAAATAGTAGTATTACTTTTATTTTTCTCAGCATTTAATATGGTGACTGGGTTTAGAGGGTCGACAAAAGGAAGTGTAGAACAGATTAATGCTCAATTAATACCCTCTTTTAAAATTGATGAAAGTTTTAAATTTAATTTGAACTTTTTTGGGAGCGACTTGTCGATGACACCAGCAAATATTTTTAAAGGAGGAATAAATTTAAATTTAGTATTACCAATAATTTTATTATTAGGTTCTGGAGTTTTGCAATATTTGAGTGCTAAATTGATGATGCCAAATCCAAAAGCGGACAAAATAGTGGTGGACGCAACTAAAGATAAAGAAGATGATATGATGTCGGCGATGAGAACTCAATCGTTGTATATGATGCCAGCGATGACAATTTTTATCGGTTGGAATTTTTCCTTGGGATTACTTTTGTATTGGTTTACGACTTCGGCTTTAATGATTGGGCAACAAGTGTTGGTGAATAAGGTAAATAAAAAATAATTTTAATTTAAAATTTTTGTTACAAATTTTTTGCCTCAGTCAATGTGGTTGCCCACGTTGTCCGGATAAATCGGTATTGTGTCTTTAGATAAAATTTCTTCATTTTCAACTTGAAATTTTAACTAAAGAAACGAAAATTCGTCAAAAAATTATAACTGCAAATTTTAAATTTATTATTTTTATCTAGAGATTTTATGCTAAAATAGCGACTATGGATAATAAAAAAAGAAACGAAAAAATATTGCAAATTACTTGCGATTTCTTAAATCAAATTAATTTTGAGGTGGAAAAAGCTTTTGTGGAAGATGTGGAGGGTGAAGAAAATCAAGTGTTGGTAGGAGTAACAGTGGCTAATCCAGCTGGATTGATTGGATTTAGAGGAAGAAATTTGGCGGCAGTGCAATTAATATTGGCATTAATGGTACGAAATCAGGTGGGTGAAAACGCCAGAGTATTGTTGGATATAAATAATTATCGAAATGAACAAAAAGAAAGATTAGAAGGAATGGTAAGAGGTTTAGCAGAGAAATGTTTGGTAAGTCAAAAAAATGTGGCCTTGGCTAATATGAGTTCTTATGAAAGACGGATTTGTCATATGATTGTTTCAGAAATTAAAGGAGTGGTGAGTGAATCGGAGGGTGAAGGAGAAGAAAGACATATAGTGATAAAGCCGGAAGCTTAAGAGCTTATCAGCTAGTCAGCCTGTCAGTTTTTCAGTTTGTGATAAGATGGGGTGTGAAGGAATTTTGGGGGAAGATTTCAAAAATATTATTGTTTGTGGTGATTTTATTGATACCAACTCAATTAGGAAAACATTTTTGGTTTGATTGGAGCTCGGTTTTGGGAATAAGAATTGATTATTTTTCGCCAACTGTTTATTTGATAGATTTGGTGTGGATACTTCTAGTAATTTTCAATTTTCAATTTTCAATTTTCAATAAATTATTTAATTTCAAAAATTTTTTAATCTTTGTCTTTATCTTAATTAATATTTTGATAGCACAAAATAAATGGGTGGCAGTTTATAAGTGGGTAAGGTTGGGTGAATTATTTTGGTTTGGTTGGTATGTTTATAAAAATAAAAAATTGGTAAAAAGTTTTTTGATAAAAATAATTCCGATATGGATAGTTACTGAATCAATTTTGGCTTTGGGTCAAATAGCAAAAGGCGGAAGTTTAAATGGGTTATGGTGGTGGTTGGGAGAAAGAAGATTTGATTTTAATACGATTGGAATAGCAAAAATTTCAATTGTAGATATGGGGTTGGTTAGGGCTTATGGGACGTTTTCGCATCCGAATAGTTTGGCGGGGTTTTTGTTGGTGGGGTTGGTGTGGTGGATAAAGGCGAAAAGACAAAACCCTTTGTCCCTCGATGGGCTCGGGACATTTCCCTTAAAAAGGGCAACTTTAAAAAATATTTACTGGTGGTGTGTTTTTTGGTTGGGGTTGATGGGGATATTTTTGGCGGGAAGTAGGACAATTTGGGTTTTAACTTTTGGGGTAATAGTGTTTTGGATTAGTAAAAGTGAGTTTGCATTTAAAACAAAAATTAAATTTGGATTATTATTTTTAGTTTTAAGTTTGATTTTAATTAAAATAATTGACTTTAATTATTCGTTGGAAAATTTTTTGGGTGGATGGGACGAAAACGGGATGATGAAACGGGGTCAATTAAACTTGGCGGCAATAGAAATGATTAGAGAGTCGCCTTGGGTGGGAGTAGGAATGGGAAATTATTTGGTTAACTTGCCTGATTTTTTAAAAACAAATCATATTTTTTGGCTTCAACCAGTTCATAATATTTTTCTATTGTTGGTATCGGAAATAGGGATTTTGGGATTGATGGGGGTGGTTTGGTTGCTGGCTAAAATTAAGTGGAATAAATTGATAGAGTGGGATTGGATAATATTGGGGGTAATTTTGGTGACAGGGATGGTAGATCATTATTGGTTTACTTTGCCACAGAATATGTGGTTGCTAGCGTTGGTGTTGGGAGTGATTTAAGTAATTTTTAATTTTAAATTTGAAATTTTTAATCAATTTTTAATGTTTAAAAATTTGAATTTTAAAATTTAGATTTGATTAAAAATTAAGAATTAAGAATTTAAAATTGGTTTTTTGAGATAGAATAGGTTATGTTGAAAAAGCCGATTTTAAATACTTTGGTTCAGGTGTTGGGTAAAGGGGTGACGGTTTTGTTGAGTTTGGTGACAACTGGGATTTTGACGAGAAAAATGGGAACGGAAGTGTATGGAAATTACATGTTGATCACTTCGATGTGGTTATTGTTGGATTCGGCGGCTGATTTTGGAACGAAGGTGATGGGAGTAAGAGAAGCGTCAAAAGAAAAAGAAGATGAAAGAAAAAAGACTTATATTCAAGTAGCTTGGTTTAGGTTAGCGGCTTCCCTATTGATGTTTTTAGTGGGTTTAGGAGTGATTTTATTTTGGGGTGGATTTGAAGGAATTAAAATTGAAGCTTTGATGGGGTTGATGATGATTGGATTTACTTCTATGGCGGGAAGTTTGGAAATTATTTTTCAAACAGAAATGAGAATGGATTTGAAGGTATGGGGAGATATTTTATTTCCATTAATTTTTGTGGTTTGGTTACTTTTGGGGCGAGAACAAATTAGTTTGATTTGGGTATTTGGAGTTTATTTGGTAGCCAGAATAATTAGTTTGGGGGTGGGTTTGGGTTTGGCAGAAAAAATTTTGGGAAAAATTAACATAACAAAGCCAAGTAAAACTTTTTGGATAAGTTTTTTGAAACAATCTTGGCCAATGGGAATATATATGATTTTATTTTCTGGTTATGACCGAGCGGTGGATTCGATATTGATTAGACAATTAATTGGGGTAAAAGATTTGGCTTATTATGGTTTGGCCTACAAAATATATGGCAATTTAATCCAGCCGGCTTATTTTTTAGTTAACAGTGTATTTCCGATGATGTCCCATAAGGAAACTAACAAGAAGACTCTGTTTAAAGAAACTGGAATTTTGATGTTTTTAGGGGCGTTGGTGGTGTCTGGAGTGATTTATTTTTTGGCTCCGTGGATTATTTCAGTTTTGGCCGGAGGCGAGTTTGAAAAATCAGTGATGGTTTTGAGAATTTTGCTAGTGGCAATGGTGTTTGCTTATTTGGGCCATTTGGTTGGTTTTACGTTGATTGCTTTGGGAAAACAGAAACAAGTGCTGTGGGTAGGATTAATTTCTTTGTTGATTAATATTGGCGGAAATTTGATTTTTATCCCCTATTTTGGGATAAACGGTGCGGCTTGGGTAACGGCTTTAACAGAAATGGTAGCAGCGGGATTGATGACAGTGATGTTAGTAAAGAGATAGCCTATCAGCTTGTCAGTCAGTCAGCTGGTCAGATAAAACAAATCCACCCCTTTATCCCCTCCTTTGAAAAGAAAGGAGGGGAATTTTTTTTCTTAACCCATCCAAGATGGATTGGGGGTTTTTGGTTATAAAAATTTTATTTTTGATATATTTTTCTACTTGGAATCAGTACAAAATTTGGAATGTGTTTTGGTAACAATGGAATCGAGTCCGAACGTAATTTAGTAAATTAGCAAGTAGCTTTTAGTAAGTAGTTAAGACATTTTGATTTATTTTTAGAACAATATTAATATTCTTGTTATGACGTTTTTTCACGTTACCTTATAACCCAACTCAGGCTATTAGAACAAATTTTAAAGGGAATCACCGCATAATAACCGAAACATTACCGCAAGGATTAGTTATTAGCTAGTAGTTAGTAGTAAGGAGTAAAACGGGTTAAAATGATAATATGAGTTCAGGATTGCCAACAGCATTAATTTTGGGGATAGACCATTTTGTGGCGAAAAAATTAGCGGAGGCTTTGGTGGATAAAGATATTAGAGTGGTGGGAGTAGGGGAAATGGTGGCGGGAATGGAGGATTTAAAAAATTTTGATTGGGTGATGGATATGGATGAAGTAAGTGGAGAATTTAATTATGTTTTTGATTTTGTGGGGAAAAAAGAAGATTGGGAAAAAATTAAAGGAGAAAAATTTATTTTAATAGCAGTGGATGATGATTCGAGAAGAAATTATTTAAGCCGAGAAGCAACAGTTTTGAATAATGATTGGCGAATTGTGGAAGCGAAAGGAGTTTATGGAGAGAGGATGGATGAAGATACTTTTTTGGCAAAAGTAATTGAACAGGCAGTGGCGAATAGAAACCTAGAATTACCCAACCCAGGCAAGATAATTAGATTATTAGCGGTAACGGATTTAGTAGAAGCTATTTTACGAGCGAGTTTTTTGTCGGGGACATATAGGGAATATTTTTTGGTTTTAGGAGCGGAAATTACTTGTGAGGATTTGGCTAAAGTTTTAATGGATAAGGCGAAGATGACGAGGTTTAAGGTAATAGAGACTGATAAAGAAATTGATCAAGGAAATGAAAAGTTAGCGGAAACAAGTGAAAGCCAATTGAGATGGAAAGCAAAACTTACTTTTGATGAAGAAATTGATGGTACTTTGCAGTATTTTTTTTCTTTGAAAGATGAAGAAAACAGGAAGGGGAGAAAAGTGGTAGTTAAAAAAGAGGGAGAAAAAGAAAGAATAGAAGAGCATAAAAGAATTTATGATGTTTTGGTGGATGAGTGGGTAGAAGAAAAAAAAGATGTTTTTGAAAATGAAGTTGAGAAAAAAAATAACAATGAGGTAAAGATGATAGATTACCGTGATGAAAAAGAAGAAAAAGAAATTGATGTTGAGGAAAGTTTTGAATTACCAAGCTTAATAGGGGTTAATAAAAAAAAGGATAAAGAAGATGAAGATATTTTGGTTGAAGAAGAGGAAGAGGAGGAAGACAAAAAAATTTCTAATGACCAATTTCTAATTTCTAATAATTTAAAAGAGAAAAAGAAAAACAAAAGTTGGTTTAAAAAATATTGGTGGATAGGGGTTTTGGTGTTGTTGTTGGGAGTTTTTATAAAACCAATGAGTTGGTATTGGACAACAATGAAAACAGTAAAAGATATAAAAAATGTGCCGGAAATGATTAAAGACAAAAAATATAATCAGGTGGAAATTTTGGCAGAAAAAAGGATTAATGGTTTAAATAAAATTGATGAGCAGATTAGTGAATTAGGTTTAAATAGTTTTGTTTTGGTGAGAAACTATCAAAGTGGGTTAAAAATCTTAATTGATTTTTTGGTGTTGGAAAAAGGTTTACCTAAAACAGCTCAGGCGGCGAATGATATAAGTGAGGCTATTTTTAAAGGGAAACAAATAGACTGGAATGGAGAGTTGGAAACTTTTAAAAATGGAATAAGCGATGTTGAAATTAATGTAGGCTTGTTACAAGCAAGACTTTCAGGTGATTATAGTTGGTTACCAGCGAAATGGAGGTCAACTTTACAGAAAGAAGGAGAGACTTTGGATGAGGTAAGAAAGAAAATTAATTTAGGTAAAGAAGCAACTGGTTTATTACCAGAATTTTTAGGTTTGGATGGTAAAAAGCGTGAATATATGATTTTGTTTCAGAATGAATCTGAGTTAAGACCGACAGGAGGGTTTATTGGAAGTTATGGTTTTCTAAGTTTTCAAGGAGGAAAATTAATCGATTTTAAAGTTAAAGATGTGTATGAGGCTGATGGTCAATTAAAGGGACACGTGGAGCCACCATGGGAAATAAAAACTCATTTGAACGAAGCAAATTGGTTTATGAGAGATGCCAATTGGAAAGCAGATTTTGTGCAAACGAATGCTGATATCCAATGGTTTTTAGAAAAAGAAATTAATCAAAAAGTTGATGGGGTAATAGGAATAGATTTGGCAGTAGCGAAGTCGATTTTGGGAATAATAGGGGAAGTAAATGTGACAGATTTTAATGAAAAAATTAATGAAAATAATCTTTATGAACAGGCTGAATTTTATGCAGAAACTAAATTTTTTCCAGGTTCAGTACAAAAGGCGAGCTTCTTGGGAGGTTTGGGGAAGCAAATGTTTGAAGAGATTAAAAATTTAAAGACAGATAAGATGTTGGGGTTGGTGGATTCTGTTTTGGATTTATTAGAAAGTAATGAAATCCAAATGGCAGTTAATAATAGTGATTTGGCTAAAAAAATTAATAATTTAGGGTGGGATGGGAAAATTTATAATGGAAAATGTACCCAAGAAAATTGTTTGGCGGATTATTGGTACATAGTGGAAGCTAATTTAGGGGTAAATAAGGCAAATTATTTTGTTAATAGAGGAATTGAAGAGGTGACAGAGATTGGTGACACTTCTTTAAATAGAACGATTAAAGTAAATTATGAAAATACAGCTAAAAATAGTAATTGGCCAGGAGGGGATTACAAAAACTATGTGAGAATTTATTTGCCAAAAGATGTGGATTTATCGCAAATAAGTGTGTCGGATGGATATGACACTTCAATTAAAAAGATTTATAGTAGTAATGAAATAAATATAAAAGAAGTTGATGGTAAAAAAGAAGTTGGGTTTTTGGTAACTGTGCCAGTGTTGAAGAAAAGAATTTTGGAAATAAAATATAGTAGTGTATTGAATTTGGGAGATAGTAAAGAATTTACTTACATGAAATATATTCAAAAACAACCAGGAATTGGGGATGTGTCATTGGTGAGTTTGGTGTCTTTTCCTGATAGTTGGCAGCCACTTCAAGTGGAACCAACGGCAAGTATGGTGAGTGGAAAATTATTGTTTAATTTGAAATTAGATAGCGATATTAAGATGGGAGTGGTGCTGGGGAAGTAGATTAGTTAATTAGTAATTTAGTTAATAGTAATTAGTAATAAATTATAAAAATATGAAAAAAGTGATGGAAGATTTTGTGTGTGAGGTGTGTGGAGAGAAAGTAATTGGGAATGGGGTGACGGATCATTGCCCAAAATGTTTGTGGGGGAAACATGTGGATGAAGAAATGCCGGGGGATAGGGCTAGTATGTGTAAAGGTTTAATGCAACCGATTAGAAGTGAATATCGAAATGGAGTTTTTAGGATTTTTTATAAATGTGAAAGATGTAATCATAAGTTTTGGGTGCATGAAGGAGAAGGGGATAATAGAGATTTGATGGTGGAACTGACGAAATATTAAGTAAAATTTCTAATTTCTAATTTCTAATTTCTAATAAAGACATTAAAAGGAGGTTTAGAAATGAAAGTTGCGGAATAAAAACGGTTAATTTGCGGAAAATATTTAATTTTGGTTCGATAATATTTTTACAGGGCTTGCAACCATCGTAAAATCCACTCAGAGGCGGCGCCCTGCAAAAATATTATTTTCGCCAAAATTATTTGCTTGCCTTGGATGGTATAATGGGGACATGAAAATATTTGATAAATTAATTAATAAAATAAAACCAAAAAAAGATCTAAAAGATGTAAAAAAGGTTGATAATAAGGAAAAAATTGATAAAAAAAAGGAAATAATAAATGAAGAATTTTTGAAAAATTTGCCACCGGGAGTCAAGATTAAAAAAATTGAGATTGGGCCAAAACAGATAATTAAATGGTCGATTTATTTAATTGTAATTTTTTGGGTAGTATCGAGTTTGGGAGATGTTTTAGGATCAATGGGAGTAAGTAAGGTGCCAATTTCAGAATTGGTGAATGCGGTAAAACAAGAAAAAGTGGAAAGTATTGTGGTGTCGGATGATGAAATAGTGGCTCAGTTGAAGGATGATAAAAAAATAATGGTGACATCGAAAGAACCAAGTATTTCTTTGGCAGAGATGTTGCAAAATGAAGGGGTAGATTTGGCGAAAGTAAATGTGGAAGTGAATAATCGTCAGGGATGGAAAACAATGGGAAGTATTTTGAGTTTGGTGTTGACAGTGGGGTTACCGATATTGTTGATTGTGTGGTTTATTAGTAAACAAAGTGGAGGAAATGGGGGAATGTTTGGATTTGGAAAATCAACAGCTAAACTTTTTGTGAAAGGAAAACAAAATACTACTTTTAAAGATGTGGCTGGAGTGACAGAGGCAAAAGATGATTTGATGGAAATTGTGGACTTTTTGAAACATCCAGAAAAATATCATAAAATGGGAGCACGGGCACCAAAAGGAGTATTGTTGGTTGGGCCAAGTGGTGTAGGTAAAACTTTATTGGCTAAAGCAGTGGCAGGAGAAGCCGATGTACCATTTTATTCAATGGCAGGAAGTGAATTTATGGAAATGTTGGTAGGGGTAGGAGCAAGTCGGGTACGGGATTTATTTGGCACAGCAAAAAAAGCCGGGAAAGCCATTATTTTTATTGATGAAATTGATGCAATTGGCCGAATTAGAGGGGGAATGGATGGGGGTCATGGAGAAAGAGAACAAACATTGAATCAAATTTTGGTAGAGATGGATGGATTTGAAGCAAATACCGCAGTGGTGGTGTTGGCGGCAACTAACCGAGGAGATTTGTTGGATCCAGCGTTGTTGAGACCAGGAAGATTTGATAGACGGGTGGTGTTGGAATTACCAGATTTGGAAGCAAGAATTGAAATTTTGGCAATTCATGCCAAAGGCAAACCTTTTGAAGATGATGTGAATTGGGAAAAAGTGGCTAAAGCTACTGTAGGATTTTCTGGGGCGGAATTGGAAAACATGTTGAATGAAGCGGCAATTGGGGCAGCTCGATTGAATCAAGAAAAAATTAGTATGAAAGATATTGATGAGGCAAGTTTGAAGGTAAAAATGGGAGCAGAAAAGAAGCGAAGCCAGAGCGATGAGGATAAATTGATGACAGCTTACCATGAAGCGGGGCATGCAATTGTAAATTTTGTGGAAGAATTGGATCCAGTGTCAAAAATTTCAATAATTTCAAGAGGATCAGCTTTGGGTTTTACCCTAATTCCGCCTCAAAAAGATGTAATTCATTACACCAAATCAAAACTAATTAAACAAATGGCAATGGCCATGGGTGGCAGAGCAGCTGAAGATATTATTTTTGGTGATATTACTACTGGAGCATCAAGTGATATTTCACATGCGACCAATATGGCTAGAAATATGGTGGTGGAATGGGGAATGTCGGAATTGGGCCCAATAAATTTGGGACCACAAATTGATGTCAACGATTTTGGTAAAGCTTACATGGAACCATCAAAAATTTCGGACAAAATGCAATCACTAGTTGATGATGAAATTAAAAAATTAATTAACCAAGCTTTTGATGAAGCCAAAAAAGTTTTGAATAAAAATAAGAAAAAGTTGGAACAATTGGCAAAAATGTTGGTAGAGAAAGAAAGTTTGGGACAAGAAGAGTTTGAAGAAGTGATGAAATAACACTTGCGAGGGAAAATTTAGTATAATTGGGCATGACAGTAGACGGACAAGGTGGTAGTTTTGATGGACATTCAAAACAGATAGATTTGAAAGCTCATTTTCAGGGATTGAAAGAGTTACAATCTGAAAGACGAATTGCAACTGAAGCTGCAAGAGTAGCTTTGGAGTTATCTCAACATAGAGGTGTTTTTGGTTTTGAGGAAGATAATTCAAGAGATGATGTTGCAGTGAATTTAATCAAGTCATTAAATCCAGATGTAAATCATTTTTCTGAATTGGGGAATGAAGATCAAAAAATAATAGGAAGAGCGGTCTTTATGGGTTTAAACATGACTTGTTCTGAGGGTATTAGTGATGGATTGTTGACTGATATGGTGTCGGATAGTGATATCAATAGTATTGTCCCAGAAGCTTTTAAAGGTGTAGGTAAGTTAGTAAAAGATGTGGAACTAACGAAAAATGATGTTGATTTAATTGTAAGTGTAAACAAAACGAATACTACTGATGGTGTGTTTGACACAAGATCAATAAATGAAAGAGGAGAAATTTTATCAAATTTATCTGAGATTGAGACGACTTCGCCTATTGGTAGAGCTTATTTAATATTAGAAAGAGATCTGATATTAGGATTGGGAGTCCCTGAAGTACCAAACGTGACAGTAAGTAGTTTAAATATGGTTGAAGATACTCCAAAAAGAGCTACTGATGAAAAAAAATCAGAACCAAATAAGGAGAGAAAACCGGGGCCGACGACAAGATTGAATGAAACAATGACAGATGTGGGGGGGAAAGTTGAGGAGTTGACAGGGGCGATAGGAAAACAGACAAAATCGACAGAAAAAAATACTGCAGCTTTGGATCTAAATACACTAGCGGTAAGAGAATTAACTACATCAGCTAATTTGTTGGGAGTTGATGTTAGAAATTTAACTACAGCGATAAGTAAAGAGCATGTGACTAAAATAGTAGCTCAATTAAGAGATTCAGGAGTTGATTTTGCGAGCTTAACGGACAGTGATAGAGATGAAATTTCTATAAAGTTAGCAAGAGAAGTGGATGATCCTTCGGTGGTGGACTCTAAGAATCCTCAAAATTTGGTTAGGGCTAGAGAACTGAAATTGGAATTAGAGAAAGCAATGCTTTTGCATAGATTTGATAAAAAAATTGTAGATAACCAAAAAGGTCGACGACGTGGTGGAGAAACTGATATACCACCTGAGAATAGAGAAGGATGGGATGGAAGTGTAGATGCATTATATCGATGGTTGAATGAAATTGAACATGGTGACAGGTCTGTTGATGACTTGTCAACAAATTCAACTAAGTTTGGATTTTTGTATCATGCAAAAAATAGTGAATATGATAATTACTTTAAAAGTAAGGGAGTGGTGGCTGTAGATAAGAATAATAGACTTGTGTTGGAGTCAGGTGAAAAAGAAGTTGGAAAAAGAAGTCTGACGGAGGAAGAATTGGCTTATATGAAATATGAAATCGATATGAGATTGTTTTTACATAGTTTTTATCGGGCGGCGTCAAAATGTGCCACGATTGACGATATGGCAAAAGTAATTATTTCAATGCATGAAGGAGATATCGAAAACATGGGAGATAAGGCGATTGTTTCTTTCTTTTTGAATAGAGTGAAAGATTCTGGTGGGGTTGGGTTGGAAAAATTACCGACAGATATTGCTTGGAATATGAGACAGGAAGGATATTTTAGAATAGAGCAGTTCACGGAAAGAGTGAGGGAAAAGAAAATGGATTTTTTTGAAGGGTTTAAGAAGATAATGGCAGAAAAGATGGGGATAAATGTGAATGTTTTGGATGGTTTAGGCGAGGTAGATACAAATGGAAATATATCGTGGGAAAAAATAACTGATATGGTTGATGGTAGTGAAGTTGAGAGTGATACGTTTAAACTTTTTAAGAAAATAGCTAAATTTGATTCAACTGTTGGGAAGTGGGTATTGAATACGAATGGTTTTGATGAATTAACAAAATTTAAAGTCGAGATTCCAGCAATGCCACAATTTAATTTTAATAAACCAGTTAACCAAAATTTAGATTGTTTTGAACAAAGGAATGAATTAAGTGGAGTTTTAATTAAGGAATATACGATTTGGCGGATAATGGAGAGTAACAAGGGAAAGTATTCTCAAGATAAGGCAAGAAAAGCATATACTTTGGCAAGAAGGTTGGCGGTAGCAACATTTATGAAAAATAAGGCTAATTTAATTTTCGATCAGGATGATTATGCTGAAAAGTTAAATTTTATGTTTGAAAGATTAGAGGATGGTCCTTGGGGAAAGGATGGACTTGAAGGAAAAGGTAAATTAGTTGGTGCAAGAGAAACTTTGGGTTTTGTTCATAGTTTAACCCCTCATTGGATGGATACATTAAAAAGTGATTTTATCGGAGATTTACCTAGACAATTTGAATCAGTGTATTCTCCTATTTATTCAAATGATCTTGATTGGGATAAATACAATTATCGAACAACGCAAATTTATCATGCTTTAGGAATTTTATCTCAGGTAGAGTTTGTAGATGATGCGTGGCGTAATAAATGTACTCCTAATGATGTTAATACTCCTGGTTTCCTCAATAAATTGTTTTCGAAAATGAATAAGCTTTCATATGAAATGGAGAAAACAAAAGTTAAGTCATTAGAAATTAAAGATAAGCCGGATATTTATAACAGATTTATGGCGACAAAAGATGGTAAAATAAATCCAAAAGATGAGGGGTATGTTTGGGCAAAGCGACATTTAGCAGAAAGTTTTAGATATGCTTGGGTGGTTAATATTTTGTCACGAATTGCAAACGAGAAAAGTCTTGGGTGGACCGTGGGACAATTGGATGATTTTGTACAAGAGTTGGGATATAAATCAACCTTGTTTGGAGTGATGGAGGTTAAAAAAGGAGAATTTGGTGACGAAGTGGAAAAAATTAAAGGGACAGGTTTTGTATCTAAAGAATTATTGAAAAAAGCAATCAAAGAAACAAAAGTATATCAATCAGTGCGTGGATATGATAAAGAGAGATTTGTTAGTGCTCAGACACAAAAGACACAACAAGGTGGAATGGGGTGGGGAAGTTTTGGGAAAAAATAAAATTGTTTTTATTGGTTTACGTCGATCTCTTCTGAATTTTGATTAGTGTTTGTGGCACTTGGATTGTTGGTTTGAGGAGGTTCGTGGTCTTGGTATTTTCCAGTGGTTAGACCAAAATTAATTTTATTAATAGTCTCTTCTTCTAAATTCGGGTAATTCTGATTGAATAATTTTTTGAAGATATTTTTTATCAATTTATTTTTCATTTATATTAGATCTCTTCTGAATTTTGATTAGTGTTTGTGGCACTTGGATTGTTGGTTTGAGGAGGTTGATTTCCATATCTCCCAGTCTCCATTCCTCTAGCAACTCTACTAGTGGTGCCTTCCCTTCGGCGTTCTGTGTTGCCAGCTCTATTTAATGCTAACCTGCCTCTATCAAACATTGCTTTTGGTGCACTAGCAATGTTTTGTCCTACATATAGGCCAACTCCACTGGCAGCGGCGCGACCAGAACTGGTAAAGATATTTTCACCAGCGGCTTTGCCGAATGGTGAAGGTTTGATTTGGAAGATGGCTTCTGGAATGAGATCGGGGAGTTTGGCAAGAATACTTAATCCAGCTATGGCGAGGATACCACCGATGAATGGGCTAAAACCACCTTGAAGGACACCAGGAGTCCAAACATTGTTATAAACAACAGCATTGGTGATAAGTAGTAGGAGAACTAAAAAAATTAGAGAGATAGGGAAAACTGAGGCATAGGCAATGGTTTGAATAAACCAGCTGCCGAAACCAGCTTTACTGTTAGGGAAAGCACCGAGGGCAATTTCGAGAGGAGCAGAAATGATCTTAATTATTAGGAGGATATAAGCTTTGGCACAACCAATTAAGAATTTTAGTAGTTGAATAAAAATGAAAATTACAAGTAACGCCACGCCAACAACAAATCCAATAACTCCACCCGGAAATCCTCCTGCTAATGAAAAGGCTCCTATTAGAGCTCCAGCAATACCACCAAGTGCGCCTAGAGCAATGTCGGTACCGGTAGCAGCAGAACTAAAAAAAGTATTCCACATAATGCTCAAGTAAGTTCCAGATTCGCCTTTGATTAGGGCAGAAATTTCAGGGATATTAGCAAATACTTTTGTATTTGCTGAAGTGTTAGCTTGGAGTATGATAGATAAAATTAAGGCTTGAAGTAGGTAGGTGAGGTCGATTATTAAACCGCAAATAGCATAGGAAAAAGTGACTAAAATGAGAGTAGTGATAATTTTTGGAATAGAGTTTTGTATTGTGACGGTGGCTTGAGGGCTGATTTTAATACGAAGCATAATCATGAGACCCATCGCAACAAAAACTATTGAAACAATAGCATAGACGGCATTGCGACAGATTTTCCAAAGCGATTGAATACCTTTTAATTGATTAAAACCATCATTAGCAGCATAAACGGGTTTACCTAAAAAATTATTTATAGAGCTGGCAATATATTCAACTCCTGAAGCCGGGGGATTGTAAAGGCTAGCAATGGTTTTATTAGTGATACCAATGAGCCCTCCTGGGGTCCAAGAACCTGCTGTTACAGTACTTAATTTAGAGGTTCCGAGGCCGATTTGTTTGATTAAAACTCCATTAACAATAGCAGATGATTTGACCCAAACACCTTGATTTATCTTATCATCAGTTAAATTGTCTTCTTCTTCATCATATGCTTTTGCTGTTTCACTGTTATATGGGTTAGGAACAGTGGTAGTATTTTCTTCTCTGCCAGTATCATCGGCGGCAAAAATAGCTTTTACAAAAAAAGTAGCAGTAAAACAAACGGCAAGAATAAAAATTATTTTGGTAAAATTAAAATTTTTAGGTAAAAGATGATGGTCACGGTGATTGAGATAGTGGAGAAAAGTCTTAAATTTCATGTTTTATAGAATAATTCTAACAAAAAAAGAAAAAAGTAAATAGCGGTTTGGTTTTAGGGGTTGTATTCCCAATGGTGAGCTTCGACATTGTAAGGATAAAAACCATATTTTGAAGCATTGGTAGCTAACCATTTATATAAGTCTGACGAATCGGATATTTTGCTGGTAGGATTGGCAAAATCAATAGCTCGACCAGTGTGATGAGCAGACTTGCCAGGTAATGATGTGGTGGTGGTGTTGGGATTGTCCTCAGAAAGAGCGGCTTGTTCTGCATAGGTGCGGTAACAACTATAAAATCCAATTTTTAATCCAGCGGCTTGAGCGTCAGCAACTAAACGATTAAGGGCAGGAAAAATTCTGGAATCTAATCGACAATTTCCGCTATATGTTTGGAGATATTGGCTTTCATTACCAGTACCAAGATCATAGTCTTCCTTGATTCTGCCACCGTGAACAGAGCTAGGAAAGATATAAAGATCGTTAATAGTAGAGGTGGTGGTTGAACGAATGTTTTTGGTCTCAGGAAGAGTAACAAAATCATCACAAGTGCCTTTGGTTTGGTTACTTTTTAATCCGGCTATTTCTTCGTAATCTGAACCATCAAATTTAGAATCACTAGTAGAAGCCCCGCCAAAACATCTCAGATAATGGGCGGTAAACACTTCACCATTTCTAGTAATAACAACACCAGTGGTTAATTTGACAGCTTTGGTTTGAACAGTGTCTTCTTGTAAATTTTTTAGTAATCTACCACATTGAAAAACTTGATCGTGTTCGCTAGTATCAGTAATTGAATTGTTTAGATTATTGCTGGCACCATACGCGTAGCTGCGAGCGGCGACAGTTAAAGCTTGATGGGCAGCTAATTTCCAATTTAAACCGATTTCCCCAAGGCCCATAACATAATCTTCAACAGTAAGAGTTAGGGTTCGATATATACCTGAATTGTTTGCAAGTTGTTTTAATTGGTTACTTATTGTAAGGGTGTTGGTTTTTCCGCTGATTTCAAATCGGTCAGGGTATTCATTAACGAGTTCATCACAATCACTATTGCCGTTGTTATCAGACATATTTTCTTTTCTTTCTAATTTGACAGTGATTTTGTCGGTAGCTGAATTAACAGTCCCTAACTGCATAGTACCGGAGCCATAATCATTTCCAATACCGTAGTAGGCAGTAAGAATTTCAGTGTAGGTTTTGCCTTTCATGGCCATACCTTCGGCGCCGTATTGGCTAAGACCTGCGCCTAGAGAACAATCACTAACACTAATTCCTTTTTGATAATCTTGGCTAATTTCTGTATCAGTAGTGTCTTTTTTTATTTTTCCAATCCATTTTTGTGGTTTAAGACTTTTTTGAAAATTTTTGTATAAATTATCCATTTTTTCTTCGTCGGTTAAATTGCTACTACAATCGGTTTGGTCTTTGATATTTTGAGGCATATAAACAACACGAGTTCTTTTGAGATGTTTTTCGGTATCTTCGATTAATAACTCGGTGTTTTCAGCAGTATTGTTGTCAGGGGCGGATTTATCTTGAAGACTGTTGGGAAGAGTGTATCGAATTTGATCATTACCTTGAGTGCTAGAAAGAGAGGCTTCACCTTTACCTTGGAATAAACCTTGAGGAACACTTTGAATTCCTCTGTAGGCGTTTTCGTAACAGATACTGGGACCGATAGTATTATCGTGATCAATAGTAGGGGGGTAATCAATTGGACTTGAATTTCCTCGAGCATAAAGAATTTTTTGGTCGGTTTGGGTGGCGTAATAAAAAACAATATCACTGATCTTAATTTCAGGGCAGTCTCCTTTTGCTTCGGAAACAACTTCATCGGAATAAGCTTTTTCGACGAAAAGCCCAGGTTTACTGATGACTTCGTTAAACCACATACCAATTAATTTTTTTCGGAGGGATTCGGTTAGAGTTCGATGAGACCAATCTTTATCATTTTTGGTATAGTCGGTAAAATCTTGTCTTGAATCTTGGCTAGAGATTAAACTTTTTTTGGTTCCATCTATTTTATATGTGACTAATTTAGGAAATAGGGCAGAAATAATACCTTGCCAAATTTTTTCAAAAATGGATTCTGTACTAGAATTTTCGGAGGCAGCTAGGATTTTAGGGGTTATCAATGGAGCTTGGTAAAAAAAAATGGCGACAAAACTGATGACTAAAAAGATTTTTTTGAACACTATTGACCTGCGGGAATAGTAAATTGAGTGACATCTATTCCGGTAAAATTTTTAATAAACAAAAGGATAAACCAAGAAATAATAACTCCGACGAGACCAATTAAGGCTGAAGTAAGGGTAGAAGTAGCAGCTGCGGCTTTTTTAGGATCACCACCAGAAGTAAGGTATTTGAATCCACCAACGAGAAACATGGCAAAGAAAACTAGACCAGCCAAGCCAACAATGACTTGAAGAACATTTTTGTACAAACATTCGAAACCTTGAATGGTAGCGATACCATCTTTGACACAAGTTCCAGACGACCAAGCGGTTTGGGCAAAAACAGGGGTAGGGGAAAAGAATTTAAGAAAATTAATCATAAATTAATTATACATGAGTTAAATAAAACCCCCTCATGAAGAGGGGGTAAATTAATTATTTTAGTTTTTATTGAAAAGTTGGAACAGTAAAATTGAAAATACTGATACCAAAGACGGTTTCAATAAGTTTCATGATAGCCCAGGCAGCAAAGACGATGGCTAAACCGATAAGAGCGTTAGTAATTTGAGCTCGAGCAGCAGCGACTTTTTTCTCATCACCACCGGAGGTAACCCATTTGAGACCACCAAAAACAAGAATAAAGAAGAAGACTAACGCAACAACGATTAAAACTAGGTTGATAGCTCCAGAGATAATTCCTCCAGCAGTAAGACTGGTTAAAGCAGTAAAATTGGTTCCTTGAGGTTTGATATTAATATCAGTACCTGCAGCATAAACAGGAGCAATGATGGAGGCCAACATGATTTTATTTTTTATTTGGTTAAACATTTTTTTTTAAAATCTTAATAATTAAATTATAAGTATTTGTATTAATAATAGCAAGCTTTAAGGGGAGAGGGACGGCCAAGTAAGAGTAAGGGTTTGAAGAGTGGTGATGCCAAACAGGGCACCAGCAAATTTAAGAATGCCAAAAACGGAAAAAGCTAGAATTACACCAATTAAAGAATATAAAATTGATTTTTGGGCTTCTTCGAATTTTTTTGGGTCACCGTTACTGGAAATCATATGATAGGCTGACATAACAAAGTGCCAGACGAAATAAATGACAGCAACAAGGAGAAAAATAGTAATAATGGCTTGGATAGATTTGTTGACGTAACCCGTTGGATCACTGGCTATTGCTCCTGAATCTTTAAGAACAGGATTTTTGATAGCGGCGTAAAGTGGTTTGATTAGTTTCATATTTATTTTAGTCCAAGTGTGCCAATAAGTTTGGTTAAATCAAAAACATCAGAAAGACCTAGGAGTTTAGCAACAAAGGCACCAAGACCAAAAGCAACGACAACAATAGTTAGCCCTAAAATGCCATCGGTAAGTTTTTTTCGAGAGGCTTCGATTTTTTTCTCGTCACCTTGACCAGAAATGAAGCCGTAACCGGCGAGGATTATTTGAATAACGAAGAAAATAACGGCGATAATAGTGAGAAAACCAATTGCCATACTGAGAATATCTTCTACTTGAGTGGCAGGGGTATCTGTTGGTTTGATGCCAGGTCCTTCTAATGTGTAGGCAAGAATTGGTTTTGGTGTAAATAAATTTATTTTCATAAAACTTATGTTGATGGGCCAGAAATCGTAACATCTAAAATATTATCAATACCAAGTATTTTACCAATAAATGAGGCTAAAACAAAGGCGGCGCTAACAATAAGTAAACCAATAAGACTTTGCCAAATTTTTGCAAAAGCAGCTTCGGCTTTTTTAGGATCGCCACTGGCGGATAAGTAACCATAACCAGCTAAAATAATTTGAACCACAAAAAAAATACCAGCAATAGCTCCGGCAAGCTTAAAAATATTGCTTAAGAGCATAAAAATACCATCTCCATTTTTAGCTTGAAAATAAGCATTGTCGACTGGGGCTTTGATGCTTCCAAGAATTCCTATCATATGTATATTATAGATTATAAATTAGAATTTAATATGTTAAGCCCAGTGAAGGTTTCGATTGCTTGGATGATAAGGTAAGCTGAAAAAACAACGACAAATCCAATAATAGCACTGGTGATAGTTTTTTTTGATTGTTCGGCTTTTTTTTGGTCACCATTGCCAGCACCAGCAATCATACCAATGCCACCAATAAGGATTAAGGCTAGGAAAATAATTCCGGCTAAGGTTAGGAAATTTTTCAATAATGGGCCGATAATTTGAGAAAGAGAGGTATAGCTACTTAAATTTCCTTTCCCTTCACCTAGTGGGGTGGCATCACCAATATTGACAACAGCAATTAAATTATGACTCATGTAAGTGAATTATATATTAAAATTGGTCGACTATAAATGGTAAGGTTGATTGTAGGAAATTAATGCTATAATACGGCCAATTAGTTTGTTAGCTAATCAGCCTATCAGCTTATCAGAAAGAATAAAATTATTTTTATATAATAAACATATGAAAAAACTTGCCCAAGTGATACTGGTATTTAGTGTGTGGTGTTTGGCTTTGAATGTAAAACAAGTTGAGGCGAAAGTGATACCGACAGTGGTGACTCCAACAGTGGAAGCTAGTCCGACGGCGGTTTTGGTGCCAACAATAGTCCAAGTGGTAGATAATATAACCGAACCTAAGGGTAAAACAATAGAGGGATATAAAAGAGAGAATTGGAAAGGATTTAATAGTTTGAAAGTTTTGACTGGTTGGGCAATTGATAAGGGAGTGTCGACTAACACATTAGTACTATTATTATTGTTGCCGTTGGTGGCAACGTTGGTGTCATTTTTACATTATGTGGTGGGATTGTCGGGTTATGGAATTTTCATGCCAACAATGATTGCCATAGCATTTTTGGCGACAGGGGTGTTTGGAGGGTTAATGTTGTTTGCCATTATATTAATAGTATCGATATTGAGTAATTTAGTTTTACGGAAATTAAAACTTCATTTTTGGCCGGCAAGATCGATAAGTTTAACAATGATTTCGATTGTGGTTTTTTTATTGATGATTTTTTCTTCTTTTGTTAGTTGGATAGACATTAGTCAGATTTCTATATTTCCAATTTTATTTATGATTTTGTTGGCAGAAGAATTTAGCCGAACTCAATTAGTTAAAAGTAAAAATGAGGCTAAGAAATTAACAGTAGGAACAATAATTTTGGCGGTAACTGGGGCAGTAATTATGAATTTTTCTAGAGTTCAAAATTTTGTGCTAAATTTTCCGGATTTGATTGTTTTGTTGGTGGTGGTAGTTAATTTATTGGTGGGAAATTACAGTGGGATTAGATGGTCGGAAGTAGGTCGGTTTAAAAAAGCTATTAGAGAGAAAAAATAAAATGTTTAGTTTAAGAAAATATCGCAAGTTTTTGACTAAAAATGAAAGGAATAAGGTGTATTTAAGGAAAAATGTGATGCCGGGAAAAGGAATTGCCGATAGTAAATATAAAACAAAAATGATTTTGGCTAAAAATGGAGTGGCGGTGCCAAAATTAATTACTAGATTTAAAAATGAAAATGATTTGGAAAAATTTAGATGGGAAGATTTGGAAGGAAATTTTGTGATAAAGCCAGAATCGGGTTATGGGGGTGAGGGAATTTTAATTATTCGGAAACGGGGGAAATGGGCAGGAGAATGGCAAAAAATGAATGGGGAGGTGGTGACAACTCAGGATTTAAAATTGCAATGCCAAGAAATATTGGCAGGAAGGTATAGTTTACATGCAACTCCAGATACAGTATTGGTGGAAGAGCGAATTAAAATTCATCCATTATTTTTGGCTTTGACTAAATCTGGAACTCCAGATATTCGAGTAATCGTTTATAACAATGTACCAGTGATGGCCATGTTTAGAATTCCGACAGAGAAATCTGGGGGAAAGGCTAATTTACATCAAGGAGCAATTGGTTTGGGAATCGATTTGGCTACAGGAATAACAACTTTTGGAGTAGAGGCGGGGGACAATCCCATTTATCGAATATATGATTTTAATAAGAAGAAAAGAAGAAAAGTTAATGGAATAAAAATTCCTTTTTGGCGAGAAATTTTGGAAACAGCAATAAAATGTCAAAAAGCGGTGCCGAGTTTGGGTTTTGTTGGAGTAGATGTGGTGTTGGATAAAGAAAAAGGTCCGGAAGTGTTGGAAGTAAATGCTAGACCGGGATTGTCGATTCAATTATGTAATATGGCGGGATTAAGGTCGAGACTGGAAAAAGTAGACGAAATGGAAGTAAGAAGTGTGGATCATGGAATTACTTTGGCTAAGTATTTGTTTGGAGAAAAGTTTTTTGAAAAGGTGGAAGAAAAAGAAAAAATAAAAACAGTAAAACCAATTGAAATAATTAAAGTAAAAATTCCAAAAGGAGTAAAAACGACTTTGCAAAAAAGTCCGGTATTGAAAAAAGGGAAACATCGAATGGTGGAGGTAAGAGCTAAGGTGGATACTGGCGCTTTTAGAAGTTCAATAGATAGAAATTTGGCGGAAAAATTGGGTTTATTATCTGATGACAGAGTACTTTATTACCGACATTATAGATCAAGTTTAGGAAAACAAAAAGATAGACCAGTAATTGGGGTGACTTTTTGGTTAAATGGAAAGAAGATAATGACGACAGTTAATGTAGCTGATAGAAATAAACTTAGAACGAAGTTTTTATTGGGGAGAAAAGATTTGGATGGGTTTTTGGTTAGTGCCAAGAAATAAATATGAGAAAAAAATGTTTAAATTTTCGTTACGAATTTTTCACCTCAGTCAATACTGGCGTGTTGAAATTCGTTGAAAAATTATAACTTCAAATTTAAAATTATTTTTTTATTTTATAATTAATTTATGACTAAAATTGCAATATTTTTTGGAGGGAAGATTAGCCAACATTTGGTGTTGTTGAGAAAAGCAGCTAAGCGATTAAATGTGAGTTTGGATTTGGTGTCTTACAATAAAGTTACTTTTGATACGGAGACAAATGAAGTAGTTTTGAGGCCAAATTTACAAAGTGAAACTCAAATAAATAAATTTAGTAAATTTAAAAAAGCAGATGATTATGATGTGTTGTTTTTTAGAACTACAGGGAAACATTGGGAAGAAGTAGATTTGATACTTAATGGTATTAAAAGGGACGATGTGATGGTGGTTGATCCTTTGGTGAGGTTTGGTAAACCAGATATGGCTTGCAAGGCTTGGCAAATGTTGGCTTTGAAGAGGGCTGGGATTGATGTGCCAAAAACGGTTTATGGAAGTTTGTGGTATTTGTTTGAGCAAATGAGATTGGGAACTTTTGAGTTTCCAGTGATCTTAAAGGGAAGTGGGGGAGATAGAGGAACTCGGGTTTTTAAAGCAGACAATTTGGAACAATTGGAAAAGTTGGTGAGAGATTTGAGAAAAACGGAAACAGATGAAGGTAAAAGATATATGTTACAGGAGTTTATTCCTAATGATGGGGATTATCGAGTATTAGTGTTGGGGGAAAAAGTGTTGGGAGTGATGAAGAGAAGTAGTCAAGATAAAAAAGAATTTAGAAATAATTATTCGGCAGGGGGAAGTGTGGAGATTGCCAATTTGCCAGAAGAAATTAAACAATTGGCAGTGAAAGCGGCGAAGGTGTGTGGTTTGGCGGTGGCGGGAGTAGATGTGGCGTTTCGCGATTTTGATATGACAAAACCGGTAATTTGGGAAGTAAATAAAGGACCGCAATTTAAAGGTTTTATGAAAGCAACAGGAATTGATGTACCAGCAGAAATAGTTAAATTTTTAGTAAGTTTAAAACCCCTCTGTCGATGAATCGACATCTCCCCTTGATTAAGGGGAGAAGCTTCAAAATTAAAAATTAATAATCATTTTATGAATAAAAAAATAATTACGTTTACCATGTCGTTAAGACAAAGCCAGTTTGAAGTTGATAGGTTAGAAACTGAGGCGAAAAAATTGGGAGTTGAGGTTAATAGGTCACTTTATAGAGATTTGAGTTTTAAAGTGGAAAATGGCCAGGCCAAAGCTTTGGTGAGAGGAGAAGAAGTAAATTTTGAAAATACTTTGGGAATGTGGTTTAGGGTGGCAGGAACTAGGTCGGGAAAATATACTGAGGCTAGAAATTTGTTGTTAAGAATAGTAGATAAAAACGTTTTGGCGATAAACAGAGAAGGTTATTTGGGTTGGAATAGAATGGGAAAAATTGCTCAACATGGAGTGTTTTTGGAAAATGATATTCCAGTAATACCGACAAGGATTTTTTATACTAAAGACCAGGTGATGGAAAGTAAATTTTGGCGAGAATTTGGTTGGCCAATTGTGGCTAAACATGAAAGAGGCTACCAAGGTAAATCAGTGAGAAAGTTTGATAATTTTAAGGAATTAAGAAGATTTGTAAGAAAAATTAATGAGAAAAATTTGGGAATGTTTTTGTGGCAAAAATGTTTGCCAACCAAGTGGGATATTAGAGTAATAGTGTTGGGGGGCAAAGTTTTGGGGTCGATGAAAAGATCGGCAGCAGGTGATGAGTTTAGAAGTAATTTTAGTTTGGGTGGAAGTGTAGAACCATGGAGTTTGTCAGAATCTGATAGAATTTTGGCCGAAAAAGTGGCTAAAGTTTGTGGACTGGATTATTGCGGAGTAGATATTATGAAGGATAATGATGGAAATAGTTTTATTTTGGAAGTAAACAGACAATGCCAGTTTAAAGGGTTTGAACAATCAACTGGAATAAATGTGGCGAAAGCGGTGGTGGAGTTAATTTTAGAAAGGTCTGGTAAATAATTATTTTTTAAGATAGACTGAAAGTTATTATGATGATGAATATATTGAAAGTAATTTTGTTATCAATGGTTCCGCTGGTGGAGCAAAGAGGAGCAATCCCATTGGGAATAATTGGATATCATTTAAATCCATTTTTGGTATTTTTTGCCAGTTTGTTGGGGAGTTTTTTACCAGCACCAATAATTTACTTTTCCTTTAATAAAATATTTGATTTTATGAAGAAATTTAAACAATTGGATTGGTTTACTAAATTTGTAGAGAATAAAGTTCAAAAAGGGTCGAAACAATTGGAAAAATATAAAGAAGTTGGATTGATTACTTTTGTAGGGATTCCATTACCAACAACTGGTTTGTGGACTGGAACAGCAATTGCGGCATTTATGGGATTGGATTTTAAAAAATCAATGTGGTGTGTGTTTTTGGGAGGAGTGGTTTCGGCGGTAATTATTACGATAGTGTCAGTAATAGCTCCGGCGGTGTTGGGACTGCATATTTAAATTTTCAATCTTCCCCAAACCCCTTCTTTGACCAGCCTTCGTTGAAACTACGGCATGGCAAAGCAAGACGGGGCTTTAAGAATTTGTGTATTTAATTTTTGTTAAGTTATTGGTAGAATAGGTTTACTTTTTAAGGGTGATTAGCTCAGTTGGTTAGAGCACTGTCCTGATAAGACAGGGGTCGGAGATTCGAGTTCTCCATCACCCACAGATTAGTTGATAGATGGTAGATATTAGATCGTAGATTGTTGGCTTGTAAACTGTCTTATATTGTGATAATATCCACTTATTATGGCAGCGATATTAGAAAGATTAGCTCAAGAGGTAGAAAAAGACCATCCTGGTTTTGCGGCATCTTTACGGGAACAAGCACAACAGGCTAGAGAATTGGGTGTTCGTGAAAATTTTTCTGTTGTTGGAACAGAAAAACCGGAAATTAAACCATTAACTTTTTTAGAACAGGCTACTAAGGAATATCAAACTAATCCTAACCCTGAATCTTTAACTAAATTTTTTCAAGCCTTTTGGACAGAAAAAGGAAATTTGGTTGGTAAAAAGCTTGTTGTTCCTAAGTTTTCTGGAACAGTTGAGGGATTAGAAGATGTGAGAAAAGATGAAAAAATGCCTATTTTTGATCATCCTGAGGTAACTTATGCTGATTTAGGAAAAATGTTTCCAAAGATGGGTAGTTGGGTTGTCAATAATAAGATAGTTGACAATAATAATGATTCAGGTTGGTTATCAATCGATGGTTCAATTGATGCTCCACACAGAAATACTACAGAAGGAGAATGGGTGAGAACTATTAAACAGGAAGGGGAGTGTCCAATGTCCTTAAGACAATATATTATTGGTAGTCAAATAAGCAAATTATTAACTGGTAAATATTTTGATCAAGGTTCAACTTGGTCAGGGTTTAGTGATCAGTGTGATGAGGTAACTCTCTATGTTCGCTTTAATTTGGACGGTTACTTGGGCGTCAGTCGGTATATGTTTCCTGGGTTGCACCGTGGGAGTTTGGGTTGTCGGGGGGAGAAAGAGATTAAAGCGGCTTAGCTTTCGGTTGGATTGTAAACTGTCTTATATTGTGATAATATCCGTTTATTATGGCAGATGTAGAAAAAGAACAAAGAAAAACTGTTACTTCTGGTTTGGCACAGGTTCCGGTTGCAAGAGAAGTGGCTGTTGGGATAGAAGTATCGAAAACTAAATTTTTAACTTTAGAACAGGCCACTAACGAATATCTAAATAATCCCACCTCTGAATCTGTAACTCATTTTTTTCAAACATTTTGGGCAGAAAAAGGGAAGTTAGTAGGCAAAGAACTTACTGTTCCTAAGTTCCCTGGAGCAATTAAATGATTAGAAAAGATGAGAAAAGATAAAGAACCGCCTATTTTTGATAATCCTGAGGTAACTTATGCTGATTTAGGGAAAATGTTTCCCAATATGGATATGGGTAGTTGGACTAATGGGATAGCTGACA
>Ga0209800_10000872_pt1 | contig 38176 bp, 35 predicted proteins | sample Higcelweek8metaG_FD_187174 | JGI IMG/M metagenome (GOLD analysis project Ga0209800, IMG submission 187174) | Freshwater pond sediment microbial communities from the University of Edinburgh, under environmental carbon perturbations - High... | ecosystem: Environmental > Aquatic > Freshwater >...
ATTGTCTGGCATTGCTGGAGCGGCTGGGTCTGGGCCATCGGGTCAACCACAAGCCCGCCGCCCTGTCCGGCGGCCAACGCCAGCGGGTGGCGGTGGCCCGCGCCCTGGTCAATTCGCCCCGGCTGATCCTGGCCGACGAACCCACCGCCGCGCTGGATCAGGCCTCGGGCCTGGAGGTGGTGACCATGCTGCGCGAATTCGCCGCCAATGACGGCCGCGCCGTAATCATGGTCACCCACGACAACCGCATCATCGGCCATGCCGACCGCATCATGTCCATGGTGGACGGCCGCATCGTCTCGGACGTGCGGGTCGGCGACGCGGTGGCGCTGTCCATGGCGCTCCGCGGCATCGACCTGTTCGCCCGCCTCAGCACCGCCGAGCTGACCCAGGTGGCGGAAAAGATGCACACCCGCCCCTTCCACGACGGCGAAATCTTCGTGCGCCAGGGCGAGGACGGCGAATTGTTCTACCTGCTGCGCGACGGACAGGCCGAAGTCATCGTCACCGAGAACGGCAGCGACAGCGTGGTCGCCACCCTGGAGGCGGGCCAGTATTTCGGCGAACGCTCGCTGATCACCGGCGAATTGCGCAACGCCACGGTGATCGGGCGCGGCGATGGCCGTCTGGCGGTGCTCAGCAAGGCGGAATTCCAGCAGGCGCTCAGTCTGGCGCCCAATCTGCCGGAACAATTGACCCGCATCTATTTTGGCCGCTGATATTCTGTGAAGGGGATTGCGGCCCCGCCGGAAAGCTTGGAAAAATGCTACGTCTTGGATTCGCGGAAATTCTTTCCGTCATGCCCGGACTTGATCCGGGCATCCACACGGCGCCGTTTGTCCCGTTGCATCCCGAGGGAGGCGGCGGACGAATGTGGATGGCCGGGTCAAGCCCGGCCATGACGGGACGGCAAGTCTCAGCAAATCCACGTTTAACCAGGGGAATGGACCGGGCGGGCATTCCCGGCCCATTGGGAAAGGGACGATCGTGAGTTTTTCCTTTGTGGCCGGATGCGTGCGCCAGATGGCGCGGTTCCGGGGGCGTCTGGCGCTCCTGCTGCTCGCGCTGCTGCTGGAGGCGGCCTATTACCTGGGCAGCCCGCTGCTGTACAAATTCATCTTCGACGAAGGCATCACCCAGGGTCGGCAGGACATCCTGATCCAGGCGCTGATCGCCCTGGCCGGGCTGCTGGCGGCGCAAAGCCTGTCCACCGTGTTGCAGGAACGCATGTCCGGCGCCCTGGGCATGAAGGTGATGAACGCCCTTCGCGGCCAAATGTACGAAAAATTGCAGGCCCTGCCGCCGCCCGCCGTGGCCGCCCGTCCCCAGGGCGAGCTGGCCCATCTGTTCGGTTCCGACGTGGCCGCCCTGGAGCAGGCCCTGGTGCGGGCGGTGCCGCCGCTGCTGCTGCATTCCCTGGTCATCACCGTCAGTCTGGTATTGCTGTTGACCATCAATTGGGTGCTGTTCCTGGTGACCATGGCGGCGCTGCCGTTGGCGGTATTGCTGCCCAAGCTGTTCACCGCCCCCGCCGGACGCTGGGAAAGTAATCACCAGCAAGCCAAGGCGGATGCCAGCGGTTTCGTGCAGGAAAGCCTGACCACCTTGCCGGTGATCCGGCTGTTCCATCTGGGAATGCGGCGCCATGGCGCCTTCGCTGCCCATCTGCGGCGGCTGGACGAGACCGGCGGCCGCGCCTATCTGTTCAGCGGTCTGGTGGCGCGCACGGCGGTGCTGGGCACCGGCATTTCCCAACTGGTGGTGGTGGGCGCCGGTGCCGTGCTGGCGGTCAACGGCCAGATGACCGCCGGTCTGCTGATCGCCTTTATCGGCCTGCTGATGGGCATCGCCGAGGCGGTGGCCATGCTGACCACCGCCATTCCGCTGCTGATCACCGCACAGCAGGCCCATATCCGCGTGCGCGCCTTCCTGGACGAGCCGGTGCCGCGCCAGGAAAGCCCCGACGCGGTGGCGGTGGATCACCTGAGCGGCGACATCGTCTTCCAGGATGTGCAGTTCAGCTATGACGGCCCGCGCCCGACCCTGGCCGGGCTGAACTTCCGCATCCAGCCGGGCCAACGCGTGGCGCTGGTCGGGCCGTCGGGCTGCGGCAAATCCACCGCCCTGTCGTTGCTGATGCGCTTTTGCAGCCCGCAGGGCGGGCAGGTGCTGCTGGACGGCACCCCCATTTCCCATATCCGCGAGGACAGCCTGCGCGCCCACATCAGCGTGGTGCTGCAAAACGCCCTGCTGTTCGACGCCACCATCCGCGACAACATTCTGGCCGGGCGCCCCGAAGCCAGCGAGGACGAGATGATCCGCGCTGCCCAGGCGGCGGGCATCCACGACTCCATCCTGAGCAAGCCGCAGGGCTATGACACGCTGGTGACGCAAAGCTCGGGCGCGCTGTCGGGCGGCGAGCGCCAGCGCGTCGCCATCGCCCGCGCCCTGCTGCGCCAGGCCCCCATCCTGTTGCTGGACGAGGCGACCTCGGCCCTGGACCCAGCCTCGGAACAGGTGGTCAACCACACAATCGCCACCCTGGCCCCCGGTTGCACGGTGGTGTCGGTCACCCACCGTCTGGCGTCGGTGGTGGATTACGATTTGATCCTGGTGCTCAAGGATGGCCGATTGGTCGAGACCGGACGGCACGACGAACTGGCCGCCCAGGGCGGGCTGTACCACGAGCTGTGGACCCGCCAGCAGGGCATGATCACCGCCGCGCCGGAAGCGGGCGGCGGCCAGTTGATCACCCCGGACCGTCTGGCACTGATCCCGTTCCTGTCGGAATGCAGCCGCCGCACCCTGGAGGAACTGAGCGAGCTGTTCGTGCTGTCCCATTTCGCCGAGGGGCAATACGTCTTCCACCACGGCGACGCCGGGGATCATTTCTATCTGATCGCCCGCGGCTGCGTGCAGGTCCGCATCCCCGACGGCAGCGGCGAGCGGGTGGTCAACACCCTGCAGGACGGCGATTTCTTCGGCGAGATCGCCCTGTTGCGCAACGTGCCGCGCTCGGCCAGCATCGTCGCCTGGGCGGATACGTGGTGTCTGTCGCTGTCGTGCCAGCACTTCCTGCGCATCATCGGCAGCGAGCCCGGCCTGCACGCCCGCGTCATCGCCGCCGTGCAGGCGGTGGTGGGGGATGAGGCGGTCATACCAACCGGCCAATGAATTGGCCGGTTGTATCGCCCCTCGCCGGGCGCGGCCATCCGGCCGCTTGGCCGCCGCCGTGTCATGTCGAAGACGTGCTCGCACGATGGCGGCAAGATGCCGACCCATTCGTCAAATCACAGGCCGGTCGGCATTACTCCGCCTTGACCAGCGTCACCTGTGCCACGTCGATGCCGCCGCCGTTGAAGCCGCCTTCGCAATACATCAGGTAGAAGCGCCACAGCTTGATGAATTCATCGTCGAAGCCGTGCGGCAACCGGCCTTCGGCGACGGCGGCGTCGAAGTTCCGGCGCCAGCGTTTCAGGGTCTCGGCGTAATGCCGGCCAAAACCGGTGCGGTTTTCCCAGCGCAGCCCCGCCTTCTCGGCGGCGGCACGGAAGCGGCTTTCCGAGATCAGCATGCCGCCGGGGAAGATGTAGGTCTGGATGAAATCGGCGTTGCGGCGGTAGCTGTCGAACACCGCATCATCGATCTCGATATATTGAATCGCCGCCTTGCCGCCCGGCTTCAGCGCGCGGGCGATGGCGGCCATGTAGGCGGGCCAATATTTCTCGCCCACCGCCTCGACCATCTCGACACTGGCGACGGCGTCATAGGTGCCCTGGACGTGGCGGTAATCGCGGATTTCAAAGCGGGCGCGGCCGGACAATCCAGCCTTGGCGATGCGCTGATCGGCCCAGGCTTTCTGTTCGTGCGACAGGGTGATGCCGGTGATTTCGGCGCCGTATTCGCCCGCCGCCACCTCGGCCAGCCCCCCCCAACCGCAGCCGATCTCCAGCAATTTGGCACCGGGACGCAAATCCAGGCGGTCCAGCAGGGCGGTGATCTTGCGGTGCTGCGCCGCCTCCAGCGGCTCGGCCTCGGACAGTGGCTCGGCGAACAGCGCCGAGGAATAGCTCATGCTGCCATCCAGCCAGCTTCGGTAGAAATCGTTGCCCAGATCGTAATGGAAGGCGATGTTCTTGCGCGAATTGGTCGGGCTGTTCTGGCGGAAGCCGTGCCAGATCATGTTGAAGATGCGGAACAATCCCTGGGCGCGGCCGATCTCGCCCAGCGGGTGGCGGTTGCGCATGGCCAGATCGAACAGCGGCACCGGATCGGGGCTGGTCCAGGCGCCCTCGGCCCAGGCCCGGTACCAGCCGACCGAACCGGCGGTGACCAATTGCACCAACGGCCGCCACGATTTCAGTTCGACCTCGGCCACCGGCCCCGGCCTGTGGCCGCCGAACACCCGGCGCGAGCCGTCCGGCAGGGTGGCGTGGATGGCGCCCTCGGCGATGCCGTGATGGATGCGGTCGAGCAGCGAGCGGAAACGCGGCGCCAGCAGGTGCGCGATCTTGCCCGATCCAGTGGCGAAGCGCCGGTCGGCGCGGGTCAGGTGCTGTCCGCGCGAGGAATGATGATGCGTCATGCTTCGTCGTAAACCCCACCGACCATACCGGGATCGGGCGACCATGCGCCGCGCAGACTGACGCGCTGTTCGCACTGGTCCAGCACCCGGTTCAACTCTCCCATGTAATCCACCACGAAACCCGGCGTCCAGGTCAGGAAATCGGCCCGCCCCCGGATCAGCGCCGCCAGCCACAGACCGGGATCGGCCATCAGCCGCGCCAGACGCCGCCACGGACGCGGCCCGGCCCAGACGCCTTCCATGGCCGCTTCCAGACCGGGCGCCACCGCCACCGCGCAATTGCGGTTGACCAGGGAATAGGTGGTGTCCTGGCGGAAGCTGTCCCAATAGGCGCGCAGGCGGCGCTCGCTGAAGCGGCGCAGCAGGAACTTGCGGTTCGGCGCCCGCCAATCGTCCACCTCGAACGCGAAGGACGGCACGAAGAAGCCGGTCATATCGTGGCTGGGCTCGCCGCTCATCGTGCTGACGAAATTGGTGCTGGAACGCTCGATCTCTTCCTTGGGGTAATAGCTGACATAGAATTCCGGCCCCAGCTCCAGCGAGACATGGCCCGACGACACCCCGCCATCGGTGTCGGGCACCGCGAAATAGCGGTCGATGATCGGCAACCGCATGCGGACGTTGGGTGCCCCGGACGGCGTCCAATTGTACATGGTCAGCGGCGGCTGATCGGCGCGGCGCGGCGGATCATCCCCCACCAGCGACGGTGCGTGGACATGCCAGTCGCGGGCGGAATACAGCGTCGAGCGCAGGATGGATTGGTGCTCGGGCAGGCGGCGCAGATACCAGCCCAGCCGCACCAGCACCCAGCCGGACAGCAACAGCGACAGGGCCAACGCCAGGATGACGTTGCTGGCGGCGGGCAGCGGCCATTGCCAGAACAGCGCGGCCGCCCCGGCCAGTTGCGCCAGCCCGATCAGGGCGTTGCGGCGCCAGCCGGGAACATGCACCACCAGGGCAATGCCGAAACGAATCAGGCCATCCACCACCAGCGCGCCCCCCAGCACCGCCGAGGCGATACGGTCCCCGCCCAGCGACGGCGGCGCCAGCAGCAGCACCGCCACCGTCAGGGGCAGCGCCATGCGCCACAGGCGTTGCAGCGTCTCGCGGCGTTCCGGGGCGCCCAGCACCGCCATGCCATGGAACAGACCGATCCCCAGGAATGTCAGGCCGAACACGGTGTGGCTGACGCGGGCATACCCATCCAGCGCGTCCCAGGCCACCAGCCCGGCCAACGCCATGATCAGCACGCCAAGTCCCCCAACCACGTGCCACGACGACCGGAAGGCCGTCGGCCCAACCAGCAAAAACGCGATTTTCAGCATCCCGTCGATCCGCAAAACCTTGTCATGCCGTCAACAGGCCATTGTTGATCACTGATAAATACGGCTCCCGCAGGCAGGCATCAACCGTCCGCCGCACAACCTTGAACGCCGGTTGAAGATTTCAGGCGTCCCACCGATGCCCCCGACCATCGCCTACAGCGAAATTTCCCTTATTTACACAACCACCCCATACCGAAATACTCCCAATGATAGACCTACGTTGCGTACACACACCCACGATGATACCATCCGTGAGTTGACCATCCGCCCAACAAGAGAGCGCATCAGGGGGAATGAGATGTCCAATAGTAGTGCTGCGCCCCATCAATCCAAGCGGCGCCGCAGTGCCAAATGGTACATCCTTGCGACCATCTCGATTGTTCTGACCGTCAGCATCGCGCTGGCCGCAGCCTTGCAGTTGCGGCAGGAGTACAACGGCGAGAAAGCGTCCATGGCGGTTCGTGCGGCGATCACCACCAAACTTCAGGCCGCCGCCTTGGCCCAACCCTTGTGGGTCTTTGACCAGCCGCAGACCGAACGCCTGGTGGAGGCCCTGGTGGCCGACCCCGATTTCCGCGGCGTGGTCCTGAGCGACACCAACGGCAAGCCCACCAGCACACGCGGCCAGCCCGCGGTTGAAGGGCGCGACGTGGTGGTGCGCGAACCGGTGGTGTTCCGCGACGAGAACGGCAATCAGAACAAGCTGGGCGAACTGACCTTCGCCCTGTCCACCGACCGGCTGTCGGCGGAACTGCGCAACAAGGTGCTGATCACCATCGGCATGCTGGTGGCCATGTTGGCGATCATGATCGTCGGCATCCGTCAGGTGCTGAATTCGCTGGTGCTGGACCCGCTGGAAAGCCTGACCGACGCCCTGGAAGCGCTGGCCGAGGGCAATGTGGACATCCACATTCCCGCCGACCTCAAGGTGCGCGAGGTCGCCGCCCTGGCCCATGTGCTCGAAGTCTTCCGCGCCAACAAGCTGGAAGCCGACGCCCTGAGCGTCGAGCACGCCAAAGCGCTGGAGATCGAGGTCAAGCGGCGCGAAACCATCGAGGCGCTGGTACAGGGCTTCGACCAGCGGCCGCGCCGTCTGGCGGGCGACCTGTCGCGGGTGGCGCGCGGGTTGATCGACATCGCCTCGACCATGGCCGACACCGCCAAGGAAACCGGCCGCCAGTCGGCCGAGGTCACCCACGCCGCCGAACAGGCGTCGCAGAACGTGGACAGCGTCGCCAGCGCCGCCGAGCAATTATCGGCATCGATCCAGGAAATCGGCCGCATCGTCACCGAAGCGCACGACATCAACCTGGGTGCCGGAGAACAGGCCGAAATCACCTTCTCGGCGGTCAACAGCCTGCATGAAGCCGCCGGGCGTATCGGCGAAGTGGTGGGCCTGATCAACGACATCGCGTCGCAGACCAATCTTTTGGCGCTGAACGCCACCATCGAGGCCGCCCGCGCCGGCGAGGCTGGCAAGGGCTTCGCCGTGGTGGCGGGCGAGGTCAAGGCCCTGGCCAACCAGACCGCCAAGGCCACCGGCGACATCCGCCAGCAGGTGGACGCCATCCAGACGGCGACCAAAAGCGTGGTGGACGCCATCTCGGGCGTGCGCAACACGGTGACCAAGCTGAACGAGGTCAACAGCATCATCGCCTCTGCGGTCGAGGAGCAGCGCGCCGCCACCGCCGAAATCGCCCGTAATTCGGTGGAAGCCGCCGAACGCTCGGGCGAGGTCAATTCGGCCAGCACCGCCGTGCGCGGTGCCGCCACCGCCAGCGAAAGCTCGGCCGAGACCATCTATTCCAGCTCGGAAGGGCTGGTGCGCAACGTGGAACTGCTGGTCGGTGAAATGGAGCAGTTCTTCAGCGACCTCAAGACGGCCTGATTCCTGGGCCAATGATCATCATCAAGGGGAGAGACTGGATGACCAAGCATATGACCCGCCTCGCCATCGCGGCCGCGGCCTTCTCGCTGTCGCTGTCGTTCGGCGCGGCCGTCGCCTCGGCCGAGACCATCAAGCTCAATACCCAGGACTGGAAGCCCTATCAGACCGTCAACAACGGTCAGGTCGAAGGCCTCGCCGTCAAGGCGGTCAAGTGCATCGTCGAGAAGATGGGCCACAAGGCGGAAATCACCGTGTTGCCGTGGACCCGCGCCCAAAAGGAAGTGGCCGACGGCGCCGCCGCCGGTTTCTTCGCCGCGTCCAAGTCGGCCGACCGTGACGCCTTCGCCGACATGTCCCAGGCCTTCATCCCGCAGGTCTGGCGCTGGTACACCATGGCCGACAAGAATGTGGACGTGACCGCCAAAACCACCAAGATGGGCGTGCTGGCCGGTTCGTCCATGGAAAAGTGGCTGGACGACAACACCTATGCCGCCACTCAGAAGCTCCAGAACACCGACGCTCTGGTCAAGATGCTGCAGACCGGCCGTGTCGAGGCGGTGCTAGCCAACGAAATCGTCTTCAAGGAAGCTCTCGTCGCCGGTGGCGTCGCCGAAGCGTCGTTCAAGGCCACCCAGCACAGCGACCGCCCGCTGGGCGTCTATTTCGGCAAGTCCTTCCTGGCCTCGCATCCCGGCTTCATGGATGCCTTCAACGGCCAGATCAAGTCCTGCCAGTAAGCTTTCGGCAGTCAAAGGCCCCGCCGGTCACCCGACCGGCGGGGCTTTTTCTATGCCCGTTCTCCCTCCGCCGGTGGCGAGGGGAGGAGCGCTTGCCTTCCACGCAATCCGCGATGAACCTTATTTGCTTTCACCCCACGGGCAGATCGTAGAGAACGCGGGCGTTGCCGCCGCATACCGCCGCCAGATCGACCGGCGACAGCCCCTGGCCGCGCAGCCAGTCCATGGCGCCGGGCATGGTCTTGCCCTCTTCATGCTGGGTCCACGGGAAATCGCTGCCCCATAACAGGCGACCGGGGCCGTAGGACTCCAGCAACGGCACCACCGCCCGTTCGGCCACACCCGCCGCCATGCGGTAGGGCGCCGACAGCTTGACCCAGGCACGGCCGCTGGCGGCGGCGGCCAGGACGGCGCGGAACCCGGCGCAGGCCAAAGGATCGTCGCCGTCGGGCCGGCCCAGATGTTCGATCACCACGGTCATGCCCTGATCCAGCAGGGGCGGCAACAGCCGCGCCCAGCGATCCCCCGCCGCGTGCAGATCCAGCGCCATGCCCGCGTTCCGCACCACGTCCAACCAGCGCCGCCATGCGGGCTCGGCGAAATCGGGATCGGGCTGGCCGATCAGGTTCAGGCGCACGCCGCGCACGCCCTGACGGTGCAGGTGGGCCAGATGCTCCGCCGTGACGTCCGCCGCCACCACCGCCACGCCGCGCAACTCATCCGGCCGGGCGGCGATAGTGCCGCACAGACAGGAATTATCGGTACCGAGAAAGGACGGCTGCACCAGCACTGCGCCGCCAATGCCACAGGCATCCAACAGCGCCAGATAGTCGCCCGGCGGCGCCATACGGCTGGGCCGGTAGCGCACCCCATCTAAATACGTGCAATTGTAATCAAATACATGCGCATGTGAATCTATCCACAAGCCGCACACAATCTCTTTGCTGTCGCATCCCAATTCAATGCCCTCCATTACCGCAATCATTCTAGACTTTACAATCAATGGTGGCCTTTACCTGTGATTAGCATATCATTGATGCGTTGGGAAGATGGGGTGGGCGAAAGGGAGGAGCACGATGTTTCGCTGGTTCACACAGGTCGGCGCCAATGAGAAACGCACCTTCTGGGCTTGTTTCGGCGGTTGGTCGCTGGACGCCATGGACGCGCAGATGTTCAGTCTGGTCATCCCCACGCTGTTGGCCAGTTGGCATATCAGCAAGGCCGACGCGGGTTGGCTGACCGCCGTCACGCTGGTGGCCAGCGCGCTGGGCGGCTGGCTGGCCGGATACGCCTCGGACCGTTACGGCCGGGTGCGGGTGCTGCAAGTCACCATCATCTGGTATTCGGTATTCACCCTGGCCATCGGCCTGACCCAGAACTTCGAACAGTTGATGCTCGCCCGCGTGCTGCAAGGCATCGGCTTCGGCGGCGAATGGGCGGCGGGTGCGGTGTTGATGGCGGAAACCATCCGCAACGAGCATCGCGGCAAGGCCATGGGCTGCGTGCAATCGGGCTGGGCCGTGGGCTGGGGCGCCGCCGTTCTGCTGTACATGGCGCTGTTCCACACCCTGCCCGAGACCGAGGCCTGGCGCATCCTGTTCATGGTCGGCGTGCTGCCCGCCCTGCTGGTGATCGTCATCCGCCGCTCGGTGCCCGAGCCCGATATTTCGGTGCGCACCCGGCAGGTGCGGGGCAATACGGCATCGCCGTCCTTTGCCGCCATCTTCCGGCCCGAATTGCTGCGCCGCACCATGTTCGGCGCCTTGCTGGGCCTGGGCTCGCACGGCGGCTATTACGCGCTGATGACCTTCCTGCCGACCTATCTGAAGACCGAACGCCACCTGTCGGTGCTGAACACCGGCGGCTATCTGGCGGTGATCATCGTCGGCTCGTTCTTCGGCTATGTGTTCAGCGGCTGGCTGTCCGACCGCATCGGCCGCCGCCGCAACGTGCTGTTCTTCGCCGTCAGTTGCACCATCACCCTGTGCCTGTACCTGCTGCTGCCGCTGTCCAACAGCTGGATGCTGGTGCTGGGCGCGCCGCTGGGCTTCTTCGCCTCGGGCATTCCCGCCGGTCTGGGCTCGTTCTTCGCCGAACTGTTCCCGACCTCGGTGCGCGGCGCGGCGCAGGGTTTCTGCTACAACGCCGGGCGCATCCTGTCCTCGGCGTTCCCGGTGCTGGTGGGCGTGCTGGCGGCGACGGTGCCGCTGGGACAGGCCATCGCCACCTTCGCCGCCCTGGCCTATGGCATCGCCATCTTCGCGGCGCTGCTGCTGCCGGAAACCCGTGGCACCCAATTGGTGGCCGAGGAAGCCCCCGCCCCTGCCGCCGCCCCCGCTGGCGAACCGCTGGTCAGGACCTAGGTTAAACACTGGCCGGTCTGGCGTTTTGCATCATGAACACCAGACCGGCGGCTGCCACGGCGGCGGCGATCCAGGCCAGGGCGATGCTCTGGCCGCCCGCCGCCGCCAGGCAGCGCTCCACCACCAGCGGCCCGGCCATGTGACCGACGCGTTCGACCAGACGATAGGTGGCGGCGGTACGGATGGCGCCATGACGCTGGGCGACCGGCAAGCTGGCCACATGGGCCACCACCGGCGCGTTGATGCAGCCATGGGCCATGCCCAGCATGAAGATGCACGCCAACAACATGCCACCGCCCACACCATTGTCGGTCAGGGCGGGCAAGCTGCTGGCCCAGATAGCGGCCATACCGATCGCCGAGAACAGTGCCCCCACCGTCAACAGGGTACCAGTGCGCCGCCAGCGGTCGGCCAGATGCGACGCGCCCGAGGTCACCGTCAGCACCCCGGCGGCATACAGCATGGCGGTCTGGCCGATCTCCTCCAGGCTGAAGCCACGTTGACCCAGGATCAGCGGCAAAGCGAACAGCACTACGCCGGTCAGCACCGCCTTGGTGGGGATGCCGATCAGCAGGGTGGTGCCAAGGAACCGCCCGTCCATCAGGCAGCGCAGGCCGCCCAAATCCAACCCGCGTCCACTTGCCGCCGCCGGGCGGGGATCGTCCTTGGCCCGCACCCCGGCCAGCACAGCCAAAGCGGCCACCGCCACCAGGGCGGCGGCACCGCCAGCCACGGCGAACACCGCCGAGGCGCCGAAACGGTCCACCAGCAGCGAGCCGAAGGCGCTGCCGCCGACCATGCCGCCGTTGAAGCCGAAGACGATGATGCTGGTACCCGCCGAGCGTTTGGCGGCGCTGGCATGGGCCAGGATCAGCGATTGCACGCCGATCAGCAGCACACCCTGTCCGGCACCGCTGAGGATACGGGCCGCCGCCAGCGCCGGGGCATTCAGCCACAAGGCAGGCAGGACCAGCCCCAAAGCCAGCAAGGCGGCACCGGCCTTGACCAATCCCCCGGCGCCGAACCGGGCGCTAAGCCATCCGGCGGGCAGCAGCACGGCGGTGAAAGCCAGGAAATAGGCCATGAACAGCGCCGAGGCCATGGCTGGCGGCAACGCCGCCTGGGCCACCGCGTCATGCAGCAGACGCGGCAGGAACGGCGCGCACAGATTCTCGGCGAACACCGCCAGGAAATACAGCGGCCGGATGGCCTCCAGCACCGCCTCGCCCTCGGCCGGGCCACCCCGCGCCGGAGCAAACGCGGCCAAGGGCGGCGCAAAGGCCCGCCGCGCCCCCGCCCCACCGAAGGCGGCGCACAACAGGGCGGTGGCGACCACCAGCACCACCACATTGCGCAAACCACGCATCAAGGCGGGCGTCGCTTCGACCGGCGGCCACGACCGCACCACCGCCAGTGCGCGTTCACCGTCCAGCCGCACCCGCCGGGTCTGCTCCCACCAGCGCGGCTCCGAGGCAGCGTCGCCGCCCAGGGTGAAGGACAAATCCATGCGTTGGACCCGGGGGTCCAGGGCCTGATAGGCGGCCAATTGCCGGTTCAGAAACCGCAAATCGAGAACCGGCTGCACCAATTGCCCGCGCACCGACGCCGCCAGCGAGGCATCCAGCACCGCCCCCTTGATTGCGGCGTTACTGCTGGCGGTCGCCAGCAGGGCGGCCATCAGCAGCACCGAGGTCACCATGCCCGGCAGGCCGTTAAGCCCCATCCACAGCAGCCGCCGACGCTTGCCGTCCTGGTCGCCGCTCCCCTGGCGACGCGACAACCACCATGGCAGCGGCAGATAGAACAGCGGCATCAGCGCGGCGGCCAGGATCAGCCGCAGCCCGCCGCCATGCCACGGCGGCGGCGGCGGATCGGCGACCAGCACCAATGTCCCGCCGCTGACCGGCACCGCCAGCGCGCCATTGGGCCGTTCGGCGGCAGGGGCCAGCCGTCCGGCCTGTTCACGCACCGCGCCTTTGCGGTCCAGCAATTGCACCAGGGCCAAACTGGAATCAGCCGCCAGCACCGCCTCGGCCTGAGGGCCGAAGCGGTCCTGCGGCAATTTGCTGCCGCCCTGGCCCAGCGCCGTTTGCAGCACCTCGCCCAGGGCGGCCAAACGTTCGGCGGCCAGTTGCGTCTGCACCCGGTCGACGGCGATCAGACCGGCACCCAGCAGGGCGGTCTGCAACAGCCACCAACCGACGACGAAGCCCAGGCCAAGGCCCAGGCCACGCCGCAGGCGCCCCAGTACGCCCTTGCTCACACCAGGGCCATGACGTGTTGCAGGGTATAGGGACGCCACCGCTGCAACTGCTCCAGCCGGTCCACCAGCAAGGACAGGATCAGATCCTCGTAGGTCATGCCCATGGCGGGCAGGCCGACGCAAACGATGCTGACCTTGTTGTCGGTGGGCCGGGCCAGATCGGGCTTGGGGTTGGCCTCCAGAATATACAGCTTGCCGTCGGCATCGGCGCGCACGTCCAGCCGCACCAGCGATTCCAGGTTGAAGCAGCTATAGACCGCGCGGGCCAACTCGTTAAGCTGCTCGATCACCTCGCCTTCGGTGGCCGGGTCCAGGGGCCGCACGCGGTCCTCGGTGATCTGGCGCTTGTCCATGGAGGTGAAGACCTTCTCGTCCGGGTCCAGCTGACGCTCGACCGGCGAGAACGGGAAGGATTCGATCTCGCTGATCACCTCGCCGCCGCGCGCCAGGGTGCCGCCGCACACCGCGATGCAATATTCGCGGCCACCCAGGAAGCGTTCCACCAGCACCAGGCAACCGGTGGTCTGGAACACCTGATCCACCGCGTCCTGCACCTCGGCCAGACTGTCGATGAACAGCACGTTCTGCGACGCGCGGCCATTCACCGGCTTGACGATAAAGGGGCCGTCGTAAGTGCCGAACGCCCGCTTGAAATCGGCATTGGCGGCGGGGTCCAGCGGGCCGCGGTTGCGGTTCCAGATCAGGAATTCGGCGGTGGGCAGGCCCAGCCCGGCCAGACCCAGCTTGAACGCGCCCTTGTCGTCCAGCAGGGCAGCGTTCAGCGGCTGATGGCCCACATAGGGCACGCCCGCCGTTTCCAGCAGCGCCGGGGTCTGGCACACCGGACTCTGGCCCTGGACACCGCCAGTGTTCAGCCACACCAGATGAATGTCCTCGGCCCGCAGGCGTTCCACCAGATCGACGCCGTCGGGCATGGTGGTCACATGCTGAAAACCGATATTGCGCAGCGCCTGGGCGATATCCTTGGCGACGCTCTCATAGCTTTTCCAGTGCCGCAGATTCGCGGTGGGATACAGGACGGCACCGGGCGCGTCCTTGGAATTGCCGAACACCACCGCGATGCGCAGGCGGTCGAACAGGCGCTCGACCGAAAGGGTCGGGGCCGAGGAATTGTCCCGGCGCGCGTGATAGCTGCCCATCACCCCCATAACACACCTCCAAAGTCTGTAGGGTTTATACCTGAGGGGTATTATGCACGCACTGCGCACAGTTGCTACACCAAAAGATAGCACAGTCTGAAATTCGTATGTGCTTTTTAGAGAATTTTAACGGCTAGTGTGAACGAAAAGTTAGGCACGCAAAAGCGCCCAGCCCTGCTGCATGCAGGTTGGCACCACAGAAAAAATAATGAAAAAAGGGTTAATTCAGCGCAGCGGGGGCAGATCGTCGGTCGTTACACTGACTGAACGCGTCCGCCTGCGCTCGATCTCGCAAAGAGTGTAACGCGCCGCCCGCACATCGTCGGGTTTGGAGCGGGGATTGCGGAGAATGCGCCGGGCCAGCCGTTCGCGTTCACCATCCGAGAGCTGAGCGGTCAAAAGACTGCCGTCATCGCGCATCACCACCCCCGTTTCGAACGACATACTTCAGCAATATGCCGAATGCCGGAAGCCGAAACCATCGGGTAAAGCCCTGATTTTCCGTCATATTAGCGTGTAAGAACGACCATTATACACCCGAGGGTATACCTTTGCGTCGATGCGGACGGCGGGCGAACGCGTTTACACAGCATCCACCCTTTCCGCCACCTCCGGTTTTGCCGCACCATGACCAAGATTCAGCAACGTTCCGCCTGGAAGACCCTGACCGACATGCTGCACGACGCCCGCCATGGCCGCCCGGTGGATGCCCGTCTGGGAATGCAGATGGCGGAAGCACTGGCCCCCCATTGGCCCAGCTTCGATCTGACCCTGCGGCGGATCAGCCAACGCCTGCACGCTTTGGCGACGGCGTGAGTTTCACCCCTTCTTGAACGGAATGACGTTGGCCGCAGCCGCCCGCCCCGGCACGGACGGCGCCGCCCCATCGGCCAGGGCATGCAGATGCCGGGCCTCGGCCAGGGCGGCATGAATTTCGCTGCTGCCGTTCTCTTCCGCCGCCCGCTCCAGCCGGGCCACCAGCGACCCCAGACCGACAGCCAGCCCCTGCCCCGCCGGAACGCCCGCCGCACCCAGCCGTCCGGCCTCGACCGCGATGCGGCCACGCTCGCGCTCCGCCGCCTTGAGGCCGCTGACATCCAGCGCCACCCCGTCCCACAGCCAGCCACCCTCGGTCGGCGACGGCGACACCACCACGCGCAGCCAGCGCGGGGCTGAGGCCGACGCCGGAAGGCCGGGCCGCAACTGGAACTCGAAACTGAGCGACGACGGTTCCGACCGGCGCAACAGCCGCAACAGGCCGCCGCGATCCTCGGGCCGCACCAGACGGCACAGCAAGCGCCGCACCGGCATATCCACCACGTCGGCGGGGGCAATGCCCACGATGTCGCGCAGCTTGCGGCTGGCGCACGCCACCGCCAGCCGCCCCGAATCCGACTGGAAAACGCGGAAGACGATGCCCGGCGTGTTATCGGCCACCACGCGCAGGCGTTCGGCATTGGCGGTCAGCCGCCGCGCCTCCAGCAGGTCGCCATGCACCAGACGTTCCTTGAGCCGCTGCACGAAACGGGCAACACCGCCCAGTTCGTCGCGGGCCGACAGGCCGGGGATGGTCACCGCCCGTTCCCCATCGGCCAGCCGCCGCACCGCCTCGGCCAGCCGGGCCAGCGGCGGCAGGATGCTCCAGCCCAGGCCCAGCACCATGGACAGCGACACCAGCACCAGCACCGCCATGCCGCCCGCCAGGGCCAGGAAGCGCTGATTGGTGACGTCATCCAACTGCGCCGCCTCGGCCTCCAGGCGGGCGGTCACCTGATCCTCGACCTGATGCAGGGAATCGATGCGGCGCGACGTCACGTCGAACCATTCCTGGGCGCTGAGATAGGTCAGCTCGCCATTTTCCAGCGCCGTGCGCATCCAGGTCATGGGGCCTTCGGCGGCCCGTTCGGCGGCATGGTAGGAATCGGCCACGTCAACCGGGGCCAGCACGGCGAAACCGGCGCCCAGCGCCCGCTGTTCCGCCGCCAGATCGCGCACCGAGGTGATGGGTCGCCCCGGCGCCGCCGAGGACAGGATGGCGACACCGGCGGCGCGTTCGTGCCCCGCCCGTTCCTTGAGCTGTTGCAGGAAGATTTGCGAGAACGTCAGCTTGGCGAAATCGGACGGCAGGAAGGTGCGGATGACCTCGGGCACCACCGCCGACAGATCCTCGATGGCGGTGGTGTAGAAATCCATGTTCTCGACCGCGTCGAAGCTGCCGCTATCCACGTCGCCGCGCACTTCGGGGATCAGGTCCAGGGCGCGCAAGGCGCCCTCCAGCCGGGCGGCGGCAGCATCGTCGGGCAGATCGTGCTGCACCTCGACCGCCGCCTCGCGGAACTCGGCCAGAGCCTTGTCGGTGTCCTGGTATTGCTGCTGCAACTGGTCGCGGCCCAGGCGGCGGTCATAATAGACCAGGGTCGCCAGACCGCGTTCGCGCTGCAATTCATGGATCAGGTCGGCCACATGGCCGTTCAGGTGGTTCATGCGGGTCATCAGCCGCATGGCCGAGGCATTGCGCTCCAGTTCCCACGCCGACACCACCACCAGCCCGGCCAAGGCCAGCAGCGGCACCAGGGCCAGCAAGGCGATGCGCCACCGCACCTTGAGCATGTCGAAGCCCAGGCGGAAACGCCCGCCGCGCCCGCCCGGCGCCACCCCCAGCAACGCCTTCAGCGGCGCGTCCTGGCACAGGATATGATCCACCAGCCAGGCATTGGCGCAGTTCAGCAACTGCCCCAGAACTTCGACGTCGTCCGCTTCCAGCGGATGGGCGGCGAAGACGAATTGCGAGGTGCGCCAGTCGCGGTCACGCGCCGCCACCGAATCGCAGCCCGCATCGCTCAGAATGCGCTGTTCCACCGCGAAATGATTGGCGAACGCCGACAGGAAGCGGCGCAGCAGGCGCAGGGCCGCGCGCACGTCGCCGGAATCGAAGGCGTAATTGGCCTCGGCCAGCAATTCGACCAGCTCGCGGTGCGCGCCGTCAATGGCCGCCACCCCGATCGCCAGATCCTCGCTCCACCCGATGCCCGCCATGCGCCCTCTCCCAGGGGATCGACCGTGCAGTATAGGGGCTATGGACACGTCAAGGTAAGTCATATTGCGGAGAGCGGCCATGTCCGTCACCATCGTCCGGCTTGATCCAAGTCATGTTTCTTTTCCTTTCTGAGGTCCATTATCGGGTTGCGACGCGCAGGGGGTTCAGACAATGGCTGCTCAATTCGACGAGGCCGCACTCGGCGATCTCTCCGCCCTATCCCGCAGATTTCTTGATGCCGCGCAGTCCCTGCACGCCCGATCCGGCTTGCCTGCGGCGGTATGGCTGCGCAAGGGGGCGTGGCTGTACCAGAGCGCCGCCCCGGTCACCGCGGTGTTCATGATTCTTGACGGCTCGGTGGTGCGGCGCAAGGCCAGCCTGGGCGGCGAATCCCTGGCGGTGGATCTGGTGTGCCGCGGCGGCGTGCTGGGCTATCGCGCCTGGTTGGGCTACGGCTGCCACCGTTCCTGTGCGCAATGCGCCTCGGACACCCTGGTGTGCCGCATTCCCACCGCCGATCTTGACGACATCCTGGCCGCCGACCGCGAGCTTGAGCGCGAATTGCTGGCCGCAGCCGCCCACGACCTCAGCACCGCCCAGCAGCGCATGCTGCATGTGGCGACGCTGTCGGTGCGCGGCCGCCTGCTGATCGTGCTGGCGCAGTTGGCCCGCGACTTCACCACCATGAACGACGAGCAGACCCTGGTGCTGGCCCCGCCCATGAGCCGCACCGACATGGCCGCGCTGGCGGGTATGACGCCGGAATCCCTGTCGCGCTGCATCCGCGCGCTGGAGGCCGAGGGGCTGGCCCATTTCTCGCGCCACCATGTGGTGATCCCGTCCCAGAGCAATTTCCGCGCGGCGCTGGAAGACATCGGCATCGCCGCCGACGGTCAGGCCGATCTGGCCCTGGCTGGCTGAGGGACCGCCCCATGAGCGAAAAACCGCAAAATTCCGCCAGTTGCGCCACCTGTAGCTTCGCCCCGGCCCATGTCTGGACCGACATGCCGCCGGAATTCATGGCGACGCTGGCCGAACGCAAGACCATCCGCAAGCTCAAGCGCGGCACCTATCTGTTTCATCAGGGCGATGCCTGCGACGCTGTCTACCGCCTGCTGTCCGGCGTTCTGCTGCTGCGCAAGGGCGATCATGACGGCAATTCGCTGGTGGTGCGCATGGTGCGTCCCGGCTCGACCCTGGGCTATCGCGCCCTGGTCCGCGCCGAGCCCCATTCGGTGTCGGCCCATTGCGCCACCGACGTGGTGGTCTGCCACATCCCGGCCCGCGCCGCCCGCTGGGCGTTCGAGCAGAACCGGGCGCTGGAGCGGGATTTCGCGGCGGGCATGGTGCGCGAGATCGACCGCATGGAAGATCAGGCGCTGAACATGCTGACGCTGTGCGTGCGCGACCGCGTGCTGGTGCTGCTGCACCAGATGGCCGAGCATTTCGGCCATGCCGAGGGCGAGGCGCTGCGCATCGCCACCCCCATTTCCAAATCGGACATGGCGGCCATGCTGGGCATCGCCCGCGAATCCATGTCGCGCTGCATCCGCCTGATCGAGGAACAGGGCCTGTTGGAATTTCACTCCGACGGCGTATTCGCCCCGTCCCGTGAACGCTTCATGGAAACGGTCACCGCCATCCTGGGCGAAATTCAGCCGCCGTTGCCGAACAATTCCGCCGCGCGATAAGCCAGACCGCTGGCCACCGACACGAACTCGCCGCCCGCCGCCACCTTGTCGGCGCCGAACCGGCTGTCGAAGATCGCCCGCACCGCCGGGACCAGCGACGAGCCGCCGGTCATGAACACCCGGTCCACCTTGGCCGCCGGAGTGCCAGTATCGGCCAGCAGGGTATCGACGCAGGATTCGATCGCCTCCAGCTCGGGGCTGATCCAGGTGTTGAACTCGGCACGGGTGATGCGGCGTTCGACCCGGATGGGGTCGTGGTCGAACACGAAGGTGGTTTCCTCGGCCCCCGACAGCGCCACCTTGGCCTGCTCCACCGCCCGGTACAGGTGATAGCCCAGATTGTATTCGATCAGCGCCAGCAGGTCGTCCAGCCGCTCGGGGTGGCTGGCGTGCTTCTGGATGTCGCGCAGCATGTTCAGGGTCGAATGGGTGCCGAGAAAGCCGATATGGTGCCAGCGGGCGAACTTGCCGTAGACCCAATCGGGCACCGGCAGATCCTTGCCGTTGCTGTGATAGGTGGTGTTCTTGCCGAAGAATTCGGCGATGCCGCGTTCCACCATGCGGCGGTCGAAGGTGTCGCCCGCGATGCCGACGCCGCCAGTGCCGATGATGGCGTCGCGCGGGTTGGACATGCCCTTGCGCCCCGGCCCCAGCCGCACCAGGCAAAAATCGCTGGTGCCGCCGCCGAAATCGGCGACCAGCACGGTTTCGTCATGATCAAGCTGACGTTCGTAATAATAGGCGGCGGCGATGGGTTCGAACTCAAACGCCACTTCCGACACACCGGCCGCGGCAAAGGCCTGGGTCAGGCGCTCGACCGCATAATCGTCGGCGTCCTTGCCGTCCTCGGCCACGAAGCGCACCGGACGGCCCGCCACCACGCGCGGCGCTGGCGCCCCGCCCGTCGCCTCGGCCGAGGCCCGCAGCCGCGTCACCACCATGGCGATCAGCGCTTCCAGCGTGTAGGGACGGTTGAAGATGGTGGCACTGGTGAACAGGCGGCTGGTCAGATGGCTTTTGAAGGATTGCAGCAGGCGGGTCTCGCCGTCGCCGTTCAGGTAGGCGGCGATGCCCTCTTGCCCGATCAGCGGCAGCGGCTTGCCGTCGTCGCCGCGATGGCCCTTGTCGAACGCCACCATGGAGCGCAGCGTGTCCGAGGTCGCGCCGCGTCCCGCCAGACCGGCATTGTCATGGGCGACGATGCGCGCCGCGCCATTGGCATCCACCACACCGACCGCGCTGTTGGACGTGCCGAAATCCATGCCGACGAACATCGCGCTTTCCTTCCCTGACCACCCCGCCCGTCGCGGGACCGGGGGTGATGCCCGAAACCGCCTGTCCAGGTCAAGAAAAGATTGCCGTCAGTGACCTGCCCCGGAAGTTTCATCCAGTCGCATTCAATTTCCCAAGGCAGGTCAGTCACTGCGGAACGGGCGGCGGATTTGTCAGGCAGCGTTTATCAATTTCCATCATGGGGCGGAGCGTTCGCAGGTTGACCTGCAGCTTTCCCTCTTCCTTCGTCAAAACACAGCCGAACGTGTAGCCGCACATCGATCGAAGCGTATCGATCCCGGCAAGGCTATCGTCAATCTTGAGGTCTCCCTTAACAAAGGAAATGTCGCCGCCCTCCGGCGTGCATCGGGCCTCGGCGGACAACATCCCCTCAGGCAGGATCTGTTTTTTTTGGGCTTCGACATCCCATACCCGCCCGTAGGTGGGAGACGACCAACATTGGAACCGCTCGCGTGGCGGGGAACCGACGTAGCGCACGACCTCATCCATGCAGGCGATTTCCTCCGGGGGTATCTCACGGTAGCCGCCGCCCCGTCCGCTACCCAGTCCGCCGAGGAGGAGAAGAGGGACGAGCCACAACAGCCCGCCGCCCAGCATCAAAATGCCGGGACCGCGAGAATCCCCCTTGGCCGGGTCAACATTCACAAGATTCCATAGCCCCCAGATGACAAGAATCAGCGGGATACCGACATAAGCCTGCTTGGCGGTAAACAGTGAAAGAACGTCCATTTTACTCTGGTCCTATGTCGGCTCACGGACACCGCGTTGTTCGCGGCTTATCACCGTACGCATTAGGCTGAACAGCGCGATCAATTGCCCGATATGGGCTGACCTTCCTGGGGAAGACTCCTCCATTTTGAAATAGAATCCGTCAAATCAGAAGACGGGCGGCATAAAGCCCCGCATGATCAGCGCACCACTCTCCCCTTTTTTGAAGGGCGTATCGTTTCGGCCAAACGCGCAAGGTGTTTCACCTCCTCGTATCGGTCGAGGAAGAAGCGATAGGCTCGCTCCGGTCCAACCGGCTCAACTCTGTCCGGATGTGGCATCGGCAAATGACCAAAATCCATCCAGGCCGGTGGCAGCAGGTCCCGCAGTTCCGTCGCCATACACACCAGATCGGCGCGCTTGACTTCCACCCTGCCGAGCCGGAAGCCGAAGCGCCGGGCGAGAGCTTGCTGAATTGGTCCCAGACGGGCTTTTAGGTGGTCACGCCCGATCAGAACCTTCACACACGATGCAATATCACCGGTCACCGCCTCTAATTTTCCACCCTGAAAAATATACTTTATATGTAAAATCAATAAAATACATCAATGCCAATACCGCTTGTACATACTGACATGCTGGTATGTGCGGCTGGTCAGTATGCTGCAATGACCTGCCTTGGAGCTTTGTTCCAACCCGTCATTTGGGTTCCAACCGCATCAGCCACCCGCGGTAATGAACCACCGGACCGACCAATGGGAAGGCAACATCAATATCAAAGACGAAACTTTCACCCCTGCCGGTTTCCACGCATTCGATGACGGGTCGACTCCAGGACGGTAACGGTAGACCCAGGAAATTCCAGCCGACCAGAGACCATACCAACCCGGTCTCGCTCGGCGTCAGGCGGAAGAACAGGTAGAACGGGCCGAAATGCTCGACCAGCAGGCCGTCATCCCGCGCCTCCATGGTGCTGGCATAGCGGCGTCCGGCGAAATGGCGTTCCCAGAACTCGCGGCCCTGGCCGTCGGGATGGAACGACACCGTCACCGGCACGTCCCGCCCCGGCTTGGGCAGACCGGCAACCTTGCACAACGCCCAGGCGGCGGGGTTGCGGGCGGCGGTGATGTCGGCCCGGCCGACGGTGAAGGCGGCTTGTTCCAGACTATGCAGATGGCGGACCGGCAGCGGCAGGCTTTCCAGGGCGTCGCCCAGCAGGCGCTTGAACGGCTTGGACCTCATGGCGTTTCTCCTCAGATTTCCGGCTTCAGGACCATCAGGGCGACGATGGCGATCATGGCGACGAAAGCGGGCCAGCCCAAGGCGAACCAGACGCGGAAATAGCGATGATACAGGGGCGGCAGCGCCGTGCCCTCGGCCGCCGCCTGTTCGGCCATGCGGCGCATGCGCATTTGCAGCCACACCACCGGCAGCCAGCACGCCCCCGCCAGGGCGTAAAGCGCCAGCGACCACATGATCCACCCCGTAGGGAGTGGCCAGCCTTGTAGATGGGCCAGCCAGATACCGCTGGCGGGCTGGATCAGCACGGTCGGCGTGGTGAACAGCCAATCGGCGATCACCACGTTGCGGTTGGCGACGGCGATGGCCCGCACGTCGCGTGACAGATTACTGGCCATACCGTGAAAGGCGGTTCCCAGGCCGGTACCGAACAGCAGGATAGCCGACAGGATATGAATGGTCTTCAGCAGCAGCGGGTCCATGGCTCAATCCTCCAGGGCCATCATCGCCAGCGTGGCGGCGGCGATGGGCAGGTTCTTCAACAACGGGGCGAAGGGATGCAGCCAGTATTCGGCGGGCAGACCGGCGGCGAGCAGGCTGTAGGCGAGTATCAGCGCCAGCATGCCGGCGCCGACCCAGGCCGGGCGCCAGCGCCACAGCAGCAGCAATCCCAGTGTCAGGTCCAAGGCGCCACCGCCATAAAGGGCCAGATCGGCCAGGGCGCCGTGGATGCCCAGACCGGCCAGCAGGCGCAGGCTGCCGGCCAGCGGATAAAGCCCCAGCGACAGCAGACCGGTGGCGATCCACAGAAAGGCCAGCGACAGCCTCAGCACGGGCCGAACAAAGAACAGCCGGGCGTGGCAGCGTTCGGGCGGCCCGGCGGGATGGCGGGCCAACGCCTGGGCCAGCGGGCGCGGCGCCCGCCCCAGGGCTGCCTCCATCCCGGCCACGTCGGCAATGTTGCCGCCCTTGAGCATGGCGAGAACCTCGCGGTTCAGCGGTCCGTCCATCACCCTCTCGCCAAATCTTGCGATGGCCCACAACAGCATCTCCGGCACCGGCAGCCAGCGCGGCGGCGGCAATCCCAGCCAATGGCGCAGGATGGCGGTCAGGGTGTCGGTATTCATGGCTTGGGGGCCAACAACGTCGATGCGGCGCGGCAAATGCCCCGGCATTGCCACCAGCCGCACCACCAGATCGCACAGATCGTCCACATGGACCGGCTGCACCCGCCATGTTCCCGGCCCGATGCGCGGCACCAGGGGCAGTGCCGCCAGGGTCGACAGGGTCATGGTGCTGGCCCCGCCCGCCCCGATCACCACGGACGGTCGCAACACGCAATAATCCAGGCCGCTCGAAGCCAGCGCCGCCTCGGCCACGCCCTTGGTGGCTTGATAGGCAGTGGCGCCATCCGCTGCCGCGCCCAGTGCCGACAGGTGGATGCCCCGCCCGATCCCGGCCCGTTCGCAGGCGCGGAACAGACGGCAAGCGCCCTCGGCATGAACCGCCCGCATGGAATTGCCACCATGGTCGCGGACCAGCCCGGCGGCATTGATGACCATGTCGGCGCAGCGCAGCCGTGCCATCATCTCGTCCTCGCCCGTGCGGGCAAGATCGAGCCCCCGCCGCCCCATGGCGTCCACCTCGTGTCCTGCCTCACGCAACGCGATAGCCAGATGGCGGCCAATGAAACCGGTACCGCCGACGATCAGGATGCGGCTCATGGCGCCCGGTCCCGGCCCAGGGCCATGACCGCCACCGGTTTCCACACCGCATAGCCCATCACCAGCAGGGCGGCGATGATCCCGGCCAGGGAATAGAACACCGCCCGCTGCAGCACCGCCGCCAGCCCAACAGTCGCGGCGGCATCCAGCAGGCCGGGCAACGACACCACCAGAAGCGGCGCCAGGACGACCAGCACCGAGGCATAGAGCGTCCAGAAGCGGGCCCGCTGGTCGGTACCGCAAATGTCTACCAGCAGAATGCGCAGCGGCCGGGCCAGGATCGCCACCGCGATCAGGGCCAGGATCAGGCTGATGGCCCACACGGCGATCAGGATGTTCACGCTCATGGCATTGTCTCCGTTTTGCGTCCTCTCTCCGCAAGCGCCATGCCACCCTGAGGAACACCGGAATCCGCCATTTTCGCCCTTTGGCTGTTAACGGCGGTGACGATTTGCGCTAGCGTGACTGTCAACGATGGATACAGGAAATCGGGATGGACCTGAGCCTGGCGTTACCTCTGACCATGAGCACGACCGCCCTGGCCGGGGCCGGTCTGGCGGGCTTTCTGCTGTGGCGTGCCCGTCAGGCGGCGGGGGCGGTGCCGCTGGCAATCTTTCTGTTGCTGGTCGGCCTGTGGGCCTTGGGCTTGATCCTGCCCGGAACGCTGGGCGCGGCGCTGATGGCGCTGGCCCCCGTGGCGGCTGCGTGCTTCCTGCATTTCTGTCTGCGCCTGACCGGGCGCGGCGGCGGCCTGTTGCCCTGGTCCTATTCGGTGGCGGGCGCGGCGACGCTGCTGGCATGGGCGGGTGGCAGCGGGCATTTCGAGCCGTGGGGTGACATCCCACTGTTCCGCTATGACGGATTGGGGCTGATCGCCGGCGGCGCCACCCTGGCCCTCGCCGGTCTGGGCTTCATGCTGCTGTTCCAGGCATGGCATCAGGCGGAAGGAACCGCACGGAAACGCATTGCCCTGGTTCTGGCGGCCTGCCTGCTGGGTCTGGCCTCGGCCGCTGGACTGGCTTTCCCGGTGCTGGACATCCGGGCCGGGCCGTGGCCGCTTTTGCTGTTGCCGCTATATCTGGCGGTGTTGGCCTATGGCGCCTTGCGCTACGACCTTGCCGCCGGTCTGCGGGCAGAGGCCCTGCGCGACCTGCAACGGGCTCAGGCCGAGACCGAACGCCAAAGGCTGGCGGAACTGGGCGCCCTGGCCGCCACCATCGCCCACGACCTGCGCAATCCCATGAACATCATCGCCATGGCGGCAACCGAGGCCGAGCCCGCCGCCCGCGCCGAAATCCGCACCCAACTGACCCGCATGGATTCCCTGGTGCGCGACCTGCTGGATTACGCCAAGCCCTGGGCCGTCGATGCGGTGCCGATGGACGCCGCCCAGGCGGTGGCGGCGGCGGTGCGCGGGTGCGCGGCCAAATTGGACATCCCGCCCGGCCTGATTGTGCGGGCGGACCCGCTACGGCTGGCCCAAGCCCTGGACAACCTGCTCGCCAACGCTGGCGACGCCCGCATCCTGGTGGCGGCGGAAGCCGGTGACGGCGCCGTGCTGATCCATGTCTGTGACGACGGCCCCGGCATCCCCGACGATATCCGCCCCACCCTGTTCCAGCCCTTCGTCTCGCGCACACCCGGCGGCACCGGGCTGGGGCTGGCCATCGTCGCCAAGGTGATGCAGGCCCATGGCGGCGCCGTCGCCCTGTCGTCCCGCCCCGGCTGGACCACCTGTTTTACCCTGAGGTTCCCGTCATGATCCCCGCCACCATCCTGCTGGTCGATGACGAACCAGCCTTCCTGCGCCTTGCCGCCACATGGCTGGAGAAACAGGGACACCACGTGCTGACCGCGCCTGACGGCGCCGCCGCCCGCGACATCTTTCGCCGCGATCCGCCCGATCTGGTGGTGTTGGATCTGGTCATGCCGCCCGAGCGCACACCCGAGGCCGGACTGGCCCTGATCCCGGCGTTCAGCGCCGTGCCGGTGGTGGTGATGACCGCCCATTCCGACCATCAGATCGCCTTGCGGGCGGTGGCGAACGGCGCCTGGGATTTCCTGGCGAAACCCATCGACCCCGACCTGCTGCGCATGGTGGTCGAACGCGCCTTGACCAAACGGCGGCTGGAACAGGAACTGGCCCGCCTGCGCCATGCACAGGCGGAAGACGGCATCTTCGGCGCCAGCCCAGCCATCCAGCGCCTAAAGGAGATGGTGCGCCGGATCGGCCCCGCCGACCTGCCAGTCGTGGTGCTTGGTCCCAGCGGCACCGGTAAGGAATTGGTTGCCCGCGCCCTGCACGATTCCAGCCCACGCCGCGATGCGCCTTTCGTCGCCGTTCATTGCGGTGCCATCCCCGCCGAATTGCTGGAAAGCGAGCTTTTCGGCCACCTGAAGGGCAGCTTCACCGGCGCCCACCAGGACCGCGCCGGACTGCTTGCCGCCGCCCATGGCGGCACGCTGTTCCTGGACGAGGTGGGCGAGATGCCACCCGCCATGCAGGTCAAGCTGCTGCGCTTCCTTCAGGAAGGCACCTTCACCCCGGTCGGGGGCCGCCAGCCGCAAAAAGCCGATGTCCGAGTGGTATCGGCCACTCACCGTGACCTGGAGGCCATGGTGGCCGAAGGCAGTTTCCGCGAGGACTTCTTCTATCGCCTGAAAGGCATCATCCTGCGCACCCCGGCCCTGGCCGAGCGTCGCGAGGACATCGCACCGCTGGCGACGCGTTTCTTGGCGGAAGCCACCAAAAGCCGCCCGTTGCACCTGAAGCCCGAGGCGCTTACCTGGGTGGCGGGCCAGGACTGGCCGGGCAATGTCCGCGAACTGAAAGCGGTCATCTCATCCGCCGCCGTCCTGGCCGATCCGTCAGGCGATGGCAGCATCGGCCCCGACGACCTGTCGTTCGCCCGCAGCGGGAAACCCTCTGCCATCAGCACGCCCGCCCCAAGCTCTCTGGCCGAAGCCATCCACACGCTAGAACGCAGCATGATCGGCGCCGCCCTTGCCGCAACCGGCAACAACCACAGCGCGGCCGCCAGGACGTTGGAGGTATCTAGGGTGGGGTTGCTCAAAATGATGACACGCCTAGGCTTGCGATAGCCGAAAAAGCACGCAAAGGGAGAGAAACGCGTAGCGGATTGATTCAGTGCAAGATATAATTACTGTCAGTGGCGCATATAAAAATAGATGCCACCAAAAGACTAAAATTCAACGGATAACTAAGAATTATGACGCCAATCGACCCTCCGCACTCCGCCTTAGGGACGGACGTATCTTCTTCGGCGGCGCTGGCAGTTCGCTTGCTGGGGCCATTAGCGACGCGGGAGATGAATGGAGGCATTTCCCACGAGGTCTCTTTTGTGGCCCAGGATTTGGGGCGTTCACGATTTACGCAGTGGCAGTTTAGGAACTGCGACTTTTCCGACGCTGCGGCGACTGGGGTAACTTGGCGCGAAAATGAGTTCGTCGACTGCTTGTTCAATCGCGCAGATTTAGAATTTGCCGACATGTCGGATAGCAAGTTCACGGTGAAAGAACTGCGTGGAGTGCCGATCATAGCCGGGGCGGGCTTCAACGGCGCCATCATGCGCGGCGCCACCCTGGAAGCAGTGGAGACCGTCGCATCTTCTTTTGCGGACGTCGATTTTTCCGGGGCGCACCTGCTGCGCTGCAATCTTAAGGGAACGTTTGAGGGAAGCCTGTTCCGCGACGCAACCCTTGATGACATCTCCTTCCTCGATTCAAACGTGGCCTTCGCCGACTTCACTGGCGCCAATTTGTCGCGCGTTGCCTTCGACTTTTCTGCCTTTCCCCACCTGTTTGGCATTGACCTGGAGCAACTGGATCAGGGGGTGGCGGTATTCGCTGATGCTGAGCGCGCCGAGAATGATGCGTCAGCCCGGATCGAGGCGGCCACCCTCCGCGCGATCGCACCGCAATTGATCGCCGAGTATACCGCGCGACAGGATTATTTCGCTGCTGCCAACATGGCTTCCATCTGCGGCGAGACCAAGGATTTGATGCCTCTGTTCCTGGATGGCATTCGTGCTGCGTGGTTGGCAAGAAACCTTCGAGAGATTAAACATCTCTGCAAGTTGGTTCGCCACGTGGAAGACCGGCAAGGCCTGTTCGGCGTGTCTGCCCTGCACAGCCTTTATGATCGGATCACCGCCTTAGTGGCGCGGAGCGGCGAGACCTCCCTTCAAAACCATTATGCACTGCACGACGGTCAAATTCGCGCTTACCTGCTGGCGGGCAAGCCGGGCACCGTACAACTGCATTTCCAGTCCCGAACTATGCTGCCAACCGAGGCGAACCAAGTCACGGCCCAAGTCATAGATGCGTTGCAGAGCATCGGAAGAGCGGTGGGGCTACCGCTCGAGATCACGGGCGCCCATTTTTCCTTCAATTCCTATCCCCGCCATGTCATCGAGGTCCGGATAATCCAGCAGCCCGCCCCCGCGTCAAAAGGACCATCTCCGTGGCTCACCTTTCTAGTCGCCACCGTGAGCATGATGTTCACTGGACTGAATGCCGTCCGGCCTTTATTCGATCACCAGCAGGTCTCGCCAGCAACCCAGCAGATCATTTTGAAACAGCATCAGCAAATTGGGCCGATGATCGTGCCTTTGACCACGATTATTACCAAGGACGGCCTACCTTTGACTGGCTGGGAGGGGGGTATAATGATTCCTCTCACTCCTTCCGAGGCTGCGTTTCCTGGGCGATAGTTAATTTTTTATCAGCAAAAAATAAATACTACCACCTTTAACGTATTTTATCTTGGCAGAAAGACCTATGCTGCGGAAATAAAATTCGATTTTTGCCTCGCTATAAAAATTGACGTGATCCAGAGAAATTATTCTGCCGCCTTCAACGCCATAGACGACCAAGGCGGTTCGACTGCCAGAAATATTAGAGTAGGCGTTAACTTCTTTAAGGTCGAAATTATCCAGATTAAAATCCCACCCCAGGGTCTGCAACGGCCCGAAGCTGAACCGGCTGGCCTTGGAATGGTCCCCGTCACTCTCCTTGAACTCTTCGAAACTGGAGCAGGCCCGAACGTCCAGCAGCAGGAGATCGTTCGGTGCCATCACCGAGGCGATGATGCGTAGGGCCGCCGCATCGTTCATCAGGTTGCCAATGGTATTGCCCAAAATAGAGAAAAGGCGCGGTCTATTGCCCAGGTCATCAGCGCAGCGCACGATGTCACCCAATTCACCACACAGGAAGCTGGCGGAGATCTCCATCCCTCGATTCCCCAGCGCCAGTGCCTTCTTGCAGGCGCGTTTCAGCAACGGCAAGCTGACGTCCAATGGGCGATAATCGACTGGTCGCTGTGTGGCAGCCGATAGGTACTCGATGATTTCTTTATCCTTGCGGCCGTCGCCAACGCCGATGCTGATATAGGTCGCCGCCCCCACTAAATTCGCCATAACGGCCTGGGAAAAATCGCCGTTTCTCAGCAACTCCCGCAACTCACTAACTTCATCGACCGCACGCTCTTCGAAAAAATCGCACCAATTTTCGGCACACCAATCCATTTCATAGAAGTATCTGGTAGGGATCGGCTGGCCGCATTCGAGGCTGTAGCGAATTTTCTCGATAGCGGACCCCGTCGCCTCGGTGCTCATGATGACACCGCGGACACCCTTCCGCACCGGGTGACCGGGTTCCGCACTCGGTATGAACTTTGCGATGAAGGGGTGCAAGCTCCTATATTGCTGGCTGCCCTTGTTCGCTGGCTTACAAATGGAAACATGGTCTTCTGCCAGAATGATCGGTTTTTCCGAATCGAGGCAACGGGCAGAATGTTCATCCACGATGATCATTCCGAAATGCGGGCTACTCTCCGCATAATTCTTAATCTCAATAGATTTGCGCCTGACGATTGAACGGAAAACATCGTTCAAGAGGTTAAGGTATTCGCTTCCTCTCTCGAGTTGCGCCGCGACTTCGCTCACGAGAGGAAAATATCGGGCGAATTTGGCAGCGTCCGCCCCCGCATGGGGAGTGGCGTAGAAGACGATTGCCTTAGGGTCAGGACTCATAACCAGTAACTGACGGTGGCTGCGATGCAGACTGCCGCCATGAAGTTGACGGCCCTGCGGTCATATCGGGTCGCGATCCTGCGGAAGTCCTTGAGACGGCAGAACATGCGCTCGATGGCGTTGCGGTCCCGGTAGAGGACTGGCGAGAAGCAATTCTTCCAGTGCCGGTTGACCTTGGGTGGAATGTTGGGCGCGGCGCCCTTGCTTTCGATCTTGGCGCGGACGGCGTTGCTGTCATAGCCCTTGTCACCATGCAGGATGCCGGTCTTGGGCATGGCGTCAAGCAAGGTGTCGGCGGCGGTGCAATCGGCGACTTGGCCGCCGGTCAGCAGGAAGGCGATGGGGCGACAGAACGCATCCGTCAGGGCGTGGATTTTCGTGGTGCGACCGCCACGCGAGCGACCAATCGCCTGCGCCCGTTCCCCCCTTTTCCGCCCGCTGCACAGCGGTGCGCCTTCACCGCCGACGAATCGATCAGAACCTGCGCCGGAGGCCCGCCCGCCGAAGCCAGGGCTTGGAAGATGTTTTGCCAGATGCCTTTGTCCGCCCAACGGACGAAGCGGTTGTAGAGCGTCTTGCGCGGTCCATAGGTCGCGGGCGCGTCTACCCAGCGGCAACCCGATTTCAGGACATGCACGATGCCGCTGATGATCCGCCGGTCGTCCACCCGCGCCTTGCCTCGGGTATCCGTCGGTAGGTGCGGCTCAAGCCGCGCGAATTGATCGTCTGTCAGCCAGAAAAGGTGATCGCTCATCCATAGGCTCCCTTCGGGAACCTTGAATCACAACTACGCTGTCGCGCAAAGCGTTTTTATAGGTCCTGACCCTAGTGTTGCGAACGATGGCGGTGTCGAACTCCCGGTTGTCGGCGGCCTGCAACATCGCTTTGACCACCAATCCACCCAAGCTATGGCAAACGAAGACGATAGGCTTATCCCCGATGCCCTCCGCCTCGAGATAGTCCAGGATTGTACCGGCATGGTCGCTGATCCTCATTTTGTTGGCAGAGGACCCGACCTTTAGCATGGTGGCGGGATAACCTACCGCGAAGATCCGCGTCTGGGGTAGCTGGGGTGCGAGCCATTCCTTGGGCCAGAACACGCCGGACGACGTGGTCCAGGTATCAGTGAGACTCCCGCCCAGGCCGTGAAGGAAAATCACATCGAGCAGAGCGTCGTCATTTCCTCCGACCTGAGCAACGACATGCTTCGCCGAGCTGAGTTCCGACATATCCCGTCCCCCCTTTGCCCCGATATCAGTAGTAGTGGTAGCGGTCCCCAACGGGCATGGCGATCGTGTTGTTTTGGCAGGCGATGCACGTGGGACCGAGTACTTGGCCATAACGTTCGGCAATTTCCTGGCCGCGGGTCCAGGCCTGGTACATCCATTCCGGCGACGGCGGCGGGCAGTGTGCCAGGGGGGTACCGGGGACCGGGCGATAGGGCGAAAGGATCGGCATGACACCACGGCGGCAAAGTTCCTCGACCCCCGCAAGGGTGGATTCCAGAGGCTCTAGACCGACGATTAGAATGCTGCGCACAGCTCCCCGACTCCCCCACAATGAAACGGCTCGTTCCAGGGCATCCCAATAGCGCCTTAGCGGCAACTTGCCCTTCGCGGGCATGAAGCGTCGTGCCAAGGCGCGGTCGAATAGCTCGACGTTCATGCCGATTTCGCTCAGACCGCGGGCGTGGAGTTCTTCAAGCCTGCCAATGTCATTGGGCGGAGCCAGCATCATGTAGATCGGCAAGGCCGTCTCTTGCCGAACCACACTCAGTGCCTCAAAATACCGCGACCATTGAGATTCGGGTGGGGTGCCGCCTCCAATGAGTACGTGGCGCATAGGGATGGAGGCCGAGCTCTCGCAATAAGCCACCAACTCCCGAATGTCCGCCATATCGGTGAATGATTGGCTCGTCTCGGCGCCCAATTCACAGAATTGGCAGGCAGTGCCGTCGTTGCTGCTGTTGATGCAGCCATAATATATCTCAAGCGCCAGGCGCTCATTGAACATTTGCCCGACCTCGATCATCGGAGTGCCGCGCGAGGTTTTCTTCATGACGAAATCTGGAAGCGGCAGAACTTCCAGCGGCAATGCCTCGCCATCAGTATCGGTCATCCGCCGTCGCACCGTGGTCTCTTTCAAGCTGCGGATGTCGAATAGATGGCGGGCAAATCCACGCAGAACGTCCCGATCCACAAGGTCAACGGAACGCCCATCGCCCAGGAAGGCGGAGAACTCGGACAGGTCGGTTGCGTAGGCCCGCAAAGTATGGGGGGACAAGCGCTTTGCAATACGGCAGTGGTCTACAAAGCGATCAATGGCCTCGTTCACGCGCATAACCATTGGCACCTAATAAGAGACGGATGCCGGTTGATGTGCCCATATCAAAATGGCTGCAAGGCAAAAACAAAGAGATTGCGCCATGGGCACAATCTCCTTGCGAACACGTCAACCTCAAATATTAAAACTCGTGGCGCCAACAAATCTTTGGCGACTACTCTGCCGTAATTTCTGTAGCCCGGCCAACTTCGCCATCGCCGATAGAGCGACATACCCCTCATACCCCTCCTCTTGCACTTCCCGCGCAAGAGCCGCCAATTCCGGCAGCGCGATCTCGTCCACGGGCCGAACCACGTCCCCTGTCGGACGGCGAAAGCGCGGGAAGTGGTTGGTATCGACGCCTTGGGCCGATTGGGTCAGCCGCAGCATCGACTGTACGTCGAGTTCGAATGGCGGCAACAGACCCAAGACGGCTCCCCATTTAGTGTGCCGCCCGACACAAGTACAAAGGTCGCCCCTTGGGGCGGCCTTTGCATCCAGTTTGTCACAAAAACCCCAACCCCCGCCCGAAGGCGGCTGTGATGCCGTCGGCATCCTCGCTTTGCAGGACCTTGCCGAAGGCTTCGGTGGTCTTGGGGCCGATCCAGTTGTCCACTTTCAGCGGCGTCCAATCATCCTGGCCGCGCGGGCCGAGGGTGTTGAGGGTTTCCTGAAGCGCGCCGCCCTCCAGCTTGGGCGCCTGGGTATCGGCGGGATCGCGGAACAGCGGGCCGAAGGCGGCGTGGGTCTTGGCCTCCAGCCCTTCGGCATTGCCGCTGCGCTGCGCCTCGCGGGCGAAGGTGTTGAAGCGGCCCAGCGCGAATGCCTCCTCGACCTTGCCGGGTCCCAGGCGGGCGGTAGCGTGCTTCAGGGCAAAGTCGGTCTGTGGACCATAGGCGCCGTCCTCGGCCACCGGACCGAGCTTGGTATAGGGGACATAGGCCGCCGAGCGGGCGGGCAATGGGTTGGCGTCGTTCAGCATGTTGAGGCCGCGTTGCAGGCTTTTCACCACGGTGTCAGCGCCATCAGTCGCGGCGGCAGCGGCGACCTTGCTGCCCAACCTGCCGGTGGCCTGCCACAGATCCTCGCCCTGCGGGGTGACATGGGGAATGGGGCGGATCGGGATAGAGCGGATGGGCGTGGGATCTACCGGCTTGCCGCCGTCATTGGCCTGCGGCTCGTCGCCGTACATGGAGGCATGCCAGTCCTGCACCCGCTCGTAGGTATGCGCCTTCAGCGGATCGCCCGAGCGATACCCTCGATAGTCGCTCTGGGCCGAGGCGATCATGTCCCGCATTTCCGGTTCGGTCAGTTTGTCCACCGGCTTCAGCAGGGCCGCCTTACCGGGATTATGCACCGACTGGCCCGCCATCTCCACCATGGCCGCCACCTTGGGATCGGCGGGCATTTCGTATCCTTTTTGTTCTTTTGGCAACTCCACTTCAGTGCGCTGGTCTAGTGACTTCACTTCACCGTCCGTCGCGGCAGGGGTATCCTGGCCACTCATTTGTGGTCGAGGGACTGGGCGCAGGGTGGAAAGGTCAGATGCTGGAGCTGCCGGCACATCCTTGCCGCTGTGCTCGATGGCGGTTCCCTTGCCCCTTTCTGGTCCCGAGCTTTCATATTCCCGGATTGCGCCCATGAACTTTTCGTACTCATCGGAAGGCAAGTCATCGACCTTCTTTGAAATTTCTAGACCAGTTTTTTTGTTGATAAAATCAAGATAGGCTTTTGTATCATTCTCGGAAGATGGTGCGTACAGATGCATTGCTTCTGATATCGTCTTTCCTCTGAACTTCCCATCCACCTTCATCAATTTTGATTTAGCCCCAAGCCCATCTTCCCGCGATGGGAACACGGCAAAGGCCCCATCCGACCCGATAGCCCCCAGTTTGTCCTTGAAGAAACCCGGGTTACTCTTCCCGTCCCACTTGATATTGCCCGGGTTGTTGTTGCGCCACGCCACCTCACCATCGATGTGCGTTCTTGTTTTGTTCCCGGCCTCATCATAGTATTCGACCACGCGCTTGCCGTTTTCCCGCCTGGTCTTCACACTCTTACTGCCCATTTTCATCTCCTGTCGTCGCGGATTTCAGGGTTCGAGATGCCGAACTCACCCCGAAAGGCCTCACTGGCACCACAATAGGTCTTCTTGGACGTCACTTCGCCGACCAACCGAAAGGCAACGCCGACGAAATCCTGGTTTTCATCCTCTCCCGCATCCTTGGCTCGCAGCCATTTGAACACCCGAAACGTGAACAGTTGCTCGTCGCCGTACCCATCTCCGGGGTTACGCTCGGCGATGACGGCCACGGTTTCGGTCTTGGTACCCTTGCCGTGGGTGAAAAGGCGAATGTCTCGCAGGATACAGTCGGCCCCCTCGTGGGTGATGATGCTCTCAACCCCATGCGGTTGGTCGGGCCTGCCATCGATGAAGGGAACCAGATGCCAATCCGGCCCCGCGTAGCGGAAAGGATCATTGGGACCCAGACGGCGGTGCACGCTGTAGACGGAAGCGCTGTGGGGACCATTGATCTCCCACCGGGACTTCACGACCAAATCCTTGCGCCCGTCACCATCCAGGTCGACCAAGTTCGGTCCATGGACCAAGGGCACCAAATCCTTGGGATCGAGGCGCGGCAGTTGGTCGGCAAGGACCGCTTGGCCCGATATGAAGACCGCCAACGCGGCCGCGGCTCCACACCTAGCCCCTTGGTAAACGATACGACGCCCCATTTCCTGTCACCGTCAGAACGCAACATCGAGCATGAACAATATAGGAACTTTATCCGCCAGTCAAGGTGGTGAGGGTATTCGCCACGCAATCGGAGACAATTTCCGGAGGCGATGGGGGATGTTGCATGGGCTTCCCCATCATGGCCTGCTGCGTGCCATACCGGCCTCCAGTGCGAGGAAAACACCTTAACCCGGCGTCCACCAAACCAGCAGCAGGCCAATCCCGTTCGTAGTCGATCAGCGCATCTTCGAGGACTGACAGGGTTTGTCGCCTGCTCATGTTGTCGATCAAGACGCGGATGATCAGCACCCAATCTCCGCCTCGCCCACGCTTTTCCAGTTCAGCGAGCCATTTTCCCCTTCTTTGGAGCACAGATCGGCACAACCGGCCGCGCCAGATGCTTCACTTCCTCATACCGCTCCAGGAACAGCGTGTAGGCCATCTCCGGGCCGGCAGGGACGATCCGGTCTGGATGAGGTGCGGGCAGATGCCCCCAGTCCATCCATGCTGGTGGTAGCAGGTCACGCAATTCTGTCGCCATGCACACTAGGTCCGCATGCTTGATCGCGTGGAGGTCATCATTGAAACCGAACCATCGGCGAAGGGCATCCTTTACCGGCTGAAGGCGCTTCTTGAGATAAGCACGATCAAGCATCACCTTGACCGGGGACGGCCAGTCGCCGAGGAACTCCTCGCAATCATGCATCAGGGCGGAGTAAGCCAGGGAGGGCGTAACCAGACGCGAGACCATGACCGAGTGCTCTGCAACGGAATACCAAGGCCGAGCGGCACCGCCCCATCGCGGCTGAGACGCCAGGCATTGGGCGATGTCGCGGATATCCATGCCCGTCGCGTCCGGCTTTTGCAGGTCCAGGACAAAGCCGGATGGCATCAGGATGGAGGTGCGGCCGTCCGGGCGGTTGAGAAGGTCCAATTGGGTCATCATCACCTCTCCAGAGCGGCCAACAATGTTTCGAGCAAGGCAATGTCGCGGGCATCGGCAACGCTTTCCCGTAAACCGCGCCCGATAACGTCACCCCCATCGACATCCAGGCCAGCACGACGCAGGCGTTCCGGGTCGCGCAAGAAACCGAGCAGTCGCTTCAGGGCGGCCACTTGGTCGGCATCCACCACGGGCCCCAGTGTGGAGCCGACTGAGGTTGCAGGTTTGCGTTCTCCCCGCAGCAAGGCATCCAGGTCTACTGGAAGCTCCAACTTGGCGAGAGCTTCCGTCAAGATGCGGAAGCGCTTTTGAATCAAGCGGTAATCTTCTACCAGCACCCGCATGCGGCTGCGCAAATCCATATCCGGAATTGCTTCGATATCCTGGTCAAGGGGCGAGCGGGGTCTGCCCCGGCGGATAAGCTCGGCCTCGCTTCGACGCGCATCGACATAAGCGCGCAATCCCCGATCATTGGAAATCGACTGCGCGTTCGGACCTTTGCTGAAAGTGGTTTTGCAGTAAGCCTCGATATCCTTTAGCGAAAAATCCCTGCCACCCGCGACCAGAGCTTCACATGCCTGTTTCAGACGATATAGCGTCCCGAGACGCTGGCTGTTACCGTTCGCCGCGGCCACCAAGCCCTCGTACAAGGCGATTGCTGACGGAGCAGCCGCAATCGGCGTCATTGCTCAATCTCCAAAAGAGCGGAAGCTGGCCGAGGCCACAGCGCACCCAACGAAGTGGGCACAACGCATTGAGCTGACTCCAGATTGCGAATGGCATCCTGCAATCCAGTGAAGGCCGTTACAGGTACCGTGCCGTCATGCACAGCTTGCAAATCGGCGTCCGGCACCATTTCAGACAACAGCCGCCCAAGCATGTTCCCCGCATGAAGCCGCATATCCGCGTCCAGGCGCAGCAAGAACGGGTCCAGGCGGTTGTTGGCCAAGAGTTCATTCAGAAACGCATCCCGCATGCCAATCGCAGCGACATGACGATCCGAAGGTACAAAGGCGGATGCTTCGGCAAGCATCTGACTGAGGTGAAACGGATGTCGATGTTCCGCCTTCACCCCCATTTGGGCAATTGCACCATCCGCCGCGAGCACAGGAAGGTTCCGACCGCTTTGCCCCTGTTGTTTCAGGTAGACGAGCAAGCGTTCCCCGTTCGGCATCAATTGGCTGGCATTCGGTTGGCCAAACTGAGCGACGACCTCCTGTATCGTAGCCTTACGCTGCTTCAACTCCGCCAGCCGTTCTTCACCGATGCTCGTGCCTGTAGTCGAGGTGCACGCTCCAATCATCAGTGCGGCGATGCAGGCGAAAAGCTTCCTCATAGTCGTCCTCTCAGCGTCGAGTGCATTTTGTTTAATATATCGAGGTGCACGAACCCCGCAAGCCGGTTGCCATGCGGGGATGGATCTCAGGCAACTGTTCGCAACCAATCTGCGCCGATTGCGCCATGCCAAGGGCTGGTCACAGGACGAGCTTGCCCTGGAGGCCGAGATGAGCCGCAGCTATCTCAGCCAGATCGAGAAAGGGAAGTTTTACGTCAGCCTGAAAGTGCTTGGCCGGCTAGCTGAGGCCCTTAATGTCGAGCCTGTGGAATTCTTAAAGCCGCCTGCGAGTTGATCGATACGGCAGCCTGTAGGTGCTGCTCTCAAGAAAACGATCGCTTGGCTGCGTCCACGAAAATTGCTTGAGCCCCCAAGGGGCTCCGCCCCTCTCGGCCCCGCTGGGGCCGTTCACCCCAGCGCTCACCAAGGTTCACCCCGGCCCACTTCAGGCCATTCAGCGCCACCGTGCTCGAACTGCGGGGCATCCACACCTTCGGCGCGGACCCACCCCTACGTTCTCCGCGCGTTGTCGCCTTCCGGCCTTGCGCGGCTCCGAGGTTCACCTGGGAGCGCACTGACAGTATCAAGGTGTAATGGGTGGATAATGCATCCAGCTAGCGCGAGAGCACCCCGTAATGGGGGCTGTTAGGGTCAGGACCTATAAAAACGCTTTGCGCGACAGCGTAGTTGTGATTCAAGGTTCCCGAAGGGAGCCTATGGATGAGCGATCACCTTTTCTGGCTGACAGACGATCAATTCGCGCGGCTTGAGC
>Ga0209800_10000874_pt1 | contig 38138 bp, 55 predicted proteins | sample Higcelweek8metaG_FD_187174 | JGI IMG/M metagenome (GOLD analysis project Ga0209800, IMG submission 187174) | Freshwater pond sediment microbial communities from the University of Edinburgh, under environmental carbon perturbations - High... | ecosystem: Environmental > Aquatic > Freshwater >...
ATCCCCTCTTCCCTTGCTTTGTCTAGTTCTCTTGAGATGTATCTTTCTGTATTTTCCAACGACATAATTCCTAGTTCAATGTTTCTTATTAACCTCTGTTCTCTCCACCCAGTAGTATATTCTTTAACATATAGTTTCTCATAATCCTCTCTTAAAGCCCTAATAAGTTCTGATTCTTTCTTCTCCATATCTCTTATTGTTTTAATTTAGATATTTTCTTTTCTAATTCCCTATATTCCTCTTTGGAGAGAAGCTCCTTGACTGCACTTAGCATCCCCTCTTCCCTTGCTTTGTCTAGTTCTTCAATCATAACTTCTCTACATACTGCTACCATTAACTTTCCATTAGGACTATTCTTATCAAACTGTTTTGTATCTCCCCTTGTTGTATATCCAAACTCTGGTGCTAATCTCTCATATGTGTTGTGGAATAACCTTGCTAATTGTTCTTCTTTCTTTTCCATATTACTTATTGTCTTTTAATTTAGATAATTTGTTATTAAGGTACTCTCTTATTTCTCTTCTAAACATTAGTGTCGGTATGGCTTCTGGGCTTGGTATAATATTTCCTCCGTTTTCTTTTATCATTTCCTCTAGCACTTCCATTTTCCCTTCTTCCCTTGCCTTGGATAGTTCTTGATTTAATTGTGTTCTCACACGACTCATTTCGTTCTCAACAACTCTTTTACAAGTCTTTAGTAACCACTCTATGTAAACCCCAGAAGTAAGCCCACTCAACTTCATTTCCTTCTCCACAATCCCTGCAATTTTGACTATTTCTTTTTCATAATTACTTCTCTTCTCCATGATTACTTATTTGTTAAAATTATATACTCGGACAACAATCTTATTATATCGTTCTTGTCCCTTCCACTTCTTTGTTGCCAATCATAACTGTTATTTTCTAACTCCCACTCAATGTAATCTTTTAGTTTCTTAATATCTCTAGTATAAATACTTTCCCCTAGGTTCTCCATATTACTTATTGGATTTTAATTTATATCTTCCATTTATTACCACAGTCCTTACATTGTGCGACTCTTGGTAAAAATGGATACATTATGAGTCCTAGTCCACAGGATACAAAGAAGAAGACTATCCAGAAGCAACCTACTTCTCTTTTAACTTTTACATTTATTCCTTTACAGTTAGGGCATATATTCATACTTCCCATTTTATTTGTTTAGATAATTTATATTAGGATCAAGCAAGGTAGGGAGTTGCACCCTGTTGCATGGAGAACGCTAAAGCTAATTATTCCCCATACCACCTTTAGCAATGACCAGTTTCTTCAAACTGATAAAACCCCTGCATAACGAACAGAAGGGGAAGGAGACTGTATAAAAACAATGTCCCCCTCCCCTGTGGTCTGGTAGCTTGTCAGCTAGTCGTTCTTGCTGATGTGCATATCACTCACATTTCCACCTTTGTCGGTGTCCCACGAAGTTCTCCAGCTTCCGTTGTCATTGGTGAATGACTCGGTTGTGTGCTTTGAACCATTGTCGTAGGTTTCTGTGGTGATGTGCCGAGTCCAATTTGACCCTGACAGATTGTCGTTACCAGAACCACTTTCCTTTGTAGTTTTCTTATCCCATGACATGATAAACCTCCTAAGTTTTCAATGTTGGGAAAACCACTTTTTACGAGCTGTAGCAAATGCTACTCCTTATCCCCAGTATCCTCTCAGAACCAGAGACAGGGAGTAGCACACCAGAGGCACTGCCCAGAACCCATGATGCACTACTTCAAATTATAAAGAGCTATTATCTCATCTGGCTTCTAGCCCAGTTATAGTTTTTCATCCAGTTACTTGTACTATCTCCTCCTGTATATTTACTTGCAACCTTGTCGTTTGATCCTATTCCTATATAACTTCTTTCAATTCCTGTACATATCTCTTGTGCCATTTCTTCCTTACTTGGATCATAGTTTCTATTTCCACCCTTAAACCAACCATAAAAGTTTGTGTTTCTAGTTGTATTCTTCCCCATACTTGTCTCAGCTACTGATATAGCTACAACTGTTTCTAGTGCTTCCTGATTACAGTAAAGTCTAAGATATCCTAAATATTCACTGTCTATTCTACCCCCATAGCTTTTAATAAAAGAACTTACCTTGTCTTCTACTTCTGGCTCTGGTGTAGGTGTGTAATCCTGTAAATACCAGACCTTTCCATTCTCATCTATTTCTACCTCTTGACCATTATAAATATCTCCTGTCTTAACCTCTACTACTGGAGTTCTTGCTTCAACCTGATCCACAACCTGCTCCTTGTTAATAAGAACATTACCCATTAGAACTATTAGCAAGTAACCTATGATTACTACACTAACCCTTCTAAATATAACCTCTCCTCTTGACTGACCATCTAAAAGGTTTACGGACTTGATGGATTTTTTTATTTTGCCTAAAACCATTTTTTTAGTTATTTAATTTATATAATATAGTTTAATATATATTCTCGAGATTGTCAAGTATTTTCCAACAGTAATTTAATTTGCCGTATTCACCATCTTTTTTGGTGTTTGTTTTTATGATCTTTCCTTCTTTAGTTAGATTTGTCATTGCTCTTCTGATACTTGTGATTGGATATTTATATCCTCTAACAAGGAGTTGTTCTTCTACTTCAAAAGGTGTTCTTTCTTTTCCGTCTTTGAGTATTTCAAGAATAATATCCTCTTGTTTAATAGCTTGATTGTCTGCATCAAATAATGTTCTACCTGTTAGATTGATTGTGTTATAAAAACTCTTCATTTTTTTGGACAGTTAGTTTATATACAGCTTTTATCATTTCTACAAAATCATATAATTCATACTCACTATAAAAGTGTAGTTCTATTCCATCGTACTCCATAATATAAATCTCTTTGCCATTTATATTTTCAACTGTAAATCTTAATGTTTGACCTCCAAACTTATTACTTAATTCGTAGATCTTACTTGAAACTGTTTTAATTTCCATGATTAACAACTTCAAAAATTATGTATAAGACTCCGAACATAATTACTGATATAGCTACAACACTTGCAATACTTGCTATAATTATTCTGTCTATATCTTTATTCATAGTTTCTTCAAACTCCTGATGTTTAATTGTTATTGTTTTCATTTTCTTTTTTCTTTAATTTAAGTTCTTCTTCTCTTTGTGCGTATGTATGAGATCTTATTTCGTAAAAACCCCATACCCTATCGCACTTTGGATATTGATTACAAGCATAAAACTTTCCATACTTACCTTCTTTAACTACAATATCACCACTGCACTTATCACACTTTGCTATAAATGTACCTACTAGTAGTTTATTTTTAACTGTTCTCATTTTCTTTTTCTACTAATTTATACCAAGTGTCTACTTTAGCAGTTAACTCTTTGTCTCCATCTAGAGTAAATCCCGAAACATAACCCTTTACATTTACCTTTACATTGTATGTAAAGAGTGTAGGTGCATCATATAAAAATCTTCCTATTCCAAACTGGACTGCACATCTTTTCAACGCATCACTTACTGCATCCTTTAAAGACTCACTATCATTGACATCCTCTGTCATTTTATTAGCTTGTGGATATCCTACATCTTCTCTTACGATCCATTTACTGTCCTCAAACTTACATTTAAGAACACCATGAACTGCGTATGGGTGTCCAACAACTTCACTCCATGTGAAGTGCCAACCATCTTTTCCGAACTGTGAATCTAATTCTTCTTGTGCTGTTCTGGCATCTATATAAACAAGTGCCATAGCCCAAGGTTTCTCGTTTCCTGGTTTGGATGTAGATCCAACACGAAACTTTATATCCCCTCTTTTAATCATTTTATTGATATATATAATTTATTTATAACTAATTATATAATATGATTCTCAAGATTGTCAATAAGTTATAGTAATTATTATTAGGAGTCTTTATTTTACAACTCTAAACACATGGTATTGAAAATGCTCTGGTGATATCTGTCCACCCATTGGTCTATTACTATCTACAATATCTATAACCTCCCAACCATTCATAAGCTCTAATATTTCTTCTTTATTCCAAATACTAACATCGTTAAACTTTTTCCCTTCGTTCTTATCTGTATAGCATGGTAATTGCATAAATAAATAACCACCGGTCCTGAGAACTCTTTTAAACTCAGAAATAATAGCAGGGACATCCCCTTTTTTATTATGCATAAGCACAGTAAATGTAAAAACTATATCAACACTTTTCTGTTTAAGTGGTATTTTAGAACCATCTGTTTTCAAGCACTTTACATTTGTTTTTTTACTTGTCAACCCAAGCATTACATCTGAAATATCTGCTACAAAATAGTTGCCAAAAAACTCCCTTATATACTGTGTCATACGACCACTCCCACAACCAAACTCAAGAATATCCTTACCCAAAAAGCCATATTCCATAAAAGATCTAATTGTTTTGGTTAATAAACCAGCATCTATAAGCCCACTTACCTTAAAGGTTTCCTCCCCTGACAAACACGCAATATACCGGTTTGTATCTTCTTCTTTTACATCTTCCCACTTGTTGTACATGTTATTTTTAATAAAATTATCTTTATATAGGCCACCCTTATCTTCCTTGAGGGCATGTCTAAAGGTGTTTCTATTAGTACCTTTCTCACCCTTTATAGGGGTTTTCCAATTCTCTCCGTAAAGTACAAGGAATATACTTTCAGACTTTTCAAGACCTGGAAACTTCACTCCGTCTAATTCACATGAGTCATTTTCATAGACAAAGTCTTCTGAGTTCCCTATATGTCCAAACCATGGATCAAAAAATTTTCCGTCTCTTGTCCACATTGTGAATAAGTCTGCTGTGTAATCTCTTGGGTGTTCCTTGTTGATTGTTATATGACACTGTCCAAAGGCTGTTTGAATATTGTTTAGGTCTCCTTTGTTCCAGCTAATATCATAGTAATCTAAAAGTAGCCCCTTTTCGTGTAGAGCTTTATATAGATCCACAGCTTCCTTCATAACATCATTAGGGTTTTCATACTTGCTTATATATGCAATATCAACATCGTCATCATGCTTGATAAAAGTACCCTCTCTGACAGCCCCAAGTAGCGTACCAGCCCAGAGAAAAGGTTTAATGTCTAGTTGTTCTAGCTCTAAGATTAGTTGTTTTAAATCGTGGCTAAGAGCTTCGTCAAACATCAAATCCTTTTCTTAAGTAAATAATATGTCCTGATACTTTTGTGTCTGTATATCTAAGAATAAAGTCTGCTACATAATCTGGTTCTATTGTATCTCCTCTTTTGACTCCTGGATTGATAGCTTGTTGTAATTTACCCCACACTTTAGCTGGTGCAATAGCGTTTATATATATACCCTTTTCTGCTAATTCTTCATGTCTTGCTTCTATATAAGCGTTGAGTGCTGATTTAGACGCACTGTAAAGTGGTATTCCTTTTCTTCCGTATGTAGATGCAGTTGAGGATAAAAACACGATATTGCCAGTCCAATCCTGTTTCTCTGCAAGTTTTATAAGTCTTACACAACTATCAAAATTGACTTTCATTATCTTCTTCTCATCGTTATACTCTCCTGCTGAATAAATAATTGACTCATAATCTTTTAGATCTATATCCCATTTCTTGGAGAGATCTATTTCTTGTCTCGTTGGTGCATAACAATTCTCTAGTTTTTCTATACAAGATTTTGCTATATCTCCACTCCCACCAAATACAAGTGTTTTCTTAGAGAGGTCTGGCTTTGTCTCTATTGATCTATTCCAAAACCTCATAAGCCCTTCTGCAAACGCTAGGTCTTCTCTAAATGTAATCTTTGAATTAAAAGATTGTCCTTCTACCCATGCACTTGTGTAAATACCTAAAACTTCTTGAACCATACTTGTTTCGTCTTGCCAACCCCTTTTGTCCGTCTCGTTGAAAGCCTCTTGTAATATCTCTCTTCTAAAACTCTCTGGTGTTAAACCAAGAAACTTACCTTTCTTGCTCTCACACACCCCATTAACTACAAAACCATCTAATATCTCACTCCTTGTATCAACATACTGATACCCTGCAAGTAACATCTTTTTATGTTTTTTTACTGTTTCTGGTCTTAAAAAAGGTCTCGCTCCATCATGAATAATTATAAAATCCCCATGACTTGCTTTCAAACCATTCTCAACGCTCTCGTTTCTGGTTTTACCACCTGGAACACACTTATAATCCTTATACTGAATATCTGAAACTATTATAAGCTCATCTACCAAAGGCTCTATAACATCTATTGAATATTGAAGTACAGGCTTACCATTTAAACTCATAAACTGCTTAGGTATTGAAGATTTAAACCTCTCACTCTTACCACTTGCTAGTATTATTCCTGTAAACATAATCCATTATAACACGAACAGGTTTTCTAAAGATTTAGTCCTTTTATCTACTTTTTTAGGCTTCTCTATCTCTCCTCTTAAATATTCTCCTATCATATCGTAATTCTCTGTACATTTACTTGTAGGAACATAAAACATAGGTGAGATTTGTTTAACAAGTTTGTATTTAGTAAACAGATCTAACCTATCTTTTAAAACTAATCCATATGGTTTTATTTGTATTTTGTTATTCATATATTTTCTTTAATTCATATTCAATATCTCTGTTCTATAACCTGTTTTTAAGGAAACGGCTAGAAACATAAAGTTCTTCTCTGTTCTTGTTGATTGTATGAAAAACAGAAAACAAATCTTTCTAAATATTTCATTCATAAAGAACAAAAATAAAGACTTAAAGCAATAATTTCTTTAGTTATAGGAATGTACATTTCCTAAAAGAGCTATCGTATATACAAACTTAACACCAACCTGTTTTTTGAGGTATCCGTGTAGTTTCCATTTACTTACAGTTCTTTAACCTTTCGATTAACATACTACCTATGGTTTACCAACCTGTAAGTCAGAAGGTAAATTAAAGTATGTCTCTGAGACCCTTAGGTACTCCATAAGATCACCAAACCCTATGCAATACCCAAGATAACGCAAAAACCCCCGAAGGGGTTATGCGATGCTCGATTCAAAAGCTACTTGATTAAATCTGTTCCCAAACTTAATTGTATTAACCTTAGAATCTTGCATATTTCAATATAAACAAATCTAAAAATAAAGTCAAAGGGTTCTAGTAATTACTATAGAGATACGGAAGGGTAACTGATATAAAATCGTTGTTACCCCTCCTCTTAGGTTAGTGTCTTTTCTTTCGTTTCTTTCTTCTTGGAACTCTTACCTTGTTTGACTCAGGATAGCCATAGAACTCGTGCAGTTTGATATGGCACTCTGAACAAAGGAGAATAAGGTTGTCCAAAGAATTAGAACCTCCTAAACATTTTGGAAAGATGTGATGCACAGTGAGGGGGTTTCTTTTGCTTCCTTCGCTTCCACAAATCTGGCATACAACATCTCTATCGTGAACGAGTTTCTTCCATTCGCAAGAACTCACAAAACACCTTCCTTTGGGACTTAGTCCCTATTTAACGAGCTATTAAAGACTCAATGTAGCTGATGAACCCTTTCAGCTACCTTCAATCCTCAATTGCTCCTCTTTCTTAACACCCTCTATCCTAGCTCTAGCTATTTCCATATACTCTGGCATCATTTCTATTCCTACGAACTCTCTATTAAGTTTCTTACAAGCCATACCAGTTGTTCCTGAACCCATAAAAGGGTCTAGTATAACTTGTCCTTCTCTACTTACCATATTGATTAAATATTCCATTAGAGCAACAGGGAAGCATTACCTGAGTCCTCATAACCATAACCATCTCTCTCGTAGTTTTTACCACTCATACAAGTATTCTCACTTGCTTTGTTATGTCTTACATTGGCTGTGGACTTGTTCTGTGGAAAACACTCGCTTACTTCTTCACTATTGTCATGGATTAGGTTGGCTGGGAAACGACCGAGAGGAGGAAGCCCTTTTTCTTTCCTAATCTGTGCATTATTATTATTATTACCCACTCCAAACATACCATTATCTTTTTTGTTCTCTCTTGCTAAATCCTCATCTTCAGTCCCCACCCTACTCTCATCTATATTTATTCCACCTGCTCCATATTTAAGAACATTCTCTGCTACTGTTTTCTCTAATAATGGTTTTCTAGCCATACAGATAGGTTCGTGTGCTGGTTTAAGAGCAGTACCCCACCCTTCCCATTGTGAAGTTCCTTTGGTTACATCTTGTTCACCAGTCTTAAAATTGCCATTGTGAACTGGTGTACCTTGTCCTTGTGTCTTTCCAACGATCTCCCTCTCATTCCCCTGTAACTTATCAACTGCTTTACCGATATTCAAAGATTTCGGAAATCCTGAACCATACACCCATTCAATCATATCTCTTACTTCAAATCCTGCGTCTTCAATAGCTACTGCCATTCGGTGATAGGTTCTTGTTCCACTAAATGCTAGTAAGTATCCTCCAGACTTCAACACCCTCAAACACTCACCCCACATCTCTGGGTCGTTAGCTATTCCTGTGTTATCCCAAGATTTACCCATAAACCCTAATTCATAAGGAGGATCAGTTACAATAGCATCTATACTATTGTCTTCTAGTTCTTTTAACTTTTCTAAACAATCTCCTAATAGTAGTTTCATTGTTTTTATATCAATCTAATTTCCAATCCATAACTTCATAAGCCAACTCTGTTGTAGGAATTGCCATGTGTCGCTTTGTATAAGGATTCAAATACAACCAGTTAGCACCTACATCAAAATTAGTTTCTCCTTCTCCTCTTAGAAATCCGTCGTTCTTCTTAAATGTTTTCCCATTAACAAAGGTCAATGGTTTTCTTCCCCCACCAAATAACGACTTAGAAGTAGATTGATTTGCCCCGTCGTGTGTATGACAACTTACAATAATATCAGCCCCCTCTGTTTCCCTGCTAAACCTTCCCTGTGGGTGATTGTCATTCATATAACTCAAACCTTTTAGCTTGTGAGCAAGAACCATGTTATACACAGGAGGATTCTCGTATGTGTCATCTGGAGTTACTTTTAGATATAAATACCCAAGATTATCAAATAAAGGACAATCCATTGTAGTAAGAAACTCCATGTATTGGTCTACACCTTTCTTATTCTGCCACCTGTGATTTCCTTTAACTCCTGCTATTACTTTGTCTTTTATCTCGTACAAGGATTTATACATAGTTACATACTGCTCCTCGAAGTTTAATATATCTTCGTTCTGTCCTGGATTCCAAGACAATAAATTAAGAAAATCTCCTCCAAGAACAGCAAAAGCATTGTCATTATATTTAATCGTTTCTATAACATATTGGTAATAATCGTAATCTGTTTCCTTAGAACCTAAATGCTGGTCTGACAACACACAAACAGCTATAGGTTTTTCAGAATATATAGTTACTTCTGCAACTTCAGGTATTCTATCAAACTCTTTTCTCCACTCGGCTCTCCTAGTAGCTTCCTCTATCATGTCATCAAAAGACAACTTATCAAAAGGATTGTCCCACTCTTTTCTTATAGGAGATTGCTCGGCTTTTATCTCTCTAATGTCCTTAAAATCACTCTCACTCGCTCCAGTATATATACCTTGAGGGTCGTTCATAGCAGTTTTTTATTTTAATTTAATCTTGCTCTAGTCAAAGTCAGGGTATTCTTCCCCATCTTCCCAAGTTTCGTCTTCCTCTAGTAACTCACATATTCTCTGTTCAACCAAGCTCATTATCTCGTATGGCTCTAATACGCCACTAAATGCTTCTATATAACTTTCTATTATAGCTTCCCTAATCTGTTGAAAGTTTCCTTCTTCGATTGTTCGCTTCTCGTTTAGCGTTTCCTTCATCTTGTCCTCCATATAAATCTATTTGCAGTCCATACTCGATTGGCATTCCACTTTCCCAATACCAGTTAATCAAGTCATTAGCTTCCATTACAGCTTCTCTCAAACCATCAAAGTTGGATTTATCAGTAACCATTTTGTAGTTCTCTATATCCCTTACAGATACTTCAAACTTAAACCCACCATGCCCGTTTCTCTTTTCCTTGATTAGAATGTATGAATTGCTACTCATAGTTTTAAGTATAAATAAATATAAAACGATCCTATCAATAACATGATAGACTTCCAATTAACCAAAACAAAGAAGGTAATAGCAAATACTAAAAAGTAAATCGCTATTTGTATGAACTTCTTTATATTATCCATGTTAACCCATTAACTCCTTATTTAATCTTCTTACCTTATCAAGTCCTGCAATAGCAGCACCTACAAGAGCAACAACCACACTATAAACTACCTTACTCCAAAAGCTCCACTCTAGCAAACAACTAATATCATTAGGATTGTTAGCTAACTCTAAAGCTATCAAAGGTAGCATTACGGGGAATATGACTGCCATGAAAGTGTTGTATACACGATAGAGAAATGCTCTCCAGTATGGACTTTCAATTTTATCAAATAATTGTTCTATCATTTTACACACCAAACAACTTAAATATTATCCAGATTCCAAGTGAACCTGCTGTAATGAAAACTACAAAGTAGTCTATCATTTTCCCTTTCCACGCATACCACTCACTCTCCTCACGAACTACACTCCAACTTGGGTTGTACTTCATATAAAAGAACTAATAATTTAAGCTGACTTGTGGTTACTTGGAATCAATCCTTTTACCAACTTCAGCACACAACTCCTGACTACTATATTCTAATAAAGGTACCTTCTCGTTTAACTCCTTCTCTAATTCAACTATCCTTGCTTTCAATATCTCATTCTCTGCTTTAAGTCTATCACACTCTACTACTAGACTCTTTACTTGGGCTTGTGAAGCCCTTAGCTCCTCTCTGACGAGTTCTAGTTCTTTTTTAATATCTGCACAAGGGTCAGTAACCACAGGTGGCTCTACTGGTGCTACATAGAGTTTGAACTTCCCTACATCAGCGTTCCAACCTGAACCACCACCATCTACCAAAATATCATACCAAGTGTATCCGTCAGCTTCTCTTGGATTGTCTTTAATCGTACCAGTTTGTCCTGGAATACTTTGTGATTGAACAGGGTATTGTTCTCCGTTTCCCGTCCTTATATTCTGCACTCCTGTATATATAATTCTATCTCCTTTTTTGAACATTTGATTGTCTTCTGAAGTTATATATGGAATAGGGTCTGTATGACTGTTTAAGTCGTCCCATTTCTTTAACCACTCGAAATGTAAATGATCTCCAAAGCTATATCCAGAGTTTCCAGTAGCACATACTTGAGTACCTGCTTTAATTGTATCTCCTACTTTTACCTTAACATTTTTTGTGTAGGAGTGTATATATCTACTCCCTGAGCCGTCTTTGTGTTTAATGTAAATGATTGGAGCATTAGCGTAGTACTTTCCCCCGTAAGAATACCCTGCTAGTATCTTCCAAACATACCCCTCTACTGCTCTTGTTGGTAGGTAAACAGGTTGTTCTACTACTCCAGTAGATAAGTCCAATCCCTTGTGTGAAGTTCCTTTATATACCTGTGTTACTCTTACATCTTGTTTGAACAAAGATGTTTGAATTGTTGCCATATTTAATCTTTGACAGATTATTTACTATCTTATCACTCTGACTCTACGACTTCAAACTCTGGAGTTTCAAAATGGTATTTAACCTGTCGTATAGGGTTTACTTGATACACTACTTCTTCTGTATAGATGTATTTACCACTTGGTAAGTTATCAGGTATCTTAACTGAAACAAGTGTTGTTTTATAACAACCCCCTTCTAAATCTGATACTTTGTCAGGTATTGTGTATATAATCCCGTCTATAAATCTTCCAAGTACATGCTCACTTACCTCCATGTTCTTACACAAAATAAGTTGAACATCTAATATCTCCCCCTGTTCATACACCTGCTTAGAAAGAGAAAAGTTGCCCTCTCTTGCTTCTAGTACATTGTATGGGTACAACCACCAAAAACCCAAAAGAGAGAGTATTCCTGCAAATATTGCTAGTGAGCCATACGCATAAAGGTATTCTATTTTTGTCATTATTTTCATTGCTTTAAAATCAACCTAAGTAATGCAGCTATCGCTGCTGTTAATATCATACCTACTAAACTATATACTATCGTTTTTATAGGGTCAAACTCTACTCTAGTTACAAAACTTTTCTTAACTTCTTCTATATCTTTAGCATTATCTGTTGCCATTTTATCAACAGCCATTATCCTACCAAGGATATTTTCTTTAAAAACTTCTAATTCTTTGCAGATTTCACTTATAGTCATACAGAGTCAATAACAATTTTCTTATATATATATTCTACCATATAGCGAAATTACTAAGCCTTAACAATTTCTTTGTAGTTAAATCCGTTGATCTCTAGTAGCTTCTTATAATGGCTTTCCCAGTATTTATTTGTTTCGTTATGAAACTGTCCTGTGTGCATACGATAGTTATATAAAACATCTCCAACTATTTCAGGCTTTTTGTTGGCATAGGTAAGTCTGACCCATAAATCCCAGTCCTCAAAATGTTTTAAACCAACCCTGTAATTATATTTCTTAACAACACTAGCTTTAAACATCCCCCAGCTAAGATACGAGTTAACTCTAAGAATCGTTTTCTTGGTTGCTTTACAACTTGTGAGTAAACTATTTGCTTCTCCAAACATCTTAGCAAAACAACACGCAAAGTCTGCCTTTGTTGATACCATTCGGTTAACCATCCTCTGTATCATATGAGGTTCTAACCTATCATCATGGTCTATTATCTGGATAAAATCTGGATTGTCTTTGAGTGCAAACTTAATAACCCAGTTTTTAACAGTGCCTATAACATGAGAACCTTTGTGATTTCTATACTTTATTGGCATATCTTTGGAATATTTTTCTATTATCTCCCTTGTGTTGTCCGTAGATCCGTCATTCCAGATATAAACAGTGTAATTCTTGTATGTTTGTGCCTTTATACTATCTAAAAGTTCTGGAAGATACTCTGCCCCATTATAAGTTCCAAAACAAATAGCTACTTTAGGTTGTTTCTCTTTTTTTTTTACTCTCAGAATTATCTCTCCTATAGGACTTCCGTTAACACTAATCCACTCCCAACTTTCTACTTTGTTATGATTCTTAAGGAAATCTTCTATTTTAGCCCTAGAATAGGTATTTAACGTAACATCTTCCCCAAGGTTGGGGTCTGTTCCTAGTTTTTCCTGTATAGTTGGTGTTAGAAAGAAAACAATCAGGGCTTCAAGTCTTGCAATACGTATCATTTCACCAAGTACAGTTTCAAATCCATCTGGTAAATGCTCAAGTATGTGCCTACCATACACAACATCCATCGAACTATCACTAAATGGCATCTGGTGAATATCTGAGCATACAACCTCAGCACCTTTTTCTTTTGCTTTTTCCAAAAAAGGTATTGCACTGTCAACTCCTGTGTACATTATTGTAGGACAAGCTGTTGTAATAGATACAAAATCGTCTCCAAGACCACAGGCAACATCTAAAACACTCTCAAAGTTATTTTCCTGTATATATTGTGCTATTTGAACCCTTGAGGTCGCATTTTCATTTCCTATCCACAACGCAAAATTACTCATCATATTTTCTGCATTTTCTTGCCACCATGTTTGCTTAGTCATCTCTATTATGTCCATGTATTTTAAATAACTCTCCAGAATATTGATCTAGTTCAATAGTGTCAATAGGAAACTTCTCTTTCCATACTAAGTAAGGAAGGCTTATTTGATCCTGGTATGTCCAAGCAAGGTTTTCTATAAACCATTTATTACCAAAATCTTCAAATCTTCCATCTCTTAACATAACCCCACAAGCCCACAATCCAAAATGTTCTGGCATACCTTGTGCAAAGTAATATTCAACCTGTTCTTTAACAGGGACATCTCTGTACTTTTCCATAGGAAGTGAGGCCTCAAGCTCTTCTTTTATACAATCTCTTGGTGAAGGGTGTTTGTATGTAGCCCATCCGTTATCTAAATACTTTGAAAGTCTGTCTATAATATTTCTATCAACTATTTCTATGCTTCCGTCTATCCACAAAGAAAGAGAATCAAAAGGGCATACTAACTTCCAGTATTTAGCCCTCATTCTTGGGTGTAATTTAGGGAATATCGGTTCGTATCTTACTTGCCAAGTGTTAGACTTGAGGTCTGGATTGTCTGTATAACATATATAATCAACTCCTATATCAGGTTGATCCTTTGGGTTGTCATACCCTCCATATATAGCTGTGTAAACAATGGGTTTCATACCCCTCTTGGTTAACTTAATATTTCATTATATCACTACTTTAAAATACCCTTTGCCTTATTCCAGATGTCCGTTAGTTGGGATTTTGGGAAGTAACCAAACTCGTTTATATCATCCCCAGCAAATAAGACATCTTTCGCCTTAACCTTATGCTTAAATACTTTAGACCCCTCAACAAGGCCCTCGTTTTCTGCATACGTCTTTGAGAACGTAACCCAATCTCCTATGTTTAACTCATTTTTTGGGGATGAACGATATACAGTAATCTCTGCCTCTGGATTATTTCTAATTCTTTTAAGAGCCTCAAAACTTTCCCTTACCTCTGGGTCAGTCATCCTTCTACCACTGGCTATAGACCACTCTGGTTTGTCATAAACATCCCGTGGCAACATATCCCCCTCCAACAAATCATAAGAAGGAGGACTCCCCTCCCAGGTAGGCCTATGGGACATGGCATATTCAGGTTTTTCATCAAACTTACTTCTTACAAACTCCTCAGGGCTATCGTATTTTATAGCTTCCTTTTTAAGAGCTTCTAGTGGGCTTATATCATTTTTATTAGAATTAAGAATATCTACAAAACTATCATTTTGAGACATATTCTTTGCTTCGCCTGTCAATATTCCTGCCTTCTGATATGTTTGCTTTATTTCTACCTGTGCTGGTAAATACTTTTTAATCATTTCAATCTGAGACCTTTGTCCTGGATCTTGTATAGTATTTATTATTTCGTCTATTCTACTCACCGCAAGTTTCTGTTTTTCTGGAGACATTTTATCAAAACTTTGCATAATCCATTCACTTTCTGCGTTTAATAACTTATCCCCACCCTGTTTAATCTTTACTTCAAAAGGTTCTAGGTTTTTTCCTTCTAAACTTCCCCATTTAGAAGAAAAATTATCTACAACACCCTGAACATTCTCATCTCTCAACTCTTCTCCTTTGTAATAAACCTTAGGATCACTCTTTGACTCAGCTACCATTTTTGAATATTGGTCAGCATATGGATCTTCAAAGTTTATTACTGGGTTGTCAGGATCTACTGGTTCAGCAATATCTCCACCAACAACCTCAATCTCTTCATAATTATCCCCCCTATACATCCTCTTCTTATTATCTTGATATATCTTCCACTCTTCTTCTGTCATTGGTTTTTTAATATCCTTGTCTGTTATATTCAGTTTCATAGAACCACCATAATATCCAGGTCTCCCTGCGTCTGCATCTACAGCTTCTTTTACCATTTGTCTGTATGAAGGGTTCATTGCATATTCTCCTACTAACTCTCCTCCGGTCCCCAGTAAAGCACCTAATAAGGTGTCTTGAAGCTCTTTCCCTTCCCTACTATAACCAAGTCCACTTAGAGTACCTTCTGTAAGACCCCTACCTCCAACCTGCATAGTTCTTGCTCCTAATGTTGCTGCTGGTACAGCCCTACTTGCAAAAGGCATAAGCGTTCCTGCCATTCCTACACCACTCTTAAGCATAGCCATATAAGGTTTTCTTTCTATATAATCAAGCTCTTCTGGTGTAAGACCACTTTTAATAAACTCCTCTAAAGCATACTCCCTGTCTAGGTCTCCCGAAACTCCCCTTGCTAAGTCTGAGTAACCTTTAGCAAAAACCCCTGCACCCATTCTAAAAGGTTTAAGAGCATCTGCAATTACACTAGAGAAACCTGCTAAAGCATCTCCTTGACCCTTGTTTTGTAATTGAGAATACCCTGTTCTTGCGTAAGTCATAGGGTTTATTAAACTAGAGAGGGTTGCTATCTTATTCCCCATGTCCTGCCCTCTTAGTTTGGTTAAATCACCTCCTAAAAGAAGTGTCTTAAATATCTCATCCATTACAGTCCGAGCATATCAATTAAAGCCCCTTCGTCAACCCCTTGTCCATAACCCTCATAACCAGTTGTCTGATACTGACTCATTCTGTTTTGTAATTCTATAAATAGGTTCTCCAATTTCCTTTGTGCAACCTCTTGGGTATCAAACATAGTTGGTAATATCTTTTTATACTTCTCTTCGTCTTCTTTTCTAAGTACACCACCCTCTAAGAACTTACCTATAACCTGTCTTGCAAGGTCTATTTCTGACTGTAAATCTTTCTGCTCTGTAGCATAAGGATTTATAGATCCTATACCTTTAATAGGTCCTGTTAATTGTGATTCTGACAATCTCTGAGAAAGCCTACTTACCATATCTACTGCGTTTTGTGCATCTGCTTCACCTGCACTTGCCTCTTCAGTTACACCCATACCGCCACCTATTAAACTAAGTACAGCCTCTGCATCAGTAGAACTTATATTCCCCGACATTATTTCATTTGCTAGTAAGAACTTTAGAGATCGTATATCTTCACTTTCTTGTGGTTGTTGATAGCTTTCTTGTGGAATTATGCTATCTATAGCCTGTTGTTCCATATCTGGCTCTTCATAACCTATTGCTTGTCCTAGTCTTGTTCCATATATACCAGCAGTTCCCAACTTAGATAAAACTTCTGGAGAAACTTGTGGCATTTTAATACCTTTTTGTAATGTCTTTCCCACAGCTTCTGGTATTCTTTCTTGTAAAGCTCCACTTGGTACTGCAATATTTGTTGACGCAGTCCCAACCTTAATAGAACCTGCAAGAGGTGCCTTTGATTGGAATATTGGTCTTACTGTATAAATATCTTTCATTTTACTTAGAACCTCGCTAGTTCCTCCTATTTTAGACTTAAAGAAGTCATCTATAACACTAAATATTTGATTTGTAGCCCTTTGACTTACTGCTGCTTTTGATGTTGTTGACCAGTTTATCAATTCTCTGGCCTTTTCTCTTACCATATTAAGTTGACTTGGAGAATAATTGTCACCCAATGAGAGTAAATCACCAACCAATTCCTGGTATTGTGCATTACTCTTAATCTTTGGGTTGTTCTTAAATGCACTTTCTATTTTACTGACAAGTTTTGCTGTGTCTTTACTTGTAAATCTAACTGCATCATCAGCTCCAGTTAACGCACCACCAAACTGATCGTTTAATATTTTTAATGCTTCGTCTGAGCTTTGAGAAGCTAATTCTGACGTATTCGTTGGAAGACCCAATTCGTCCATTGTATCAAAATAACTTTTTATAACTTTTTTTCCTTGTGTTGTAGAAGATACATTCGTACCTCTTTTACTTGCTAACTTGTTTGAGTCTAAACCTATTGCTTTCCCTCTTGTTTCTACCCCAAACTCTGAAACCTTAGAAGGTGCCGCTTTTTTAGCTTTACTCATTAAACCTTTCTCAAGACCTCCAATAGCTGCACCTACTGTACCACCTACTGCTGCACCACCTAAAACCTTTAAAAGGTCTGTATCTTCAGTAATTGGTGTCATACCATAACTACTTAAACCACCTCCTAATGCTCCAGCAGCTGCTCTGCTACCAATCTTTCCTACTACTCCTACTGGAGCAGCTAAAGCTCCAACTGTTGCAGCATTTCTCAATGTAGTTTCAACTGGTCTTAAAAATGTTCCTAATTGCTCTTCTTGAGACTGGTACAAAGGTTGATACTCTTGTAAAGAACTCATAGCTCTTTGTCTGTCCTCAAGTGTTTTTAATTCTCTGTTTATTTCAGGGTCAGCCATTCTAACCTGGTTAACAAGTCTGCCAAGCTCTGCTATGTCTCTACCTGGTTTTGTTACCCCTTTTAATATGTCTGCTAATAATCCCATAATATTGTCTTTTAATTTACTTTTTATCTCTATTAAACAAGTTTTTAATATATGCTATTGGAGAAGGATTTTCATATATAAACTTCCCTGTTGTATTTGTAAAATTGTTATAAAGGTTTGCAAGTGTCTTATTCTCTGGCTCCCATTGTGCTGCCTTAGTTAGTGTATTCCAGTATTTTGGTGTTGTTGTTGCTTGTGGTTGTACTTGTTGTTGAGTCTGTGTAGATTGTCCACCATATAAAGCACCTATTAAGTCTGCAATACTAGAACCACCTCCACTTGAAGCCCTTGCTCTTGATGCTTCTTCCTGTGCAAGTATATCCTGGTATAGTCTCCAAGCGTTCTCTGCTGCTGTTCCAGCTCTTTGAGCTTCACTTTCATAACCACCTAGTGATTTACCTAATATGTCTGAATATCTTTGCCCTCTCTGTCCTAAAAGACCAACTGCTGTACTATAGTCTGCTATAGGAGTTTGTCTTGCTTGTGCTATAAGATTTCTCTGTGTTGTTGGATCCATTATAAGACCTTGAGAATACCTCTGAGACATTTCTGGAGCAACTGCTTGTAGTTTTCCCATAGCATTTGACTGCTGTTCTATCAAATCCTTATTGTAGTTTGTTGCTTCTCCGTATGATTTCTCAAAATCTGTTTGAAATCTTGAAGTGTCATAGCTTTGAGACTTGTTAAACAAATCTTCATACTGAGCCAATCTTTCTGCACTTGTCATATTTAAACCTTTAACACATTATTTAACCATTGTTGATATGTTGAACCATACCTACCTGCACTTATTTCTGGTGCCTGGTATGAATATCCTTTGTAACTTGTAGATGCTGGTTTGTAATCTCCTTCGCTCTGCTCGTATAACTCTTGCATCCTTGATAGTTCGTCTTGAGCATAACCTTTTTGTGTAACCATTTCCTGCTCTATTTGTCCTCTTTGTTGTGTTCCTAAGTCTCTGTAAGCATCACTTACTGCTGTACCTCTTAAACCACTCCTTGTAAGTCCTCTGTTTGCATATTCACTCTCAAGTCCCTGTCTTGATTTCTCTGCTATTGGTGCATAATACGCAGCCATTCTCTTTTCTATATCACTTTGTGCAAGGCTTTCGTCAAAATACTGCTCCCAAGGAAGAACCTGTGAAAAAGGAGTCTTGTTAACTGCTGCTCCTGCTGAAGATCCTGCTGCTGCTCCTGCTGAAACTGTTGGTACTGGAGTAGGAGCTGGAGTAGGAGCTGGTGCTGGAGATTGACCAGGTATGTTATAAACCTGTCCTGCATATATAAGGTTAGGATTGCCTCCTACGACAGACTTATTAGCATTGTATAAGTCCTGCCATTTAAGACCATACTTAGCAGCTATTTTACTCAAACTATCATCCCTTTGAACTGTATATGTCATTTCATAGGTATTCAAATAAATACCCCTCTTTTATCTAATAATATTATAACACATTAACTAATTATCCTAGACAGGTCAAAAGAATATATAGAAGCCGTTACTGTAAATGTTATATCTTTAAGGTCCCACCCTGTAAAATAACCAGAATAACCACCACCACCTTCAAACCCAGATACACTCCAAGAAATATTTATATTTGTATCATCTACACTATATGTCAAAACCAAACTACCAAAAATAGGTTCAAAAGATGTGTCAAAAAATGGGTCATATGCCGTTATTGTTCCACCCTCAGATAAACCATCTGAAAAACTAACTGGTAAAACCTCCTCACTTGGTAGCAATGAATTACTAAAACTTGTACCTGTGTATTTAACAAAAACAAAAGGTGTATAATCTTGTCCATGAGCAAAACTTTCTGTTCCAGAAGAACTACCTTCTACATTAAAAGTTATATCTACTGTATTTACAAGGGTTAAAGAATTATATCTACTCCAAAACTTGTAGTCATTAGGGTTACTAGAGTTTATATCAGAATTATCTTTAGCTATTTTTATACCCCAATTATTCATCAAACTTGTCATACAAAATAATATACTCATAATCTAAACTATAGGTTCCATCTGTACCACCCTGCACATCCCCCTTAAAATACATTTTTCCACTACTTTGTTCAAAATAATACCTACAGTTTAACAATGCTGTAGAACTTTGTGTGCGAAAGGGTATTTGGGTATCGCTTATAACACCATCTATTGTTGGATCATAAACATCACTGGTTGCGAAAACAATAGGAACAAAAGACAGCGTAGAATCGTCTATTTCAATAGAGAAGCTTCCAGACCCACTACTAACCACTAAACTTTGTGTTCCACTACCACTCTTTTTAACTTTAACCATAGGATATTTACTCCAAAGTTCATAATCCTTAAGATTCTCACTTTGAATATCACTGTTTTCTTTAGCTATTTTTATACCATAGTTTCCCATTTAATAATTCTTTGTAAATAATATAACATACGCATTAGTTGGAAGCCCCGTAATCTGTGTTGTGTTTGCAGTAGCTCCAACAACTAAGAGATTTCTTATATACTGTGTTGGTGTAGTTGTACTGTCAACTGAAAAAGCAATAAAGAAGGGTTTGTAACCAAGGTTGTGTGTATAAGTTCCACCACTTACGAGAGCTGTTTTTACTATCATCAAAGTAGAGTCTCTTGAGAAAAAGTTTAAAAACTGTATATTATCGTTTGTTAGCTCTAGGTCTAAAGTTTTACCATCTTGTATTACTTTAACCCCGTAATTAGAAGCCATTTAATTGGTACCCTATTAAAACCTTATCTGTTATAATAATAGCCCCTTTATCTCCTATTACAAACTGACCTGTTAACCCTCCTTGAGATAAAGAAGTTGCTGATATGTTTTGTTGTGTACTCATATTTCCACTACTAACAGCCAAGGGCTTTGTTAGATATGCCCCTAATTGGCTTCTTAAGTCTTTTACTGTCTTATTCATGTTCTCTTACAACGTCATACTTTAGATTGATACAGTATATTTCAAAACCACTAACAGTCGAACTGTGAGAAAGCTGTAATTCCAAAAACTTTCCTGTACTGTATTCTGGTAAAACCAATTCTTCAATCTTAATCTCGTCTGTTCCTGAAAGGTTTATATTGTTGTTTGTTGCTTCTATTTGATTCCAATTCCCAGTACCATTAAGTCTGTATTTAACTGTAATGTATTCACTCTGATTTGTTGGTTTGTAAACAACCTCTACCTTATAAGCAGTTTTTATATCGTCAACATGCTCTGGATCTCCGTATAACTTAGCTGTTTGGAATAAAGACGCTTGTGTAGAACCATTTAACGAATACTCAAAGTCTCCTTGCCATACTTCTTGCCCGTCTGGGTTAGTTACATACAACTCATAAACACCACCTGCTTTGTTTCTTGTCCAATACTTAAAAGGTCTGTCTTTAAGAATAGTCCAAGCGTTTATCAAAACATCATAAACAAGAACTACATCACTATAAGAAACACTATTGACTGTTACATCTCCTATATACAAGCAGTATCTTCCTTGAGTATCTAGTCCTGCTGTTACTGCTGTTGCGTCTGAGATTTGTTCTAGCCATGTAGAAACTGGTCTTGATATCAAGGTTGCTTCTGTACCACCTGCATATATATAAACACCTCCTCTGTTGTACCAAAACAATCTGCTTTCTGTTACCCTTACTGTTTCTGCGTTTGTAGTACCTCCATTTGCGTTAAGAAAGGTTAAAGCATACCCATCGTAATAAGCTGCTTTGTTCTCTGTAAATATGAATAATGCTCCTGAAAACTCTCTAAGTGCTGATATTGGCTCTCCCATATCGTCTAAATAGTTATCTGTAGGAAAATCCTCTCCTGAAACATCTGAGTATATAACCCTTGTTGGGTGTGTATTACTTCCTTGTTTAACATTTCCTGCATACAACCTTCCCTTGTAAAGTTCTAAGTGTCTGGCATATACATTAGCTATTTCTGATATAGAACTTCCTGTTGTGTATTTAATAGTCCCTAAATCCAAGCCCTGTGATATATAAAGTCTCTCTGCAAAACTATCTGCTGCACTTCCTACTCCTGTTCCCGTGTTTACAAAGTGTACAACCCACTCGACAGGGTCTGCACCACCCGTACCCATATCACCAACAGAAGACCAACCACTAGCCGTTCCCGTGTATTTATATAGATCATCATCGTAAACATGATATAACTCTGTAGTTCCATTTTCTTTGTCCCATGAAAAAACCCCTCTGTTGTAACCACTTCCTACTCCACTTCCTAATTGAGCATAACCAAGAGCTTTTTCTAGCTTTCCTGGTCTTCGTATATCAACATTGTATGAAAGAGGAGACTCACTTTCATTTAGTAGTAAAGGTGAAGTAAAATCCTGTACACCACCACTAAAATCCATATATTCTTGGTTTATCCTTTTTGATCTTGGCATAATAGTACCTATTAACTAATCTATTTAATTATACCATTGATTTACTCTGTCCTTTTGAAAAGTACATTACTATTGTCTGCAAGATCTCTGAAACTAGCCCACCTATTTGCATTTACAGGATCCATATGCTTTGAAAGAAAATCTAACGCTTCTTTGAAGTTAGCGTTGTATTTAAGAGCCTCCCATGCACAATCACATGCTTCTTCGAACTTCTTTTGCTCTGATAAACACCTTGCCCTCATTAACCAAGCGTCATTTATCTCTGGTCTCCAAGTGGCTACCTTTAAATACCTATCTATTTCGTCAATAGCTTCTTGCCAGTCTCTTTTATAATAATATTCTCTTGCTAGATAGTATCTTTCTCTTACAAGTTTAGGGTTGTCCACAACCTGTTTTTTAAGTATTCTAAAGTCTATATCAGGGTCTAACTGATGAGCAGGGGAATAACCATACTCTACAGTAACATCAGCATCTTTTTCTATTGGCTTATTTAAGACTTCATGTATAGCACCAACCCATTTAATATCTTTGTCGTTTTTGAAAAGTCTTCCTAAAATATGCTCCTGATTTGTACCTTCTGCAACCATATGCACTCCTAATACCTTTTTATCTTTCTCTTGTTTTAGAATGTCGCTAAGAGCGTTGTACGGGGTCTTGAGTACCTCGTCTGCGTCTATACTAAGTATCCAATCTCCTGTTGCTAATTGCTTTGCATAGTTTCTTGCTTTGGAAAAGTCATCAACCCATTTAAAGTGTCCTATTTTTACATCATATCTTCTAGCAATCTCTATTGTTTTGTCTTCAGATCCTGTATCAACCACTACAATCTCTTCAAAACCATTTAAAGAATCAAGACAACGAGAAAGTATTTTCTCTTCATTCTTTACTATTAAAACAGCAGATATTTTCATTGTTTTATTATACTATATTAGTAAATGCAGGTAAGGCATACTTCTGTCCAACATTAGGAAGATATGGAGAACTGGTATTTATATTATCTACAAGCATAGAAACTGTTTCCGTTTCTGTGTCCCATGTACCTATGGAGATACTGACTGTAAGCTCTGTAATATCAAAATCATCATTAGCAGTTGATATAAGAAAAAGAGACTCTGTGGAATTAGCTGCAAAAGATAACAGTTCCTCTCCCGTATCATATATATAAAACTCTGTCATACCTGAAGTAAATGTATCCGAATCTACTGTCGTTGTAGATCCACCAACTCTCTTAGAAAAATATATTGTGCTTCCTGCTTGGTATAACTTGTACCAGTTGTTACTATCCTTTATTAACTGAATAAAATAATTTTCACTAGAAGTTAAAGCTCCACTTGTAATTGCGTGTACCTGTATAAAAGAATCACTTAAATCGTACTTAGCCTTACTCTCTAGTTCATAATAAGCAGGAGAAAGACTTGTTTCCATTTTAAGCCTGTTGTTCTCAATAGTGATGTTTGTATCATTAGTTCTAGTCCATAGGTCTGTATTAAACCCATTATTGAAGCTATCTTGTAATGTACTTATTTTTGCCACTATGTTTTAATAATATAGTTTATACCTGCACTCTGAGGTTCTGTTAAATTACCTTCTCTTAATGTACCATTGTCTCCAGTTCTTGCATCTCCAACCCTATACTGGCTCTGTGCTGCAGAAGATGTCGTTACTATTCTGTCTCCTCCAGCAACACCTCCATGAGATGTTTCCCCATAAGCACTTCCAGTACCATCAGCTCCTGTTAGTACAAAGTTATGCCTATGCCCTTGTAGTTTATCCTGATAGTAAGTTCCTAATGTGGCTGCATAAGCCCCACCATTCCCATCAACACCTGCTGCTCTATTAGTCGTTCCAGCTCCCTTAGGGAATATACCTCTCATATCAGGTATATTAAAAGTCGTACTATTATCCCCTACACCCCAAGTTGTTGATATTGCTGTAAATAAAGCTGCATAAGTAGTTCTACTTACTGCACTTCCATCACACATTAAGTATCCTGTTGGTGCTGAAGAACCTGCATACATACTAACAGTACCAGAGGGTATTACGTTAACCAGTGTATTATCACTACCATTTATTGTTTTATTTGTTAATGTTTGAGTATGGTCTTTAAACACAAACTCATCATTACCAATTAATAATGGAAGGGTAGTTGTTCTATCTGCTGTTAATTCGCTAACTGCAAGTATATATTGATGGTCAGACGAAGTATCGTTTATCTGGGGAAGAGTCAATGTCTTGTTGGTAAGGATTTGGGTATCTGTTGTTCCTACTATATCCCCTGTAGGCATATCCTTATCCGTTCCTTCTACAAACAAATCCCATACTGTTGCCCAATCTACACCTACACCAGGCTCTGTTGAAGCTCCTGATGTGTGTCCTGATGTACATACATATCCCGAACCATTATTTTCAACTGTATCGTTTAAGTCATATCCTGTTGAGGTAGCCCAAGCCCCTTTCCACGTATAAGTTACTCCATCTGCACCAGTTGCTCCTGTAGGCCCAGTATCTCCTGTAGGCCCAGCTACAGTGCTATCTGCTCCCGTAGGCCCAGTTGGTCCCGTAGGACCTGTAACAACATCATCTAATAATGCAATAGTTCCATCCTTATCAGGAAGTACAAAACCTCTTGCTTCAGTTAGGCTATCTGCGTCAAAAGAACCTTTATATCCACCTAAAGAACTTACCCCAAACTTTCCGTTTTCCCAGTTAGCTATATAATTATTGGTTGCCCCGTCTAATGTCCATAATTGTCTGTTCTCTAAGTCTATAACTGTATTACCTGCAGCATCTTTAAATATACCTGTCCCCCAGCTATAAACCTCACTTCCCGAGCCATTATAAAGAAGTCTAAGTGCTGAGCTTATAGAGTCAACTGGTGTTCCCTCCTCATCTTGTATCTTAACATAACCAGTTTTTTCACTTTCCCAAACAGGATCAGTTTCTGCAGCTGGTGCAGTACTTGTCCAAGCTGAACCATCAGAGGTTAAAAGATTGCCAGAAGTTCCAGGGGTTACTGCTGGAATTGATTTACCTACAATATATCCTGCCCTACGACCTGATAATGACCTTAAAGTTGTAGCAGTTCCTGCCGTTATCTCAGCCTCAGATATTTCTGTATAAGTCGTATTTGTGTTAAGAGAACTCCCATAAGCATAGAAATATGTACCGTCATAATACAAAGGTAATGTGAAAGTAGTTCCTGCTGCTACACTTAAAAGTGTAGTTGTTATTGCCACACCTCCTACATAAATTGCTACTGCACCACCACTATTGATATTTAATGTTGCACTATTAACTGAAAACCCGTCTGTAAACGTTATCGCCAACATATCCCCTGCTGTTAATGTATATCCTGATATGGTACAGGTCTTTGCTACTGTTGTCCTTGCTGTTGTAGAAGTTCCTTGAACCACAGCTGTTGTACTTACTAAAACTTTGCTCCCATTCCCTTTAAGAAACCCCGTCAAGTTCGTATCTGTTGCTGTTGTTATATTGTCTGGACCAGTAGCACCTGTGGCACCTGTTGGACCAGTAGCTCCAGTAGCACCAGTTGGTCCTTGAGGTCCAGGCGCACCAGCTAGGTTAACATCCCAGCTTGAATATTCTCCTGTTCCATGTACTGTAACTGCATTGTATGTAAGTGTTGTTGTTGCATAAGATACAACTGTAGCTTCTATATAATTACTAGAATCATAAGCAATAATAATTGATTGTGCTGCTGTATAAGCAAGTCCACTATCAACTGTTACACTATTCTCTCCTGTTACTGTATCTAAATCTATTGTCGTTGTAGAGGTTGTAGCATATATATCTCCTGGATCTCCTTCGTCTCCGGTTGGACCTGTTGGACCAGTAGGACCTATATCACCTTGAGGACCAGTAGGACCAGTCGGACCTGCTACTGTTGAATCTGCACCCGTAGCTCCTGTAGGTCCTGTTGGTCCCGTAGGGCCGACCTCTCCTTGCACACCTTGTGGTCCTGTGGCTCCTGTAGCTCCTGTCGGACCTGTGATACCTTGTACACCCTGTATTCCTTGTATTCCTTGTGGTCCTGTAGAACCAGTTGGACCAGTTGGTCCTGTAGAACCAGTGGCTCCTGTCGGACCTGCGACTGTACTATCAGCTCCAGTTGCTCCCGTAGGACCAGTTGGCCCAGTTGGCCCGGTAGGACCTGCAACTGTACTGTCTGCTCCAGTAGCACCAGTTGGCCCAGTTGGCCCGGTACTTCCTGTGGGTCCTGTAGCACCAGTACTCCCAGTGGCCCCAGTTGCACCTGTAGGACCGGTAGCTCCAATGAACTGATCTACCACAGCCCTCTTTGTTGTACCTAGTGAACTCTCTGTTGTATCACTTGTATCTACAACTGGTAACCAGTCTTTCCCTGTTTCTATTGTAGCCAGTGTTGTTAATTCTGTAATTGTTTTTGTGTTGGCCATACTATGCGTCTATTACTTTAGTATAATTAGTCGTTGAGTCCCCAACCTTTGTATATGTATCACTTTCAACCCCCTTACTTACAACAATATAAGTAGAACTGTCTTCGTTTGTTATTATATCCCTACTCCCTTCAGTTACTAGATATATCAAACCACCAAAAGACTTGTATTGTGTTTGAATGTCTGAAACTTTCGTGTATGAAGAGCTAGAATCCCCCGTTTTTGTATATGTTGTCGTTGCATCTCCTACTTTTGTATAGTTTGTCATTATAATCCACCATACTCATCTCTTATAATTATAGAAGGACTGTCATCCATATTCCTTTCTATAACTTGCTGCTCCATATCATCCAAACCTAACCTAAACTGTGCCATATAGTTGTTACCTTCTTCTGCTAGTCCTAGTTTATACTTACCTTTTCCTGCTGAATACAACGTTAAAAGGTAATCATACTCAAAAGGAAGCCCTGAGGTATCTGTATTATCTGTCATGTCTGCTAAATCTTCTACATAAAGAAGTTGTAATCCGTCTGTAACATTGCTACTTGGTGTTGGTTTTAACTCTATATTACTACCTCTTACAACATATCTTGGTGAAGTTTCTACATAAGTAGTATAAACAGGATCATTCTCTTCGTTTCCATCCATTCTTCTAGCTTTAAACCTATCACTGCTAGTCTCATAACCTACTTCTACTCTTAAAATCTTTCTACAATCGCTTGGCAACCCATACAAAGATTGGTTTGCAACTAAATTGGCTTTAGTAAGCCTTGCATTATAATCTTGTCCTAGTGAAACGAGTCTATTGAAAACAATATCCTTTGCCGTGTTTAAATCCCTCTTAACCTGAGTTGTTGTTATTGTACTTCCAGAAGCAACTGCATAATTAAGAAGATCTCCAACCTCTGTCTGCATTTCAAGGAATGTCATTTTTTTTAATAATCAAATAACTTCCCCCTCTTATCTATTTAATTATAACACACTAGAGTAATTCTTCTTGGACTTCTTCAGGTAATATAGATTTGTATGCTTCAACTACTTTCTTGGCTGTTTCTACTGCATTTCTCTCCTTTTTAACCCACTTCTGAGCGTTCTTAACTACCTTGTTTGCCATCTCTTTACTGCCCTTTAAATCGTCTAACATCTCTCTTAATCTAACTTCAAACTCCTTATTATCTTTATATGTGTATGCTGTGTATTTATTCTTACATACTGCATTGTACGGAGGTATATCTTTAACAAGAACCGGTACCCCCATTTTACTAAACTCTGTAAACTTAACCTCGCTTTTAAACCTGTTAAATGTTTTGTCCTCAAGTGGAATAATAGCAGCATCAAGACCCAAAGTTGCTAGTCTTGCTGGATATCCTTCAAAAGGAACCCAGTCGTAAAATGTAATCCTATCCTCAAAACTCTTAAACTGATTGTCAAAGTAACTGCCCATTATATGAACAGTAACCTCTGGATAATCCTTAAGCACCTTACCCATAGTCTTTCCTATTTCATTCCAATCAGCCAAGTGAGAAATCCCACCTTGCCAACCGATACGTATTTCATTCTCTGGTCTTTTATCCCATTTAAACTTACCTTCTGGCCACATATTAAAATCTAAACTATTAGGAAGGACTGCACCTTTTGTTTCTTTAGATCCATACTGCATATAGAAGTCCACAAGACTCTGTACAGGGGCTGTAATTAAGTCTGCACTACCCAAGGCATATATTAGGGTCATTTGATTCCATAAGTTTTTAAACCTGTTAAAATCACCCTCCCCTGTTACCCATATTGGCTTTGCTGTTCCGTCTATATAAGCATAAGCATCCTGTGTGCCAAAATCTCTATAATGCTCACTTGAAGGAAGTATCTCCATTGTATTATCGTCATGGTCAAACACTATGGGTTTATGAGGGTCTATATCTTCTTTGATTACTCTTATGTAAGGAATACCTGAAAGTCTTGCAACAACCACGTCTGCGTTAGCAATAGCTTCATGTTGTTGTTTTTCTGAGGGTTTATCTTTGGTTTCTATGATTAAACTCTCAACATTATCCATTTTCTTGAACATTTTGTGCCATATACGAACACGATACCAACCACAACCACCATCATCTACAGGTAGAAATAACACTCTTAAAGGTCTCTTTTTCATGGGTTTTCCCCTCAATTTATATAGTTTTAGGATCTACTGTTAAACAAAACTGTCCTGTTTCGTCTTTTACAAACGCCTCTCTGAATAATACAGGGTCTGTAAGAACATTAGGTCCCCAAATACTCTCTGCAATATATACCATTTCTCTTGGAATACTTGCAATTCTTCTCATAGTTCTCTCTTTGGTGAAACTGTCCCCTTTAACTCTCTCTTGTAGGTTCTCCTGGAATAAACCATCAAAGCCAGTCTCTATTCCCTTACCTACTTTAGCCTTTCTATTAGCTTCTATACTCTGCCCTATCTTTTGAGCCAGTATTCTCTCCTCTTCTTTATTCTTTGGAGCAAGTTTTTCAAGTATTTTCATAACTTCGTCTTTACTCTTTGACCCCTCTAAGGGTTTTCCTGTGTCATCTACTAGCATATGAAATTATAACACAAACAAAAAAGAGGACCGAAGTCCTCCTTTCTGTTAAGAATTGTCCTAAAACTAAGTTGCTTTAAGTCCAGTTATCTTACCATTGTAAGAGTCTGCTCTTGACTCAAGTGTCAACTCACCTATTACAACTCCGTTCTTTGCGTCTGCTGTCTTTGGTGTGTCCATCTTAGCAACAGGTCTTAGTTGAGCTACAGCCCACATGTCTTTTGATAAAGCACATAGTGTGTCTGAGTCCATTTGACTATCTCCATCAACTCTCATGAGTCCGAATGGTGATTCGTAAACGTCAACAGCTGAAGTAAATGTCTTTTGACCATCTACATATCTTCTGTTAGCTGAAGCTAATTCTGCTACTGCTCTCTTCTGTCTGAAGGAACCAAGTAACCAGTCTGGGTTTCCACCATCAGAGTGAACATCTTGGAGTAATCCGTTCAATTCACTTTCTGTCAATGCCCTACCAGTACCCGTACCAGTAGATATATTGTTTGTGATGTAAGCAAGAATACCTTTAAGTTCTCTTGCTGTTCCAGATGCTCCTGAGTTTCCTGTACCATCTACAAGAGCTTTCTCGATATCTCTACCAATCTCTTTAAGTGCTACTTCTACTCTGAAAGCATACTCGTCTTCCATTCCTGCTGGATCTACAGCCTGTTGAGTCTCAGATACCTGAAAGGTTTTACTGAAAATCTGGGTGTAGTTACTTAGTCTTGATGGAGCTGTTAGTGTTCCATAAGAGAAAGTTGCTCCTTCGACTTGTGCATTAGCTGTTGCTGTTGCGTAGTCGTATGTACTCCACTCGTGTAGAGTATTCTTTGCTGCTACTTTTCTCAAACCAGCGTAAACTGGTGTGTCCATCTGACCGAGCTTTGTTAAGACATCTGTCAAATCTTCATGATTTGTAGCTGCATCGTATGTTTGATATACTGCCATTTCTATATTTAATCAAATTAAAATCCCTCTATTGTTTTGGTCCAGCGTATTTCTTTAAGAAACTTCTAATGTCTCCAGATTGGGCTGCAGCTTCTAAGTCTGCACTCCTACTGTCTGTCATTTGCTGAACTCCTCCAGACTGCTTTTCTGAATAGGCAGAGCTTCTTTGGGACTTTGCTTTTGCGTCAACTATAGCGTCATAGTTCATGAGTTTGTATGCTGTCTCGGGGTCTGTAATATGTTGACCCTTAGACATCTGCTCATCCATAAACTCAGCTATTTCTGTTGATCTGAAAGCTGGTGATCCGTCTTTTCCGTCATACTTTGACTCAAGACGATTCATTTCACTAACAAACCAGTTACGAGCTTTTTCTTCCTGGAGTTTCTGTTCCACTATTGCTTGTTGCTCTTCTTGAGTAACAAAACCTAGCTTTCGCAAGGTCTCTTTAGCTTTTTGTAGCTGACCCTCCTTTGCTCTTTCTTCTGGCTCCAAATTAGCAAGTCTTTCCTGCTCCATCCTATCAGCTTCTATAGCTTCAAGTCTGGCTTTGTATTCATTGGCTTCCTGTACCTTTTCTTGAAATCTGTCATAAGGGATTACCCTAGACTCTTTCTCGACTGGTTTAGAAACTCCTGAATCAACCTGTTTGTCATCCTGAGAGATTTCCGTCTTCTCTGACGTGTCCATAGATTCTTGTACAGTGCTTTCTTCTACCGATGCTGACTCAGTAACGGGTGCTTCCGTTGTATTTACAGCGTTTACTACTTCTTCCATTTTGTAGTTCCCACATTTTAACGACTTCTGTGTCGTACGGGATTAAACAATTTATATATTTAAAGAGCTAATACTCACATAAGGAGACAGTGGCAAGAGGGGACTTTATCCTCTGTCTCCATATCTAAGCACTATTTTATTGTACCATACATTTTTAAATCTCTAATTGCATACCTTCTGGTAGTGGTGCGTTTGGATCCATTCCTTCAAGAGGAGGCTCTGGTTGCATTGCTGCCATTTCTTCTTTCATTCTAGTTTCTTCTTCTTCTGGGTCTATATCAAATGCTTCAAGTAATGTCCTGTTAGATACTGCTCCCATTGCTCTAAGGTTCTGCATAATCTCTTTCTTTCCTTCTTTCGTGTAAGCTGTACCACTTGTAATTCTAACCTTAACCTCTGGGTTCTCTGGTATTGGAACTACTGGTATGTCAAACCCTTCTAATTCTTCTGGGTTTATATCACCACCAATAATACCCATTAAATCTCCTGTGTCGTTTCTAAATGGCTTCATAAGATTCTGATACTGATACCCAAGTCCTAGTATTGCTTTTCCTAGGTCCTCTAAACAATTAGCAAGGTTATTTATTAAATCTGTTAGGTTGACATAGTTATTAGCTACAAGTGTTTCAATAGCTACACCACTCTTAACCCCTGCTGGTGTTTGACCCAGGAAGGCTTCGTTTGCTGCACCAATCTGTTGCATATAACCACCAAGTGCTGATATCTGTCTTTCTACATCACTACCCATTGGCTTCATATCCATTACCTCAGGTTTAAACCCTGGTTTATACTGTATAACTTGACCATTAGCGTTTGTTATGTTCTTTATAGAACTACCCTTAGGTGCAAGTATCTTTCCTTTATTAAACAATATATTGTACTCAAGTCTGCTAGTTTCAAGATAGTTGAGAGCTTTGTTAATGTTAACAATATTCTTAACCCAACCTTCTCCATATACTGTGTTAAGGTTAATATCTGGGTGATAGAAAATGAAAGGTAGCTTCTTAAACTCTGTTAGCTCGTTTCTTAGTATTTCACCATCACACATAGTTATAACCCTCACACCTTCTTCTGTTAAGCACCATGCTTCCTTTAGAAGTACATTCCCTTTAACATATCCTGTATCGTGTAGGTTATTGAGTATCAAGTCTTTATAATCACTCTCACTCATTTTCTCTGAAGAAGCCAAGTTCTCCAATGCTTTTTTGTCGTAGTTAGGATTCTGCTTAACAAGCTCTAAAGGTTTACTCATTATCTTAATAACATACCTGGCATCGTCTGCTGTCATAGCAAAAGGATCAATGTATGTGTCAAATGGGTCTAGTACATCTACCCAAACATTACCTTCCCCATTGTCAGCCATATCATCATATCCATACTGGAAGATACCAAGTCCATACAAAAGTCCATACAAGACTAACTTGTTTACCTTCTCTTCCATTTGTAATTTGTCAAACTCAAAGGCTAAATACTCCCCAAGTACCTGGCTTTCAACAACATCTATCTTTCCGTATGGTAAAGCGTCAACATCCCATTGTGGCTGTGTTCTTACTACAGCGTTTCTAACTGCCCTAACAATCATATAGGTATAGTTAATATAGAACGTTAGTGGATTTCTATTTGAATTGGTGAATGTCTTTGTCTGTTTATCAAACTTCAGGTTTTGAAAACCCATATAATACATGTAGTTAACAAACCACTGAAGCTCTACATTAGAACCCCTCCAGTTCTTACTCTCTTCAAACTTCTCGTCAACATACTTTGTCCAGTATGTACTACTGTATTTCTCCCCTTTTACTTTCTCCTCAGAGATTTGAGCATTACTCTTCATTTTTAAGTGTTACTATTTTAATGCCCCCTCTTCTCCTATGACTGAACCTATATCTTCTAATGAAACATACCTATCATCCTCAACCTCTTCCTCCTCTTTCTCCTCTGGTTGATACATAGTATATTCTTGTAAACTACTAGCTTTGACCATCTTCTCTAGCTCTTTCCTGTCTTTAGAGTTGGTTATAACCTGTACAACAGACACAACCCCATTTATTATAATAGCAAGACCTAAAAGAATTGCTAAAACTATTACCTCAATATTCATATTTAATTATAACACACTAAAACAAATCATCTACATCAAACCCACCAGATAATGTTTCTATCGAGTCCTCCATATCATCTATCTCTGTTCCTGCTGGTTTAACATAGCCAGTAATAGGATCTCCTCCTTCTTCTACCACTCTTCCGTACATATCAAGCTCTGGGTGTTCAAAGTAGTCTGGCCTACTCATTGCTAGGTATCTAAGAACATCACACAGGTCATCACCCATCTTAAATGGTTTAACTCTCTGTGCGTCTGTGTCTTCTTTCCATTTCCTCCAGTGATAGTCTTTAACTTCACTAGTTAGCTTTGGACACCTTTTACTTATGAATAACTTATTCTCTCTTAGAAGTCTTGTAACCCTGTTGATACCAGCCATTACATCGTTGTTAGCAGATATAAAACCCCAGCCCTCTTCTGCTAGTTGGTCTTTCATACTCATTCCACTTGTCTGTTGTGTTCCTTTACTTGCAGGATCTACTACAAAAGCAGTTATATCATCCTGTGTAAGTCCATTCCTTATTAGCAATGCTTTGAGATTGTTAGAGATATCTTTTGATGTTAAATACTGCTCCCTTATTTCGTCAATTATATAGATGTTGTGCTTTACGTCCTCCTTAGCTAACAATACAGCAGTTGGGTGATTCCAACCTACATCTAAACCAACAAAGAATATATCTGTTAATTCTCTTTCAGGTACACTAATAACATGTCTATCCTCTTCAAAGTCTGGATATATCATACCCTCAAACTTCTCAAAACTAGCCATATACTCCTGCTTGAACATAATATCACTCATATCCTCCTTAGCTTTCATTATAAGGTCTTTGTCAATGTAAGGATTCTCTTCGGTAGCATACCTCCATGCAGCATAGTCAGGATTTCCCTTTGTAGCAGGTTGATAAAACATCTTGTAAACCCAGTCATAACCCTGTGGCGTAGTAGTAATCCAAGCAACACCTCTGTTGTCTGTTAAAGTAGGATAAACAACTTCCCATACAGAGCGATCCATAAAACAGGCCTCGTCTAACCATATCCAGTCTAATCCAACACCTCTTAGTCTGTCTGGATTGTCTCCTGACCTGAATGTTATAGAGCTTCCATTTATAAGTTCAACCCTTGTATCTACTTTATTCCAACTCTTTATACTATCAAGAGGACACCAGTCCATAAACATAGGTATATTTACATCCTTTAACATAGGATAGGTAGGAGCAACTATCATACCCTTTGTTGGTCTTCCTATTTCCTGTGCTTTGATGTCTGCATACCTAAGTGCTTCAATAGTCCCTGAAAGAGATTTACCACCACGTCTTCCTGCTATGAGTGTTCTAAATCTTGCTGGACTATTATGAAAATCTTTCTGATATTTGTGAGGCTTATACGTCTTTATCATCGTCTAGTCCCTCTATGAATATACCTGCAACTATCTTTTCTCCCTTACTTGTCATATCTACTCTCTGAGAGGCTTTACCTATTCCCATTTCTATTAACCACTTGAAGTTATCACTTTTTAGTCTTTCGTCTTGTGTTCCTATAGTTGTGGCCCATAAACCTCTTAATGCAGAGTCTAAGACTGCTAATTCTTCATATACAATCATTAGGTCTTCGTAGCTGTTCATTTGTATAATAGCTTTGTTCTCACTTTCCCTTACTGTTGCTGTTCTTGACTTATTCATGTTACGTAAATGTTACGTTTTATAGGTTTATATACTATATTATAGCACTATTTCTTTTTCTTTTTATTCTCCTTGTTTTTACCGAATATTCTTTCCCAGTTTTCAGCGTATCTTTTCATTCTTTCTGGGTCAGCCATATCGTTTGTGTAAGGTTTGCTTACTCCCATTTCTTTATTATATCATTTAATTCAGTTAGTTTATCTTGCATATCTTCAATAGTCCATTTTTTAATATCGTTTCTATTATTCATAACATATTGTAGATCCTGCCATTTATTATCTTCCAACCAGAAGTGGAACCATTCTGGAGACTGGTGTGCTGATTCTTTTTTGAATACATGACAACCACTACAAAGGCACACGCCGTTTTGTATGTCCCAGCGTAGAGCATAGTTTCTTCTTCCTTCTATATGGTGAGAGTTGAGTGATTCTGTTTTCCCACATACCTCACATTTGTTTTTAGCTTTAAGTCTAACAGCTTTACTCCATGCGTTGTCCAGTTTAATTGTTAGTGTTTTCTTACTTGGTTTTCTCATAGGTTGGAACTCCTAAGTTACGATACCAATTAGATACATCTTTTATAATATCTTTCATATTCATTGTAACATAAAAGTATTTGTCTGGTTTACCTCTGGATATAAGGACTTCGCTTTTAGAGATAGGTTCTACATTACATTTTCTACCTACTAGGTTTGCAATTTGTTTAACGCTTGTAGTCTTTCCTGAAGCTACATTGAATATTTTATTTCCCTTTGCTGTTTCTGCTTTAATAAGTGCAAAGATATTACACATAGCTACATCCCAGACATGGACATAATCTCTTCTTGGGAAGATAAAACCTTTTCTTAGTTTAAGGTCTTTTTGTAGGAAGGTTTTGTCTATGAAGCTATCAATAATTCTTGGGTCTGGACCTGTTCTACCTTTAGGATCTGCACCTGCTACGTTTTGGTACCTGAGTATTGTGTGTTTAGGGTGTAGTTCGTTGATTATCTTTTCACTCATAGCTTTAACGAGTCCGTAAGTATTAACAGGGTTAATAGCAGCTGCACTTGATGCATACATAAGAGGTATGCTCCCATCCAACCTTTCTAGGAAGTCTCTTAAGGTTGTAAGGTTATCAAGGTACTTAGAAGGGTGTTGTTCACTATTAAGAACGCTCTTATCTGCTGCTAGATATATAACACCTGAGAACTTGTTTAAGTATTTAGTATCTACTTGGGATATATCTGTTTCTACATAGCTGACTCCTGGAATAGTAAAGTCTGCATAACTGTTAGAGTAGTTATCTACTACAGTAACTTTAATTCCGTGTTCATGAAGGTATAGGACTGTATGTCTTCCTATGTATCCTGCACCACCTACAACGAGAACATTGTTCATTAGTTTGTTAAAACATTTTAGGTACTATATAGTCCTCTCTGAGTTCTTCTATAGCTTCTTTTAATTCAGAGAACCACTCTTTTTTGATTGCTTTTTGTTTAACGATCTTGTTTGCTATATTTATACACTCAGCTATTTCACACATAGGTACTGTATAACCTTCCCAGTATTTAGAGAGTGCGTTTCCGAAGTCTTGTTTACCAAAGTAAAGACAGGCTACTGGTTCAATCGTTAAGTCGTCTGGATATATGTTTTCCCATAGTAGAAAAGATATCTGTCCTATGCTGGATGTACAATACTTTGCTTCTCCTCTTGCTGTAGTTTGGGGCATTTCATAGCAACTCGAATTATTAAGTAGTATATAAGGGCTTTATAAGTCTGTCAATACTACTCAATAACCTTGATACCAAGTTTCTTTGCTTGTTCTAGTTTCTCTTCTTTTGTTTTGGTTCCTGTTTTCTTAGGTTTCCATAACTCAAGATCCTTTCCTATTACTGCATAATCCCCGTCTTTAATGACAACACCAAGACCTGTTTGGTTTGCATAAAATCTTCCATAAACAGTTTTCTTTGCTACTCCTAATATCTCTGCTATTTCTGGGAATGTATAGTATTTGTTTTTGTTAATCATTTGTTTGTTTATTTAATTTAATGTTTCTTTTATTTTACCTATCAATGCATCCATTTTTCTTTTATAGTAATCTGCAAACTCTTCGTTAGTAGGTTTGTGTCCTAGTTTCTGTTCACACTGTACATACAAAACATTTCTAAGTCTTTGGCTTGGTGTTTTGTGGTTATCATATAGATCTGCTTCTGGTAGTCCTTCTAATATATCATCAACATTTATATCAATTTCATTTCCTATTAAGCTATCTGTTAGGACTACTATTGCTATATTACCTCTATAACTATCTATTTCACCTATTGCTTTACTTGATAGTTCTGTTAAAGAGTCCACTTTAAGAGATACAGAGTTATCAGCCCTTCTGTTATAGTTCTTTAGTTCTGTATGTATTACTTTCATTTCTACTTATCGTTTAGTTTATCTAATATCTTGGCATAAATATCTTTTCCTTTCTCTTCTAGGAGTTGTTTAACATAATTTTCTAATATTGTGTATTTGACAAAATTGAATGGCAAAGCTTTGTTCCATATTTCCATAAGCCCTTCCTTCCATTCCTCTGTAGTGTCCTTAACTTGAGATTCCGAAACCCATTGCATTTCCTTTGTCCCGTCTTCTAGAGTTCTTTCAACAAGCTTTTGCCCACAATCCCTGTCTAATACTTTCTCCTCTGGGGTGTCCTGTGCTTTACTATCTTTTACTAATTCTAATTCTGTATCATCATATAAGCAAAAGTGTGTATCAAAAAATGCGCAGTTATATACTGTGCCACATTTTGAACATCTTTTTATCTTCTCCATATTACTTATTGTTTTAATTTAGATAACTCCTCAATCCTTGCTTCATCTACCATTGCATCCAATCCTACATAGGGAGTTAATTGTGATGTTAAACTGTTCTCTATCATCTTCAGTGCTTGTTTATAGGTAGCAGTTCCAAATGCCCAGCTATATTTTTCCTTAACTGTTTTATATATTTGTGCTAGAAAGTTCTCCCTATCAACAGTCCTTATCCTTAATCCTTGTTTTAATACATCATAATCACCTATAAATAACTCATTCTCCAAAACTTCTCTCATCCCCTCTTCCCTTGCTTTGTCTAGTTCTCTTGAGATGTATCTTTCTGTATTTTCCAACGACATAATTCCTAGTTCAATGTTTCTTATTAACCTCTGTTCTCTCCACCCAGTAGTATATTCTTTAATATATAGTTTCTCATAATCCTCTCTTAAAGCCCTAATAAGTTCTGATTCTTTCTTCTCCATATCTCTTATTGTTTTAATTTAGATATTTTCTTTTCTAATTCCCTATATTCCTCTTTGGAGA
>Ga0209800_10000875_pt1 | contig 38117 bp, 35 predicted proteins | sample Higcelweek8metaG_FD_187174 | JGI IMG/M metagenome (GOLD analysis project Ga0209800, IMG submission 187174) | Freshwater pond sediment microbial communities from the University of Edinburgh, under environmental carbon perturbations - High... | ecosystem: Environmental > Aquatic > Freshwater >...
TATTTGTTTCTAATGAGGGATTAGAGGAAAAATTCAATTTTTCAAAACCGAGCACCCGGTCATTTTTATCTTTCATCAAAATAACCTCATCTCCGGTCTCTTCACAGATGTACTCCTGCTGTGAATCACCGAACCAGACTGTCAGCGTATTGCCGGTTTTATCATAATATACTTTCACTTTTTCCATATTGTAATCCCCTCTTTTATCGCATCAGCCGGATATGCTGTTATTAAAAATCCCTCACCTTTATCATTTTTGGCTACCGCGCAGATCCATCGACAGCCCCCTGTTTGTCAATAAAACAGATATACTTTTTGGTCTGACCTGCTTTGCCGCACCTCATCAGGGTCGGATATAGCTTCTATTACCTCAGTCAGATGATTTACCATAACCGGGTGTTTTATTGTTACGATGATGTTCCAATAATTCTCACTTACGTGAACCCGGAATCCCAAAGGTGTTTGAGTATCAAATAGAAACATAGAATCATCCATAACTGTGAACCTGTACCTGGTCATAGTATTGCATCGAAGCCTGCTATCGTCAATCGGTTTTTGCACGCTGTAATTGCGAGAATCTGCCTGCAAGGAGGTATAGTCTTTCTGCCCTCACCCGCGCACACTGCTGTTACCTTTCTCAATACATTACCCAACTGCCAGTTTTGCCGCATCTTTCCATAAATACGGGGGGATAGGAGCATCAATGCGCCAGGGGATATTCATGGGCTGAGAACCGGAATGGGATTCAATACTGACAGGTCCCAGATTGACAAAGCCCATTGACCGGTCGAATTGATCGGAACTCTGTTCGCGGACAAAGAGTATAATTTTATTTTCGCCGGGCTGCGAATCGGTCTTTACACCTTATGAGCGCCGACGGCCGAGCGCAGCACTTTCACAAAATCTCTCACCACTTTCAGCATAACATCCTCGTTATACGAAAGCACCCCGGCAATCTCATCGGTGTCGAGCTCGCGCCAGTATTCAAAGGTCTTCTCATCCACCTGTTCATACTGCCATTTGTCGTAACGCATCTTTCGAAAACGGGCGGCATAGCCCCGTTCTTTTTTACCGTAATATTTTATGGTCACCTCGAAAAATCAGCATTTTCATTATTAAGCAAATGGAAAATGCTGATTTTTCCACGCTTTGTGACCACAAGGGAACATCAAAAGTTAATTTTTAGAGGTTCCCTTATAAGAAACGCACTTACGGCGCAGCCGGTACGCACTTCGGCAAGAAAACGGAACATATCGCTCCACGAGAAAAAAAGCGGCATCACCCCTTCGTCTTTCATCTCAGGTAACCACGACGGCGCAAGCGTGTCATTCGACAGACACAGCAGATACTTGTGCTCTGACGTCTCATATTTGAGCATGCCCCGGATATGCCGGTGCAGCTGCGCCTTATCAAGATTTTCATGACGCTTGTTTTCGATTATTACCGCGGTTTTACCCGATGCGATACGGCCGTCGGGCCTTGAGCCCTCATCATAATAGGGAACCTGTGTTTCGAACGAAAAACTGCTGCTGTCAAAGCCGCTCACCTTCAGCTGCTGCAGAAACGATGTGAGAATCGCTTTTTCCGAATGCTCAAAAAGCGACAAAAGCGCATTGGTCAGACGATCCTCTTCAGCATACGAGTATTTTGTGCCGCCGTAGATATTCATGGATGCAAGGCCTCTGTGGTAATTGATGGAGCGGGGGGAAGCCCTGCCCTTCGGTTTTATTCAGGAACAATTCTCTCGTCGTAGGCACCGTCAATAATATCTGTTATTGCAATAGTATCAATGGTCGCCTTCGAGAATAAGAACGTTGCGTGAAAAGGGTTATTCTTTTTTGTTATATCGCCGAACTCCTTTTCGACACATTTCAATTTCGATAAGCGCTTACAGTCCCAGCGATAATCTTTGAATAGATAACCGGCCATCGTCTGTTTGGGCGTAGTGGCTCTTTCACTTTCTGCATTGTTATTCAATGTAATAAAATAAAAATCTGGAGAGGCTATGTCTTTTTCTGAAGGCAGTTCGACAGGCAGCGATAAGCCGAGATCTATCTGGCTTTGAATTATATCGATCATTTCATTCTTCAAATGATCATGAAAATAGTTTTTATTGCAGAATTTGGTAAAGTCTTCGACATGCTTGTATATGCCGCTTGTGCCGCCGATCGAGCCGCTGCCGTATTTCAATTCTATCAACGCGACTCTGTGCGGTTTAGCCTTTGACAGCGCTATGATATCAAAGCGCCCGTTGAAATCTGCTTCAATTTTCTCCTGTTCGTTAGTAAACTGTTTCACGTATTCCACATCAATACAGAACCAGTTCGAGTCTTTATTGCTGTTGTTAAGTATGACCAGTTTCGCTTGCGCCTTTTTCTCGGCGGTTGCCTTCGCATCGCTGTGTTTCTTTATTAGCTCATACTGTGCGCAGATTTCACTCTGTCCGGCTTTATAACGCTTTTCTTTCTGCGCCGCGTCATAATGCTTTCCGTCAAGGTAGTACTTGTCTATTTCACAGCTTATTCTGCCGTCCTGCTTTCTGTAGGCGACTTTTGCGATACTGTCACAGTTGTAATACAGATTCAGATAATCAGTGCGCACGCCGATTACAAGCTCGTCCTTATGCGCATTATACAGCCTGTACAGTTCGCTTTGCCTGAACGCTTCTGCAAACTCTTTTGATATTCCGCGGGTTGTTTTCATTTGATGTTACCAGACCCTGAATTAATTGTATTGTGCCCTCACCCGTAGGACAGGAGGTCCCAGCTCGTCACCGGCCACGGACGGCCGAACAAGTGACGAGCCGCGCCTCCGGCGCGCCCTCTCCCCGCGTTGGCGATTAATGGGGCGTAGGGCGAGGGCTTCGAAGGCTTACGCGATAACGAGACAAATAAAACATTTCAAGTTGCGGATCCCCAAAACCCGATAAAAAACGAGATGAAATTATTTCTGGTGGTGGTTTTGGGGACCGCCCATAAACACATTCCCGTTATGCCAGTCGATAAACGAGGCACTGGGACGCTCATTACTCTTTTGCGGCAGTACCGCAAGTTCTTTGCCGTGATACTGGTAGTATTCTCTGCCGTTTAGAAACTCTTCTTTGATGCGCTTGCTTACTTCGACATGAAGGTCACGGGTGATGGTCAGATACCCCGAATCGAAGAGCTTGTGGATATCGGATCTGAGAAGAAGGCCGTTTGAAACAGAATGCGGCCCTGATGCGGCATACAGCCTGATGTGTGCCGCCTCGAGTACCGGCAGTGTCTTTTCTCCCGTTATCGCACACCTTCGCGAATAGGCATCGGTGACCAGAGAACAGACTTTATCTGTTACATCACTATTTTATTTCGTACAAAAACACCAATCTTCTCGGCATACATGTAGGACTCGGTAAGTTCATCGAGTGAGGGGATATAGAAATCATCAGGATAGCGAATTGAAACACCATAGCTGCTGAGAATATTCGCATCCTCTAGAGATAAAACTTCTTTATCGACAGATGAAATCAGATCAATCAGCGTACTCAACAGATGGGTTTTAGGAAAATCGATCTCGAGGTATACGCAATACGCTTTCAGATATTTCTCAGCAGCCTGTTGGCAATGAAAGCAGGCAGTATCAAAAGGAGTGTCATCACCGCCATGTTCCTTGATTATTTCTGCCGCCTTCAGATCATTCTCAGCCTTCTTCAACCATGCCTGTATCAGTTCCTTTCTCTCATTTTCCATGAATAATCACTCCTTCACGTAAAATGGTCGCGTTTATCGACTGAGGAACACTTTGAAATTTCCGGAACTCTTCGTTGGTGCAGAACATGATATCAAGTGCGTGATGTATTACCCCGAGCTTTTTCAATACCGAAAGTCCGCGGCGGGTGCGGGGGATATTTTTTTCCCGATCGCTGAGAACGAGTATATCGATATCGCTGTCTGCAGTGTGATCGCCTCTTGCGTAAGAACCGAAGAGTATTATTTTTTCCGGATGATACTCATTGATTATGATTTCTTTGATTCTATCAATTTCAACCGGCATCATGATAGTATATCCCCCGACGATTTATCATGATATCATATCATTTGCAGCTTATTAGCTCAAGCACAATTCTTTTACGGTTTATTGACCCGTTTGCGATGCCGGCGAGATTCTATCAGTTGATAATCCTTATGCCCTCACCCGTAAGACACGATGTCGCAGCTCGCATCTTTATGGGGCCATGGAGGGTCCCATAAAGATGCGAGCGTAGGGCAGGATGCTTTACGCGCGTTGCTTAATTGTGCATCCGTGCACAGCAACGCGCTCTCGCGCTTCCTGCGCAATCAAGCGAGCCGGCCACGGATGGCCGAACAGGTGACGAGCGTAGTACACGACGTACAGGCAAAACGATGCGGCATGTGTAATGCAGGATGCATAAAGCCGGTTTCCCGCGCACGGATGCGCGGATAAAGAAACCGGCAAGGCCGCAAAGAACGTTTTGCAGCGCTGCCACGCGCTCCCTCAGTATTTACTCTGTGCCCTCACCCGCGCTACTGCGCGCCCTCTCCCAAAGGGAGAGGGCTTCTCTGAGAAAATATTACCTTAGAGACCTCTCGTCTTGCATTACATGGGCGAGGGGCTATCATATCGCCTTCTTGAAATTCTCATATCGGAAGGCAAGCCGGTCTTTATCGGGATAATCACTTTTGCTTCGGGGAAGTATAATTGAATGACCATTGATCGCTTTTAATCCGAACTCAAGCATCGGCCCGTCAATTTCGTTTAAAATATCTTCTCTCACATCAAGTGTATAATCGGGAGTAATACCAAATATATTCTGATCATAGGCTGAATGATGGATCTTGCATAATGTTAATCCGTTTGTAACAACCGGATGCCCCTGCTCATGCGCATCCGGTATGATGTGCGCAGCATCCAGCAGTTCAGAATGTTTCAATCTGCAAATTGTACATCTTCTGTCATACGCATCCAACACATATTCTCTAAACGCGGCCTGATGCAGACGTCTCTTTGTTTCGCCCGCTGCATATCTTCGCAGATTCAAATCCGGTTCACTGACCTTAAAAGCATTATCTGTTACAGCAGATACAGTATCAAATGTTGTTAAAGCGGGGTCAATTACCGCCTGTACACACAGGTGTTGCGGATCATCTTCAATTATGAGTAGGGGCCATACGGCCTGGTATTTACCCGGCTTGATCGCATAGAAGTAGACCAATGGCGTTCGGTTTAGATATGCCTTTCGTAAACCGAGATTATCCCGATGGTTTATATCCTGCCCGCGATAGCTGTATCTCAAGATGCCCTCATCAGACAAGCCATCATCATAGGGCCCGCCTGTTGTTGTGCAGATCGATATGGGAATATCCATGCCCTTGGGTATCCAAATACCGGTTGGCCCAATCAAGGTAATGTGATGATTGTTGTAATAGAAATCATTGGCCAACTCTGCCCTGGTGAATATTCCGGCATTTTTTGTTTCTCGTATTTTTAGCCACTGAAAAAGTGAATACCGCAGATCGAGATCTGAATCGTTCATGAGGCTGTTACCTCCATTTGATCACTTGCGTGTATCAGGCTGAGTTGAAGAATGCCGGTTTTGGACGAACATTAATCGTTATGCCCTCACCCCCGCCTCCGGCGCGCCCCTCTCCCGCCCGGGGTGATTACATTAGGATGAGGGCGAGGGGCTCACTATGCCAGTCTTACTCTATTGTGATTAAATTTAGTATCACATGAAAACCATACAATTACTTACGAAATTCACTTATCCACCAAGGGGAAATAAGGATCATCATCGTCATTATACATGTCGTGTCCCGGATAAGAGCCAAAACGATTTCCTTCTCTCCTATAGTAACCTCGATATTTGGTTGCATCAGTATCAATAAACCTTGTCAATTCACAATTATCTAGATGTAAGTAAGAAAACATCTCATCTTCTATGCCCCCGGCTTCTCTTTCAGTGTCAGACAAAGAATCTCCGGCATTTAAGTACTTCATAATATCATTTATTTTTGGTTTCCGATTTTTGAGATAACATTGTCCGTCAAAATTCGATTTAAAAGAAATTATTTGACCATATTCATCAAAAGTAATCTGCGATCGTGCAGTCAATGTTTTCCCATTTGAAAATACTTTGGCTTTTTTTAAAACAGCATGAGACACTCCCCCCGTGCCATGAAAAGCGAGGGGAAACAAATGATCAAAAACGAAATGATATTTATAAACACTGTCACAATAAATAGAATCTTCTTTTAAACTTGCTCGTTTAATATCACCCAACTGAAACTCATAAACAGCTGAGTTAATTGATACTTGATCAAACAACTTCAAACCAGCCTTACGGCAGTTTACCCTGTATTGGTATTGCTCCATATTAATTGATGAATCGGGATATAATTCAAGTATATCAGATAATACAAAACAATTGTCTTTGTATTGATATATAATATCAGTCATTATCTTTCTCGCTCTCCGGTTTTTTGAAAGAAACGGAATGTTTCCGAAACCCTAAGAAACATGGCTCAGAAAAGAAAAATCCAAACTCAATCGAAAAGATAATTATCTCATTTTTATCCTTGTTGCAACTCCAGCGGCACAACAATAAGTTCGATTTCTTTGCCGTTTGAAAGATTATATCTGAACGTCTGCACCTTCGTAAACCCTTCATGCCTCGGATATACTAGAAAGAGCCGCACCTCTTGTTCTTTCTTTGAGCAATCATTCTCTGGCGGCAATACCATTGCATACGAAAGTAGTTGATATAGATCGCCCTGCGAGATGCCCGACTTGCCATCGAGACTGTTTTCATCTAACAGTTTCCACTTGGCATCGATGATACAATAGGTATCACCGCTTGTACAGGTGATATCGGGCTTCATGAAAAATTTACCCTGTTCGCTGTCGTTCATAATCAAGGGCTTTTGCGGTTTTTGATAGTTCAGATTCTTAATGTTTGATAATGATGACAATGTGTTCTCAGAATAACCCCTGGCATCACGGCATAGACGTTCATACAGGTAGGCCTCAAAAATTTTCTCCATCGGAAAGAGCAATGCGCAAGCAATGGTGCTGCCCGAAAAGGTAGAGAAAGATCGGTGACCGAGAAAAACAAGCGCCCACACAAGTGCTTTCTCGTAATATTTATTTGTGCGGTTGCACTGAAACTGAGCGTAGTCTTTTCGGTAATCGCTTGATTCGCTCACCTCATCAAAGACAAAAAGTAGCTCCCTGATTTGACGAACATTCTCAAACCAGGTACTGAAATCTTTCAGATAACACAGCGCTGATTTGAGAATTCTGTTATGCGCTATGTCGGGTATATAAGAGTCATGAGAGACATAGAAGCGCTCTTTATGGGAGAAGTTCAGTTTAACATGCTCACCAACCACCAGCTTGCCTCGTAGAAAGGTGCTGTTATATTCTTGAGCGACGTAATCTGATTTAATGCCCTTCTTTACAATGGTGAAAACTTCGTTGATGAACATCGAGATAAAGATTTCAAAAAGGGGCATTTCGCTGTCAGTTTTCAGATGAGCCGTATCAAGCTGTTTGTATCCGGGCAGATAGCGAATTGTTTTGAGCATGGCAAGATAGGTATTTTTACTTTGCTCAGGATCACTCTGTGCAGAGTGAATCTTGGGTAAAATCTCAAGTACGAAACCCGAGGCAGTTTGAATGATGCCGACATAGCTTTTAAGTTTCAGGCACTTTGAGCCAGCCTGAATAATACCTTTTGCCTCATCTTTCAGAGAGAACTCGAAAAGCTCTTTGTAGGCTTTGTCTTCTATAGAGCCTTCGTGAATTGTATCATGCTCGACACAAACTTGTCGCCTTGACGCATTCATTTACTGGTTGCCATTGTTTGAGTCATAGATATGAATATAGTTTTCCTTTATCTCAAAACCCTCTTCATTTACTCGATAGATTTTAACATCTTCATCGATTCTTTCAGAAAAATCATTACTGAACAGGCTTTTTTTCAATGATTGGTTTTCAACGATTATAAAAGGAGCCGCATTCTTGCTGTCATCATTCAGCACCGCTTTTATCTTCTGCCAGTCATCGTAAAAGTATTCCTGAAGAAGTGGAAGTATCTTGTTCTTGAAAATTTCGGCCAATGCGTTCAAGCTATCAATGCCCATCAAGTATGCATGGCCGATTGTGTGATCACGATCATAGAGGTATTCGATGCGTTGGTTCATTACTTCAAGCAATCTTTGAAGACTAATGCCATCAATATCTTCCTTTAATATGGTGTGATTTGGCATTATTTCTTTGAATGAGAAACGGCGGCGAAGCGCGGTATCCATCAGGGCAATCGAACGGTCGGCGGTGTTCATCGTACCGATGATATAGAGATTCTTTGGGACTCCGAATGATTCTCTAGAATATGGCAGGGTCACTTTCAGCTCATTTTCAGCACCAAGGCGCTTGTCTTCTTCTATTAAAGTGATCAGTTCGCCAAAGATTTTGGATATATTGCCGCGGTTGATTTCGTCGATGATGAGGACGTAAGGAATTGTTTGTGTTTTTAGGCTTTCATTTGTAACCTGCTTTATAATAACTTCAACATTGGTTTCATCAATAAACCTTAATGCTGTTAGAGAATTTTCCCTAAGAAATTTCTTTTTGAACTCGATATCCTTTGGTAAAAACCGAGTATCACTGTTACCTTTATATGCTGTGATCCGGTAAGAACATATCTCCCGCTTCTCAAAAAAAACTCTGCCGGCAACAATATCGATATTTTCTGTTAGGCTGCCATCTTCAGCGATCTTCTCATTATTTTCTGAATCAATTTTGAATTTCTGCCAAATTGCAGCCTTCTCCTTTTTCCTGAAATAGCAAACCGGATAATCCTGATTGGTTAAAACTGTCGAAAATGGTAATATCTCATCGATATTGTCTGCTGTATACCTAATCCTTTCCAAATCAAACGCTGATTCTGCATCAAGACAGAGTGTTTTAAAAATACCAGGTTGGACAGAATAAGAGATACCTTTGTTATTTGAATTAGGCTTAATTCCTTCTACGAACTCTTCATATGAATATGATTGGTGAAAAGTGGTAAAAACTATCCGATTATCTTTTACCAGCTCCTTGAATCTTTCGACAGAACCTTTTCGATCATTCAAAAAAGAGTCACCATCAATTATTCTTAAAGCTTCGGGTATCAGTTGAAAAGTCTTGCCCGTTCCCGGAGGACCATAGAGGATGGTGTTGAGTGTAAATTGCTTTATCCCTGTAGAATCTCTCAAATTGTCCCTGTTTGAACCATTCGAATTGACTAACGTAATAGATACAAACGGCTGTAGGTTATCATGTCGAGGCTTTTGAGCACCATCCCAGTATATAAAATCTTCTGCGGAAATTTGACTTGTCACTTTATCAATTCGATCTACCAAGAATACAATTTTTGCACTCTTGCTTCCATCGCTGTAATCTGATATTGAATCGGGTACATCTACCTGCCATTTATTGGTCTTTTCGTTATAATTATCCTCGACTGCGAAATCAACAACTCGAAAGAGATATTCTGCGTAACCGCCATTAAGAATATACAGAGGGAAAGAATCATTTGATTCAATTATTGACTCAAGTTGTGTCAAAACATCCTGTCCCTTCGATGGTGGCTTTGACCACCATAAGACATACAATCCATTACTTTGAATCTCGGTTAACGCATCACTTTTCCAATCATCGCCATCACTGGCAACCAAGCCTGTTACTGACTTGTTGTACTGATTCCATTTATTCCATAATTGTTCAGAATAATCAAATGCATCATAATTATCTTTTTGTTCGAGTAGTTTTGCATAACACTCAAGATATGATTTGTTTGCTGTACTCGATGCGAAAGATAAAAATCTCAGCATTTGTAGTTTATAAATTGGAAGTATCTGCAGTTCTTTATGATTTTGATACAGAAAAGCAATTTTCCATTTATAGGCAGGACTGAAATCGATTGCGTCAATGCCTCGAAGATCGCTATTCATTGCAGACTCGATTATCAGTATAATGATTGACTTTACTTTTTCAAAGGCCTCTTCGGGAGTTAAACCATATTTTGTATACCAAGCATATCTTTCACTATATGAAAGACCGCCCGCATTTTCTCTTTGCTTCTTGTCATTTCGTTCGTAAATTCCGAATTTAAACGAACTGCCTCCCCAAATGCTTCCTACCTTCTCAGTAATGCTTTCTAACCAATAACAGAATGAGCTATTTGTACCTACAGATGAGTAATCCGATAAAGACATGGTTCTGACCCGTTCAACGGGCCACTCAGCCAAGAACTTCTTGATAATATCTCTATAATCCATTACTCACCTCTTGCAATCAATTCTCACACCTTAACTATTAACATTCAAACATCTTCCGCAATCCTTCGAGGGTCATGTTCTCGTCGCACCGGTCGTGGGGCACAAGCAGATAGCGCCAGGTCTTACCGCCGTATTTTTTTGTATGCTCGCTTGCCCGATTGCACCAGAGTACACCCGACTCTTTCTTTGCAATAACGTCGGCATCATTCATATCGGCAGTCGATTTGACCTCTACCATCAGCAGATCAGTTGCGCTCTCCGCGACAAAATCAGGAACATATTCGAACTGCTCATGATTCAGTCGATAATACAGATTGAATTGACCTTTCACCGGTCTGAACCACTTATCGGCATCACGATCGAGCAGTACCGCGAAACGGCGCTCGCTGTCAGAGTGGAACTTCTGTTCGGCGTAAAGACAGCGGGAGAAACCGTTAAAGATCATTTTGCTGATCTGATTTTTCTCTTTAACCGGCTTTCTGAAATCGTATCTCTCATCACCGGCACGCCCCGTCACCACGCTTTCTTTTAGCTCCGTAAACCCTTCTCGCACTTCTATTTCGTATTCGATCTGTTTTTGCCATTGATGGTCGAGCATCTGTGTATGAATGAACTCGCACAATTGCCTCTGGTGATATATCAGCACATCGCGAAGCTCTTCTTCATTCAGATACGTCGCGAGATGTGCCACCATCTGCCCCGAGAGATCGTAGAGTAGGTCGTTGTTGTCATCGTATGATATGTCATCGTATCCGATAAGGCCGCGCACGATGTAATCTTCGGGCCGCCGCTCTTCGAACTGACGTCCGCTCAGCCGTATCGTCTGCTGCTCATGGGTACGCAGGTGCTCGACCACCAGATCGTGGTTGACCGGCTGATAATTAATGCCTGTGCAATCGAGTCCAAAGGGATGAAAACCGCTCGACACCTCGCCTTTGGGTATAACCGTAATTCGCGGAATCGCGATAGTCTGTCTGATCGTCTCTTTCGTAACCGTCTTAACGATATCACGCAAATTGACCTGTTTACCGGCACCGGGCAAGGCCGTCTGATAGTCGCCTATCTCGCGTGAAACTTCATTCATCAGCTCTTGCTGTATTTCATCTTTATCAAGATGTTCGATTGTAGGCAGATATTGTTTCTTCTTTATCGCGCGGTGTACTGCAAGACCAATTGCCCGCTCTTCGGGCGTCGAGAATACCGGTACGGGACGATGCACCGATTTTACCATTTCATTTGTCGGTGTCTCTTCTGTGAACATGGCTTCCACATTCGAGGTTATGAGCACCGTCTCTTTCGTCTGGCCGCTTTCGATAGGATCAAGAATGTACTGCGATAAACGTATCGCCGAATCGGGACGGTTCGCCTCGTCGATAATCTCCTGAAAGCGGTCGTGGGCGATAATGTTAAGCCTGTCAACCGGGGCGACGCCTGTGCGTTTACCGTTATACGGCAGGCGAAGCCCTCTGCCGATAGACTGTTCTACCAAGGTTCGCGCGTCGGCTTTTCGCAGGGGGATGATGGTATAGAGATTGGTAACATCCCACCCCTCTTTGAGCATATTGACATGGATGACAATTTCTGTAGGCTCATCGGCGCTTTCTACCCTCAAGAGCCGTTCGACCAGTTCATCCTCTTTGGTCGATGAATCGACCTGAATCACCTTATGGGCGTACCTGCCATCAAAAAAAGCTTCGCTCTGGATCAACTTGAGAAGATCGGCCGCATGGCTTGTGTCCCTGGCGATGACGAGAATAAAGGGCTTCACTCTCGGTCTGCCGCTCTGACGGGCATAGGTCGCAAGTTCGACCTTGACGTCCTCGTGCACGCGCACCCCGTCTTCGAGTTTAATCCGTTCGATCTGCACTTCGGTAAAATCTTTGGCAACAAAGTTCTTCTGCGTCACCACCGCAGGTTCCTTGACGTACCCCTTCTCCATCGCCCGTGATAATGGAAATTCGTATACTGTGTTTCTGAAATACACGGTCTTCTGGCCGCTTTCGACAAAGGGGGTCGCCGTCAATTCGAGACCGAGAACCGGTTTGAGTTCGTTAATCGCCTTGATACCGGCCGAGGCGCGATAGCGGTGCGACTCGTCCATGATCAGCACCAGGTCGGGCAGCGAGGCGAGATAGTCATAATAGCTCTGCCCGATGTATTCGCTGAGGCGCTTTATACGGGGTGATTTATCGCCCCGCACCTCGCTGTTTATCTTTGAGATGTTGAAGACATTGATATGCACTTTATCGTCAAACAGTTTGCCGTCGCGTACCGCATCGATTCGCTCATACGTTTCGCCTGTTATCACCAGCGGCGCGTCGACCGAAAATTCCGCGATGCCGGTAAAGACGTATTTCGAAGTATTGGGCGTGAAATCGGCGATCAGCTTGTTGTATATCGTAAGGTTCGGCGCCAGTACGAAAAAGTTTCTTACTTTGCACTCGGTATACAGATAGGAGATGAAGGCGCCCATAAGGCGTGTCTTGCCCACACCGGTTGCCAGAGCAAAACAAAGAGAGGGAAAATCACGCTCGAAATCGCTCACTTTCGGATACTCGCGTTTTATCGCGTCAAGTGCAGAGGCGAGATCGGTTTGTTTGCCGAGCTGAATGATCTCGCACACCCGCGCGAGTATTTCAAGCGACTCGCGCTGCGGATCGCGAAGGCTCATTCTGCCGTTTATGGAATTAATCAGTCGGGTATTCATTGATAAATCCTCTTTCTGTATGTACCCCTCGACGGGCTCGGGGTACGGGTCTGATTCGCTTGCTGAGCTTGCCGAAGTGCTCAACGATCGGATATGATCTTTTCTCTGTATGCTCATTTCGACAAGCTCAATGAGCGGGTCTGATCAGCTCAACGAACAAATCCGGTGGCTGAGCCTGTCGAAGCCACCGTTCTCGGGGTACGGCTTTATTCATCCTCGCCGAACAAATCGACCTCTCTGTCTTCGGTAATCGGCTCCTTCGGAAGATTCTCTACCTGCAGACTGTAATCGTCATGACCCCATTCGCATTTTGACAGTACCGTGTTAGGTATCTTTTTCACGGTCAGATTTGCAAAGGTATCCGTCTTGCATTTGAACGCCGAACACATAACCAGTAGTGAACGGTTTTCACCCACCTCGTCAGAGAGCGCCTGCAGCTGCTCATGGGTGAGGGTCTGGGTGGTCACGTAGATGTAATCGCTTTCGGTTGAGTGGCCATGCATCCAGTAAAGAGTGTCGGAGGGATCATAGATAAAGCCTTCGAGCTTGCAGAGGGCCTCGGCAAGCTGGGCGGCGTTGTACTGTTTATTGATTACCCAATTACCCCATTTATCTTTTTCAAGCAGCGACGGCGCCAGCCGATAATACCGAAACCCGCCGCCGCCTTTCCAATCGACAGCCTTGGTAATACCGCCTTCGTCTTCGCCATCGATTACTTTTTTTAGGCGGGGTATGATGTGAGTGTGGCAATGCTCGCCGAGTTCAATCATGATCCAACGGCGACCCATCTTATGCGCAACGGCACCGGTCGTGCCTGAACCAGCGAAAGAATCGAGAACGAGGTCGCCGGGGTTTGTAGAGATACTTAACACAAGTTTTAGTAACCTTTCTGGTTTGGGAGTTGAAAATGCTTCGTCATTCGGGAAAAGCGACATAGCTTCCTTTTTAGCCTCTTGATTATCCCCAGCTTCTGCTGCTAACCAAAGTGTATTTGGCACTAAACCTGTCTCTTCCCCCAAATATGTTTTAATTCGAGGTTTACCATCTCCACCCTTTGGAAAATACACTCGTCCTTCCTTCATGTAGGTATTAAATGTTTCTTCAGTTGCTCCCCAGCATCTACCTTTTGGCGGTTCCAAAATCACACCTGTTGGCGTTTCGATCTTGTACATTTGATTTGGCCGCCAACCTTGAGCACTGAAAGGTATTGATCGCCATGGACCACGCGGATCATTGTCAGGATTTGAAAACCCTTCATCAGTAGATGGAAGTAAATTTCTATGGGTTTTCCACTCAACAGCTTCGGTTATAGTGTAGAGGAGTATATGGTCATGTGAAGATCCAATTGCTGCACGATTTTCTCTTGTTGTTCGTTTCTGCCACACAATATTTGCAACGAATTTCGTGCGCCCAAATATTTCATCACACAGTACTTTCAAATAATGTGATTCATTATCATCAATTGTAATCCATAAAGACCCATTATTAGCGAGCAATCGCTTTATCAACTCAAGTCTATCTCTCATAAGACTCAACCACAACGAGTGCTCAACACCATCATCATAATGTTCGAATGCGCTGCCCGTATTATATGGCGGATCGATAAAGACACACTTCACCTTACCCGCATACTCGGCTTCAAGGGCCTTCAGCGCGAGCAGGTTGTCGCCGAAGATCAGTTTGTTATCGAAGACGTCCGCCCTCACCCCCATCCCCTCTCCCAGAGGGCGAGGGGTGCTGCGGTACTTTGCGTGATATGATTTCCCGGGATCTTCGATCAGTATTCGCGGCTCAAGCTTCGGCCTGTTCTCTTTACCGATCCAGGTGAGTTCAAGTTTTGTTTTTTTATCTGCCATGATGTATCCTTAATAATTCACTAATATTATGCCTCTAAAGGGTATAATCGAGTCATTCCTGTTTTTGACTCCCAAAAAGAACCGGACTTTGATCTATCGGGAATCTCACCAGACTCATGACATGTTATTGCTTTTGCGAAAGCAATAGTAAGTTTTGCAAACTCCAAAACATCATTATCAGAGAATTGCACACCGATAGTATTGTAATGGCAACCGACCATATTTCTAATAAATAAACTTTCACGAATATCTTGAACAAACTGATGCAACTCGCAACTATCAGTAACTTCATTTACATTATTCAATCGTTCAACTTTCATTTTTTTTGTGAATTTGCCAGGAAAAGCCGAAAGTAATTCGCCAAGTGTATATTCCGGCGGAGTCTTATATGGTAGGGCAAGGCTATACTTTCTACAAAGAATTGTAAGTAATCGCTCAAGAATAACACCTGATTTTGAAGCAACTGTTTGCCGCTCAAACTTTTCCGGAACTAGTTGTTCCTCCAGTTCTGCGATTGACAACTTCTCGGAGAGAACTGTAATACCGCGATTAATATCCCAGAATTTGAGTTCAACAAACTGAATATTCTGGTTAGCCTTTTGATGGTATTTATATAATTCCTTCCATGGTCGATAATGTGTTGTTATGATTATATTCTTGAAATGTCTTGATTCGTTCACCAAAAGATCGATAAAGCGACCAAGGTGTGAGCTATCGACGGAGGTAACAACATCATCCAATATTAGAATATCTGTTTTATATTTTTTTGCTAGCGCAATGTTTATGCAAATTCCGAGAGTATCGAGATGAGATTCGCTATAATATGACTGAGGTGGTATATCGTCGTTACCATAAAACGAACTTCTTAATTCCAGCGACTTCTTTTTCGTGTCTAATAGATACAGCTCAAGTGAGCCAATTTTTTCATCCGGATGTATTTCTTCATATAACCGATTTACTTCTTCAGAGATTTCTTTAATAACACCAGAAACATATTCTTTTCTTTTCAAAATAACTATAGAAAGAGTTTGATTAAGTCTTTCGGCAAGAAGCTTATCATGTTCATAGTCTGCTTTATTGTTATCTATATTAGATAGAATATTTATTATCAGTTGTTGTTGATTTACAATTTCCTGTGATTTTCCTCTTTGATTTCTTACATATTCGTTTAAATTGTTTAATACATCAGTAACTTTATCATTTTGTTCAGGAAGAACATTATCCTTAATCAGGCTTGTCAATCCTACGATATATGTGTTACAAATACTATTTTTACAACTATTGATTTTATCTAATAATGTTTGACACGTTGCAGATCTCTTTTGACATACTTCTTTAAGAGAATGTTGTGACTTTTCAAAGGACTGCTGCATTGATTCAACTAAACCTTTTGCTGCTGTAACTTCCGAAAACGAATCAATTTTTAATTTTATATTATTCATCAATTCGTTGTGTAAAATCGGGCTTTCACATACAGGACACTTTTTTTGATCTTGATTTCGTGATAAATACTTGAGTGTTTGCTGCAATAAACCCTGCAAATCACTGTCTTTGGTAACAACCTTTGCTATTTCTTGTGACTCCTTTTCTTTTGCTTCCAGAATTTTTATTCTTTCTTTATCTAAATCATTCTTCTTTGTTTCATATTCGGAACATATTTTCAATAAATCACAAATATAAGATTGGATTGTATCATAATCTGATATCAGATTTTTCTGTTCAAATAAATCTTTGTCTACAATACCTGTTGCCCATTCTCTGGCAGAATGACCAGGTTTATTATGACTTTCCCAATGAGTAAGCAGCTCTGATTCTGATTTAGTATACAATGTTTCTTTTATTGTATAATCCTGTTCAATCTCTATCTTTACACGGTTAAGCTTTTCTTCAGCCCGATCTATTGCCGGTAATTCAATAAATCGACTTATTTCATCATACCTTTTTGTGGCCTGAGTTTCAACAAGCAAAGTAATTTGACTTCTATGTAAAACCCTTACAGTCGGTGTATTTTCGTCCGGAACAACGAGAGCTTTTTTTGATTTATATGTTGCTCTCCATTGCTTCATTCCTGCTTTTAGTTCAATTTTTAATGAATCCAAAGAAGAGCATATCGAGCAAATATGCTCTTCTTTGGTCCCACTTCGCAGTTTCATGGAACCAAAATCTTTTCCGCAAATAAATGAAAACGCATCAACTATTGTCGATTTACCAGTTCCGTTTTCACCGTAAATCATCATGACGGGCTTGCGATGATCAAAATCCAATTGCAATTTCTGTGTGGCACCACGAAATGATTCCATTTTAATGTAATCAATGTTTTCCAAGAGTTTTACTCCTTACTTTGTATGTCCATTAAAGCAAAATCGATTTCTTCTTTCCAATACTGTTCATTTATAGAGCCTGATACAATTTCCCGAGTGATGTTGTCCTTTCTATTCGCCCGAATAAATTTTTTTGCAAGCAACTCATCAATAATACGTGCTGCTACTATTTCATCCGGTGATTCAGTAAATTCGTCTTCGATTATCATAATCGCCTTCCAAAGTTAATCTGGCTGATATTCGTTTAAAAAAAATCACACCAGTGACCACTCAATTTCGAAAAGCAGCTCCTCTTCGAGTCGCTGGTGTTTACGCCCTTCGATAGAGTCGAGCAGTGAGTCCTTGTCGTTATCAATTCTGTCCTGTTCAGAATAGAGTGTCTTGCGCAGTTCGTTTCTCTTTTTCTCAAGCTCGGTCGCTTTTCGCTGTAACGATACCTTCTCATCAAGAGTCAGGGCTTTTCTGGATTCAGTTTTCAGTGTCTTGATTTCTATATCGAGGGTACGTATTGTAAGCTCGAGTGAGCGCTTTTTATCCTCGCTCCACAGTTCGAGCTTCTGCATCTCTTCTTCAAAGAAGGCGGCATTTTTCTTTTCGATCTCATCGCACAGCCTCACACGTTGATCTTGATAGAATTGATCGAGCATTGCGTCGAGATCCGAAGACGTACCCGCGTACCCGGTCACGTCGGCACCGAGATTAAAAAGACGAGCCGACTGCTCGGCGTCAATGCGTTTACCTCCGTCGGTAACGCCGCACAATAAAAGATGTTCCTCACGTTCAAAGGCCTTCACGATAAGTTTATGAACACGAAGCCGACCCTTCTGGCCGCAGAGATTTTTCAATATCGAGATATTCGCGGCGGATTCTGTATACCTGAAGTTGAGCCGGGCACGCGGCGGTTTATCCTGCTTCAGCGAGTTTATTATGTATTGCGCGAGGGGGTTATGGGGCCTAAAATGGTGGTGTAATTCCAAGAATTTCAGCGAATATGTTCCGCATGGTATATCGTCAGAAGGCGCATTTTGCAGAGAGAAGACGAGTTGATCCGAATCGAACGGGACATCAGGCCCCAGTTGGTAGCGGGCAAGCTCCCACAATATAACTTCCTGACGATTAAGCGATTCGTTGCTCTGAGCGTCAAAGATGTTGAGCTTTTCGGCGACCTCGGTGTCAAAATTTTCGAGCAGCTGCCGCCGGGTCGCCTTCATCGTCTCGTCGAGTTCACCGCTCAACTCTCGCTGTAGTGCGGCAAATGATTCGTCGATCTCGCTTGTCGATCTGCATGACTGATAGATTTCGACGATTCTTTTCTCGAAATCGATACCAGAACCGATGGTCCCCAACACCTCGTCAGAAGCGCCAAACACTCCGCTGAAGAGCCTGAACTTCTGATCGAGCAGTTCAAAGACACGCTGGTCAGCCTGATTGTTTCGGTTGAGAAAGTTAACGACCACCACATCGTTCTTTTGACCATAACGGTGGCAGCGACCAATGCGTTGTTCGATGCGCTGCGGATTCCATGGCAGGTCATAATTTACCACGAGCGAACAGAATTGCAGGTTAATGCCCTCGGCTGCCGCCTCAGTCGCAATCATTATCTGCGCCGTATCCCTGAAATACTCGACAAGCGCCGCTCTGGTGTCCGCACTTCTTGATCCGCTCACCACGTCACTTTGGGCGTGACGAAGTTTCCATTCGTTATATATCTGACGACTTGTCTGATTTTCGTTTTGACCGTTAAAAAGAACAATTCTGTCACGATACCCGTTTTCTGAGAGCAGTTGCCATAGGTAGTGTTGCGTCCTGCGCGATTCGGTAAAGACAATAGCCTTTGCGGCACCGCCGAGTTTGACCGCTTCGGCGAAAGCTTTTTCAAGTGCGACAAGAAGCGCCTCGCCCTTTGCGTTTGTCTTTATCGAAACAGCCCGATCATAAAAATCGCGTAACTCTCGTATCTCATCGCCGATTTTCGCGTTCTCTTCATCGTTCTCACCTTTGGCATCGGGCTCGTCGTCTTCTTGTTCATCGACAATAGTCGTATAGGCCTCGTAATCCTCACGAACACTTTCTACTAACGATTCTGTACCGCCAATGCGTCCCTCAAGTCTGCTGATCAGAGACTCAAGAGCACCCGCAATGGCAAATGTCGAAGACGCGAGTAGCTTTCTCATTACCAGAACAATGAGGTTTCGCTGACTGCAGGGCAATGCGTACAGAGAGGGCCGCTGCAAATATGTAGAAACGAGATCATACAGCTGCTGCTCCGGGTCATGGGGGGTGAATTCCTGTGTATAGGCGTGTCGTTGCGTATATTTAATATACAGTAACACCTGTCTTCGAAGCGTTCGTTTCGTTACCGGGGCAAGCCTGCTCTTAAGCTGTTCATACATCGCTTCATCGTGAATATTGCAATACTGCTCCTTAAAGCTGTCGATGTCTCCGAAAGTCTGGTTGTCGACAATGCTTACCAGCCCGAAGAGTTCAAGCAGCGAGTTCTGCAGCGGTGTCGCGGTTAATAGAAGTTTATTCGTATTTTCAAGCGAGTCACGTATGGCACGGGCGATCTTGTTCGAATTCTTGTAGACATTTCTGAGTCGGTGCGCCTCGTCAATGACCACCAGATCCCACTGTATCTGGGCAAAATAAGGGGCCTTATTTGACGCAAAATTATACGAGCAGATAATAATCTGCTTCTGCGCGAAGGGGTTAAGATTACCTGATTTAATCTCGCTATTAAAATTACCGCTTTCGAGGATAAGCGAAGGCAGGTAGAATTTCTCGGCCAGTTCGCTCTGCCACTGTTTGCGTAGACTCGAAGGAACGATTATCAGTATTTTTCTTCTGCGCTCGGCCCACTTCTGCGCTAACACAAGCCCCGCCTCTATTGTCTTGCCCAATCCCACCTCATCAGCGAGTATCGCACCCCTTGAAAGAGGAGAGCGAAAGGCGAAAAGTGCAGCGTCAAGCTGGTGAGGGTTCAGCGTGACCGTCGAGTTCATGATCACACGAACCAGGCTGTCCACGCTGTCAGAAGGGTATTCGCGCGAGAGCTCTTCTGCAAATAACCGGGCGTGATAGCGGGTGACACCGTCGATATTGATAGTGGCGGAAACATGCGCCTCAAGAGGTTCGTCGTTTTCGATTTCTATGTCGTTAAACTGCGGCAGATCACTCTTAAAAACCGGTTTCCAGAAACAGGGCTGCGCCTGATTAATCGTCTTAAGCGGATCTTCAAAGCGTTCTGGATTTTTGAGATCATAGCAATAAAGCCCCGACACCGCATCGTACCTGCAATTGGTGATTTCAACGGAACCTAGGATAAGACCAGTGGCGCAGTCTTTTAGACTATACCCAAACTCTTCGCAGATACTCGGCTCGATCCGCGCGTCGCTCGCATACAGATACACTCGCTCGCGTATATTCGTTGATCTTGAACGGTATTCTATGGTTTTCTTCCCATCCAATATCGCCTCAACGTATGGCTGGCGAATCGAGATGGCGCGGGTTATGAGATCGTTTTGCGTCATTTGGTTTTCGGCACCTCAAAGAGTTGAATACAGAAAAAAATGAAATGGCAGCGATAACACAATCAGAGACTAATTCGAAATGTTTGTTTTTATTTTATCAGCCCTTTCCTGCTTAGTTCATCAACAAAAATCTTAAGCAAATCATCAAGATCATTTGTTTGATTTACATAAGGTTCTATTAATTCAATCATTACCTTTATTATGCCAACTGGTATTTCAAATAATTTAGCGGTATTTTTCAACAGACGCAGTTCTTCTTTATTGATTATGCCATCAACCATCATCATTGCAGTCATTTCTGCAAGAATGTACATCCTCTCTTTTTGAGTTTTAGGTATTGTTTCGTCAAAATAACAATTAATAGAGTATAATCTCCATAGTTCTTCTAAACGATCCAATGAAATTCCAAAGCGTATTGCTTTTTTCTCAATCAGTTGTCTCTCATTCTCATCAATATCGTCATCACATGCTGCCATTATCATGAGCATTAAAATTCTAGATTCCAAAGAATAAGATGCACCGCCATTTTTCGCATAACTTTTTGAATTTTGGGGCTTAAACAAAATATCCGTTAAAATGTTAAGTCTTTGCCCACACTCCTGATAAACCGCTATTGATTCATAATAATCTCGCAACTCTGAATTCAGACTGCATGTTGAAGAGATATTTAAAACCTCTGTTTGTTTTTTTCGAAAGTCAAAAAGCAAATTCCCAGTACTTTTTTCCATGTCATCATAATCTATTGTGAATCCGAATATATTTTTAATTAGACCAACGAAGGTTGCTTGAGTTTTAAATAAATTATCATGCAAAACGATATATCGATCCAACAAATCACTTATTGCAATTGATACGTTGAATATAATGTTTTTTAGTTCAGTCACCTCATCTCCTCGTGCTAACAATGGAAAACATGAGTGATTTGACAAATCACTACAATCTCCGAAGTTTATGATTAGTCTTACTCATGCATTTGAATTCTAATCAGATATAATCTATAATAAAAATCAATTTGCTTATGTTAATTTTTGAATATTTATTAGGGCGGTCCATTACGCTCCGCGAAAAAGAACTCACCAATTCTAAGATAGTAGATGACCAAAGCAAGACCTTCCCAGTAAATAATTACCCCGAAACCGTGGCGCAGCCACACCCTCCGCGCATCGCCGCTGTCGCCCATCGGGCGCAGCGAGCGTTATGCGCGGGAGCCCTCGGCGTCTGAGAGCGGCCTTTTCTTGCGCAACTTCTTTTGGCCGTTCAAAAGAAGTTGCAGAGTTTTCGACTGTTTTACCAAAACGACACCCCCTCTAGGGGCTGGGCGATTGATCCCCCCCTCAAAGAACAACCACATCAACAAAATCCCCCCCCTCTTCATACCGCTCCCGGTGCAGCTCATTACGGGGCTGCATCCAGTCAGTCATAGAAGAGTAGGTGCGGAAACACCAGAACGAAAGAATAACCGCCCGGCACGCGCCATGCTCTTTGACAAGGGTGCGGCGGACTTTGTTGAGTGTCTGCGTCAGGTAGCGGGCATTGTATTGAAAGTGCCCGAGGTCAAACACCAGTAATTTTTGCGGATCACAGCGTCGGGGAAACGCATCAACGGCAGCAGCCTTATCATAAAAGAATTTAACCGAAGACGAGATCGAACAGAAAATCGGGGTGCCCTTATAGGCGAAGCTGCAAATTCTATCTTTATCGAAGGTATCGATAATGGAGCCTTTGCTGATGATCACGGCTCTCTCATCACCGTTATTGCGGTCCTTCACTTTAAGAGTGCCGGTAACGACGACCAGATTGGCCGGAATCGCCGCACAGAAATCCTCAAGCTCGTTTGCACTCTTATAGACGAACGCACAGGCGGGCAATATTGCAATCTCGCATTTACGGGCGCTGCACACACGCACAGTCCGCAGGATACGTTCGCGGTAGGCCTTTTTATCCTGCAGATACGCGGCAATCGCGTCTTCCTTCTGCATTTGCCATTTTTGGGAACCGGCACCGGCATACTCACCCCCGCCGCCCTTCAGGCGAAGTATAATTCTGGCAATCTTCATCCCCGTACCCCCGACTTATCTATAAAAAGGAGTCTATCCTCTTCGTTTTTCGGATTAAGCGAACACCATTCAAAATCATTGGTGTAGATGCGGTGCGTCGGTGCAAATGTGCGGTCTATTAAAGGAAGAAAGTCGCGAAGCGTATCGTACCAGGCGCGCTGCTCGTCGCGGTCTTCGGGGTCGGGATCTTTTGAGTCAATCGACTTCGCAAGAGATATCCAGCGCGAGCGGTCAAAGCCCGTCGTCAAGTCAGGGGGATAGTTATCCAGGGCAATCGCCCTGGCCTTTGAAAAGTGCTGCAGCTCGTCAAGCTCGACAACTATATCCTGCTCGACCAGATAAATATCACAGGGCTTCAGAGACTTCGCCCGGTTAAAGCCGGTAAAGCCGCGAAAGGCGGCAAGCGCGTTGTAGATTTTTTTAAGGTGGGGATAACAGCGAAGACCCTTATAGTCTTCAAGCTGTGTCGACAGATAGAATTTATGTTCAAGCTTTACCAGGCCGTAGTGCCCGCGCAGCATCTCGATGATAGTGTTTTTGCACTCGCTGCAGCGGCTGTCATTTGTATGCGCATTGCTGCGCGCAATATTCAGATAATGCGGATCGGGCAGAATCTGCGCGCCTGTCTCAATATCGAAGATCTCAAAACCGAGGTTAATAAGAAAAGTATTCGATTCGTCGCCGCCCGAAAAGGTATCCGGATCAAGATGCGTTCTGTTGACGATAAGATTTGCCCTCGACACCGTATACTTGGGGGGATACCCTGCCCCCTTATAGCGCAGCGTGAACTTCCGCCCCTGTCTGCCCTTCGGCACACCCTCGTTGTCAATACACGAAAGCGCCTGAACGATATGCCCGGATAGAATATTCTTCGGAATCAACCTCAGCTCCTCGCAGCTATACCAAATTCATTACCCGATACGGCGAAAAACATGCCGAAGCCCGATCACCCGAGCCCCCGACCCTACAAACGTTATAGCCCGCCAACTCATAGTCAACAAACTTTTATGCGCATCTATGCACTGCAACGCGCTCCCGCGGCGGGATACCGCAATGCCGGGCCGTCATGAATGCCATCAGGCGAGGCATCCGGGGGAATTAGCGGGCTGATTACAAGTTATTCCCCGCAATCTGAGATATACCTTTTGTATTTCGATTGACGTAAAATATAAGCTTATTAAAATCGTATTAATAATGATTTGAACAAGCTTATATGTTACTACTCCTTGAAATGAACTTGTTTGAGATTATCGAGAGCTTGTTTTCTGATAAGGTTGAAGAGAATGAGTCAGGATCAGAAACGGGAAATCTTTTTCTTACTTGTATCTATCGCTTTATTAACTGTGTTAATTTCATCAAGTTTGACTGATACGACATTCAAACAGGGCATGCCCCTCTTAACCTCCCCCTCATTCGAAAGTACCGGTTCAACAGAAATTGATTCCGTTTCGGAACTTCGACCGATGAAAATAGACTATCGAATTGTGATTAAACTAGTCTCCATTTTGGCAGGCGGCGCGACCGTCATCATGCTGATAAAGCACCGAAAGGAATTGAACGTTAAATCTCTTCTTATACATTTAATTCCGATTTCAATAATATTCGTTCTTCTTGTTCTTCTGTTTTTTATTCCGGTAAGTCAAAGTGAAGATCAGCAACAGCAGTTGCCGGACATCCCGCATCAAACCATTGAAAAGACGGTTCCTGTCAGTATCGATGAAATGCCTCCGATATTTCTTTGGATCGCGGCGGTTCTGGTGATCGCAACAGTTATCGTCTTCATTGTACTTCTAATTAAACCGGAGAAGAAAAAAAAATCGATTCTTGAAACACTCGAAAAAGAAAGCATACGCGCTCAAATCGCCATACAACAGGGAGAAAACGCGAAAGACGTTATTGTGAACTACTACCGCCAATTATGCACTATCCTCTTTAATGAGAGGGATATCAAGAGAGAAGATTTTTCCACTGCCAGAGAATTTAATCTTAAACTCACCGGATTGGGCGCTCCGGCTGATCCTATCAACTCACTGACCGCTCTTTTTGAAAATGCACGATACAGCAAGCATGATCTTTCTCAAAAAGAGGTTAATCTTTCGCTGGCTTGTCTTAATGAGATTATAGAATCTTTCAGAAACCAAAGAGAAGCGTTTCATGAATAGTAAATCGCTGACACTGATCATGGCAGTGATCGCATGCATTGTTCTCATCGCCGTCATATTCGCAGGCGTTATGGTAGAAAATATACTCAACCCGGCGGCGCATGAGGTATGGATTCTTTTGCGAAACTCACTGTTATTGATAGATCAGATTATTATCTGGTGGGTGGTTGTAGCCGCGGGTATCGTTATACTGCTGATCCAGCTCTTTGTACTGGCGCAAAAAAAAGGGGAAGATATTGAGCAAATCGAGGTGACCAATCTTTATCTGGTGCAGGTTTCAAATTGGAAATCGAATATCCCCCCGAATGCGCATCAAAAGATACATCAGAACAGATTGAAACCTGTCCTGATAAAATTTCTGGTATCGTTATATGCCGCGCGGAAGCGGCTGCCGTACAATTATATACTGACTGAAGCTTTCAAAAATAAGCGGATAAATTTGCCCGAAGAGATATATAATTTCCTGTTCTCTGCCGAACAGGCTCAAACTCCGAAAGATATTCTGAGAAATTTGTTACGCGAAATATCCGGTCCCAACGCGCGCAAATACAGGGCTGATCTGATAAGCTGCATCAAATATATTGAAAGTGATCTGGAGAACAGTAATGAATGAAACGCTGCCGAACGAATTGTCCGTTGCCGAAACCTCCGAGATATGCGAAAGAGCTATCCACGAGGTATCAAAAGCGGTTGTCGGAAAAACTGAAGTGAACAAATTCATTATGGCCGCATTTCTCTGTCCGGGAGGACACATACTGCTTGAAGATTTTCCCGGTCTCGGCAAAACACTGCTCGCCTCAAGTTTTGCCCATATTCTGGGTATGCAATATAAACGTATTCAGTTCACTCCGGATCTGCTGCCGGGAGATATTACCGGCGGATATGTGTTTGACAGCAACCAGAACAGGTTCGCTGTCCGAAAAGGTCCGATTTTCTGCAATATCCTTCTTGCCGATGAGATAAACCGTGCGTCACCGAAGACGCAGTCGGCTCTTCTCGAGGCCATGCAGGAAAATCAGGTGACGCTCGAAGGCGAGACGACACCGCTTCCCCAGCCTTTTGTCGTCATCGCGACACAGAACCCGGTTGAATACGAGGGAACTTTTTCGCTTCCCGAAGCGCAGCTTGACCGCTTCATAATCAAACTCTCTCTCGGATACCCTTTGCCTGAAGAAGAGAGAGACATCCTTTTACGCCGGATCGAGCGGAAGAAAGATGATGTAATTCTTGATTGCGTAATGAGTCCCGAAATTCTTGCGGCAATGCGAAGGACTGTAGAAAACGTATTCGTAGATCCCGATATCATAACGTATATCATCACTCTTGTCGGTAAATCGCGCAATTATTCACCGGTCGCCGTCGGCGCAAGCCCCCGCGGCTCATTGGCGTTATTGAAAATCTCGCGGGCCTGGGCGGCAATTCACGGCAGAGATTACGTCATCCCCGATGATATAAAAATTTTCTGTGAGCCGGTATTGTCGCACCGGATAATACTTAATCCGAATTTATGGGATATCCGTGATGCCGATAAAAAAACGGTTCGTGAAATCAGGCAGAGTGTTCAAGTTCCCTTTTTTAAAGAACCATGATGAGCTCAAAATTCTATATTCTCACAGTGACAATGATCGGCGTATTGATGATTTCTCTTGCAGCGAGAAACGGAGATGTTTTACTCATCAACGTGTTCTTGTCGGTATATTTGTTGGTGAGTTTATTTCAAACGACAGTGAGGGATAAAATAAAAATTTCCGCGAAAAGAACCGTCGAATGTTCCTTTGACGGAATTATTACCCGCATTCTTGTCGCCGTTACTTTGAAAAACGATACGGACAGAAAGCTGTTTCTTGTAGTCCGGGATAATCTGCCCGATAATGCGATCGTTATAGACGGAAAACCCGGTCTTTGCGCCCTTCTTAAACATAATCAGGAAGCCGAAATCAGATACACCCTTCATGCGCAAAGAGGACTTGTTCAATGGGAGATGCTGCCGCTTACCGTCATGGATCCCCTGGAATGCTTTCAACAGTCCGTCAGCATCTGCGCCCCGGCCCTTATTTGCATACCTCCGCAATTCAGGCGCATGAAAACATTTAATCCGTATCCCCGGCATACCGTATCAATTCCCGGTATCATACCGACGAAAAGAAGCGGAGGAGGGACAGATTTTTACGGCATCAGGGAATATCATTCAGGCGACCCGGTCAGGAAGCTTGACTGGAAAATGACGGAAAGGCATCCACATAAATATTATATGCGAGAATATGAACAGGAGAGCAATGCCGAAATCGCCATAGTCGTGGACGGACGAAAGCGGATGGATCTGCGAATCGGTGATGAAAGCGTATTTGAAAGCCAAATCAAACTTGCCGCATCGATGTGCGAAATGTTAATCCGTCAGGGTAACCGGGTCGGTTTATCCGTAGTCGGTGACAATAATCAGACCATCCCGCCGGGCTACGGCAAACGGCAGCTTCACCGATTATTAAACGGCCTTGCTGTCGCTCAACCGGGTGAAAACGGATACAGAGACGAGATCCATACTTTTCAGAGACGCCGGTTTTCAAGCAAGGCGCAATTCTTTTTCATTTCACCGTACGATTACCACGACCTGGAGTTTTACCGGAATCTCAAGGCAGGCGGCTATCAGATCATACTGATCAGCCCTGACACCTATAAGGTCGCCTTCTCAGATATGGACTTGAGTGATCAGAACAATCTTCCTCTGCGAATGAGTGTTTTTGAGAGGAAACTGAATCTTCGATTTCTCACGGAGATGTCCATTCCCGTCATCGATTGGGACATAAAACAGCCGATCGCGCAGCCGCTTATGAGCATGCTCATGATGGCGGGTCGCAAAAGGAGATGGTGAAATGTCCCGGAAATGCGTGCGAATAGCTTATTTTATATTTTACATCGCGTCACTTGCGGTATTAATCACCGGTTTCAGCATGAAGACGGTTCCGCTTGTCCTGATTGTACTTCTCCTGTATTCACTTCTCTGTCTGCCGTTCAGAAAAAAATTATCAACGCTGTTTTTCATTATCTCAATACTGATCGGATCAGGCGGAATTTTGCTCAAAGTTCCCGCAATTATCATGATAATATATACGGCCCTCTCTATGGTCTGCTGGGATCTTGCAAAAACAGAGATGGTATTGGACGGATACAGTGATGCGGATTCCGCCGCAGCGTATGTCCGCTCCAGAATGACTTCGCTTGTGATTGTTATCGGGTTAAGCGGCGGATTGATTTTTATCATGAAGATCGTCAGATTTAAAATACCCTTCTGGTATATGATCGCGCTTGTAATACTGGTTTTCATTTGCTTGAGTAAGATCATAATCCACGGCAGAAACAAGGGGACAAAAAAGAATCATTTTAACTCGCGGGTCCCCAAAAACCAATGAAAACAGGATGGAAACTTTATCGGAGGTGGTTTTTGAGCGCGTCCATAAAAATAACAACAAGTCCCCCGGCAACATCTGACTCCCTGCAACAACAATATCGCTTCGGTATCGTTCAGGGATATTCACGGTTTTCATTGCAACAGAATATGATTTTATATCCATTTTTCAAGCAATAAAATTATTTGCAAGAACCAGCCGCATCACCCCGCCGCGACTTAGCGACGCATAGCGCCGCAACACAGTTGTCTGCGTAGACACCCGCAGGGTGTCAGCAGTGGTAAAAGAATGGACAGGAGGTCGCAATAAAGCGTTTCGCACTTCTTTTGGGCACCCGAAAGAAGTAACAACGTTTTCGATCGTTTTACAAAACGACTCTCCCAACTGTTATATCCCGCTTACCGCAAGTCAACAAAGTTTTATGATCATTTTGAAAGCTGATTTGTTAAAATCTTTGACTGTGCAAGGCTTATACACAAGAGGAAAGCATACTAAGCAGCAGAAATCTGCAATATTACCATTGAGGTCAGATAAAAGGGGGGGGGGATGTTCAAATAAACCCGCAAACCCATCGGGGGGGTTACAGGGAAATGTAACACGCCAGTCTTTAAACAGGAAGATCGGCTCCCATCCAGCCCGGTGGTTATGTGTTATTCTCAAGTAGAGTAGAAACTTCATTCTTTAAGACGGGTAGATATTTTACAATTATGCCCCAAACTATCGAATCATCAACTGTATCATAGCCGTGAATAACTCTGTTTCGAAAGGCAATAATCTTGTTTTTATCAGAGATCTGAATCTCCGGATCAATTTTGAGTGCCTTGTTCAATGCTTCACCGATTATTTCATATTCACGCTCAACAGCCCGTTTAAGCATTCTGTTTTGCCGATAAACATTGAAATTTCTCTGTGGACCAAGAAACTCTTCAATCGATTCAATGGAACACAAAATATCGTGAAGATATTTAAGGACTTCATTGCTCATACAGCAGCTCTCTGGAAGTCATTACTTGCTGAATAAAAAACGGATTTGACAGGGATTTTTCGGTGATGACATCAACTTTTCTGTTGAAGAGCCTTTCAAGTTCATCACACAAGTCGAAATAGCAATCAGCATACACAATCTCATCAGAGGCATCAATACTGACAAGAAAATCGATATCGCTCTCATCGGTAAATTGATCAGAATTGACAGAACCGAATGTCCACATTTTCTGAACATGCTTCGAACGGCACAGTGCTTTTACATTATCAAGATTCGTTTCAATTAATTTGTGCATTTGCTTCATCTCTGTTGAATACAAAATTGCTGGTTTTTATTGCTATTGCATTGAATACCGGTTTTTTTTCGATGATCTCAATTTCACTTTCAGGTATTTGAGACAATAGATTGATTACAGAATCATAGGAGCTTTCGTTTACATTAATATAAATTTTACGCACAACAAGACCTCCTTTCAATAAGACAGGAATAATCTATCATTATCTTTTATTACCGTCAAGCAAAAGAAATTATTCATTTTTTCAATTCAAAGCAACCACTTTCTTACACAAGAGAACTTCTATAAAACTGCCCCGGACAAGACCACCTCCCGCAGCAAGATCATCATTCGCACGGGTCACTTCCCTCTTCTCTCACCATCAATTCATCTCGTGCGGCTTTGTTCCCCGTATATCCGGCATTCCGGTCAGTACAATGTAACTCTGAGAATGATTCACATACGCATCCATGATATACTCGTTCCAGTCCAGTTTCGCATTGCCGTATTTGCATAGCCGGTGATATCGCGTGAGAAAATCTTCATCGGTTTTGGTAATTCCCTGACGCTTGAAAAAGTCGATCCAGGCATTTTTGGGATAATTGATAATAACATAAGGGGTGATTACCATTGTGGAGGGAGTGTTACGGTCATACACATCGGGAACAACACGAACCAGAAGCACATCATTAACGCAGCCTTTATAACCCGATGGGCAGTGGCATTCAAAGGTATCGCCTGTCACTACATCCGACAGACTCATCAGTGTATCTCTTCCCTTTTCGACGCTATATACGCCCATCGAGGAATCGCCGGCAAACCTTACCGCATCAAGTATTCTGCGATCAATATTCAGATCAAAATGATTGCAGATCTTTATGAAAAGAGAACAGAGCGTCTCCACAGGTTCATCATCAAGCCGGTAATCGGCGAGAAAGCGATAGGTAAAATAAGAACGTGTCAAGGGGCTCATGGGCGGCCCCTGCGGCATATAGATATTCTCCTGCCTGGTGTACTCTTTGTTAAATGCGAGAAAATCCCTGTACTGCGAGACAATGCCTATAAAAATTGAAAGCAGATTTTGCGTAATAACATATACCTTCATCGAAGCGGTAAACTCCGGATCAGCCATAATCCGCAGCGCGGTTCGCCCCAGTTCGCTGTCAACCGAAGTGATGTTATCCAGATCAGGAAGCTGCAATTCCCTCTGCAGAATTCTTGCCCGAAGCTTCGGCAGTAAAGTGTCGGATATTCTGCTCAAAGTACCTCTTAACTGATCATAAAATTATATGCCCGGATTTTCACAACTGCGACAATCTGTCCGAATTCAATGGTCGTAATAATATCCGAACAAGACCATACTGCACAGAAAGATAGTCATAGCTCAGAATTCCCCCTGATCTGTGGTGCCGCACATTACAGCGCGTGATGAGCGATGTATGCCTGATCTTTCGAACCACTTCTCAGGAGAAACGTTGCAAAAGTAGTTGCAGAGTATTCGATCGCCATTACAAAAACGGCTACCCCTTGTCCGCTTAAACGAGAAAGCATCTTTGAGAGAGACTTTCTCAAAGATGCTTTCTCGAAGATGCTTTCCCGGAGAATGAGAAAGTTCGCGAATTTCATTTACCATCAGTCCAAAGCTCGTATTCGCTGATATCAATCTGATCACTCCAGCTGATACCATGACCGCCGATATCAATCGCCGCCTGTTTAAAAAAACTGTAATTTTTGAGGGGTTCATACAGCGGAGACTTCAGTTTATCCGAAATATCAAACGTCCGGGAATGACCGTTATCAAAAGTCACATAGATCAGTGTAGTACTTAATATTTTTATACTGTCAATTTTGGGTATTTTTTCCATGAGCGATTATTCCAGAGGCGGCAGACTGATCATCTCTTTTGAATTCCACATATGCAACAAATCCGATTGATAATTCGCAGCCCATTCTTTCACAAGAGCAATAGCTTTATTCGGTAGGTCACCTTCAATTAATTCAAGTGTTTGGATATCAAATATGCCATTGTACTCAGAGTAAATCGCATGAAAATGCGGCGGAAAATGATCATTGAAATACATTTTTATCAGTATTCCATAAAATCTGGAAATAACCGGCATGATAAAACCTCTGTGAATAGAGAAGGCTCACCTCGGTGGCTAACACCACAATATGCATCAATAACCATTATTCAAGTAATAAACGCTGACATTGTATCACCATTAACAGAAACAGAGAACACTTCTCAAGTCGCCCCTCTCCAAACAAGACCCCTCTCTCAACAGGATCATACCGGTAAGAAATACCCCTAACCCGTGGCGCAGCCACACCCGTAGGGCACGACGTCCCAGGCGAAATGCCGCGACAGGAGGTCGCGATAAGGCGTTTCGCACTCAGCTCGTCTTTCGCTGCTCGCGCAAAGCGCGACGCGAAAGTTACGAGCGCCAGCCCTCGGCGTCCGTACGGCAAGGATGCCGATAGTCGGCGCGTACACGGATGTACATGCGCCGATGAGAGCGGCCTTACTTTTGTAACGTTTCTTTGGCCGCCCAAAGAAACGTTAAAGAGTTTCGATCGTTTTACAAAACGCAATCCCCCTCCTCCAGGGGGTTGGGGGGGCGCAACGCCATTTGTCTTTCGGTAAAGACTGATTCGAGTCCGCTTATTGTTGAATGAAAATGCAGATTTTTCGAGTTGACCATAATATTATTTTCGGGGCCTTTGGTCATTGTTTTTATCAGAGGAATTTCCTTTAATAGACTTGTTGCATAACTGGTATAAACGACGGGTTTACCCCGCCCAACGGGCGGGGTAAACCCTCTCAATATCCAGATTCGCAACAAGTCCAAAAATAAAATTTATTACAGGATATTGAAAATGATTTTATGCATTCGCACAGCTCCATGCAAAGGATGAGGATCTAGCATGGAGGAATGATAGTCCTCAAACTTTGCATATTTTGACTTTATAAAAAAGATCAAAGGAGCAAAGTTATGAATTCCACTACATATTCAAAATTAAGAACATTTTATCTGTTATGGAGCACGCAGGGGCTGTCCCAGCTGGGCAGCACGATGACGAATTTCGCACTTACCCTGTGGCTGTATCAAAAAACCGGATCAGCGCTGCAGACGGCGCTTTTGGCGATATGTTCCTACACGCCTTATGTGCTGATGAGTATTTTCGCCGGCGCGTTGAGCGACCGCTGGGACAAGAAGCGGGTCATGCTTATCTCGGACGCCTGCGCCGCCGCTACCACCGTGCTGGTGCTTGTTCTGGTACTGTTGAATCTTCTGCTGCCTGTCCACCTGTACATCCTCAGTGCGGTGAACGGCCTGATGAACACCATCCAGCGGCCCGCGTCAGATGTCGCCATGACGCTGATCGTCCCCAAAGAGGAGTATCAGAAAACTAGCGGCCTGCGCTATTTTTCCAATTCACTGGTCACGATACTGCATCCGGTTCTCGCAACGGCAGTGTTCGCCTTCGCCGGGATATTCGGCGTCATACTGATTGATCTGGGTACCTTTATCGTCGCGTTTTGCGCTCTGCTTTTCCTGATCAAGCTGCCGAATATCACGCATCACGATTCGGAAAGCAGTGGAAAGGAATCCCTACTGGCTTCGTCCAGAGAGGGTTTGCGATACCTGAAGCACAATCCCATGATCCTTTATCTGATTCTCTTTCTTGCGGGGGTAAACCTGGTTGCCTCGGCCTTTGACGCCGCGCTGCCGGCGTATATACTGCCGCGGGCAAACGGGGGACAAAAGATCCTGGGACTGGTTTTGTCCTTTGCGGGAATCTCGACGCTGCTCGGCAGTCTTGCCGTTACCGTTCTTCCAACACCGAAGAACCGCATCCGGGTTATTGTAGGTACGATGCTCTTTTCTCTGACGATAGAGAACTTCCTTCTCGCACTTACCAATGAACCTGTTCTCTGGTGCCTTGGGCAGATTCTCGGCTGGTTCGTCGTTCCGATCATGGGGGCGAATCTCGACGTGATCCTGCGGACAACCATACCTGTTGCGATGCAGGGCCGCGTGTATTCGTGCCGAAACTCGCTGCAGTTCTTTACCATACCGGTCGGGCATTTCCTTGGCGGATTTTTGATTGATACGTTCTTTGAGCCGCTCGTGGCCGCCAATCAGGGAAACCGCTTATTGACAACTCTGTTCGGCTCGGCAAAGGGTTCGGGAGCCGGCATGATGATTTTCTCGCTGGGATTAGCAGGAGCGTGCGTGTGCCTCTTTTTCGGCCGCCTGCTTAAGAAGTACCGCTTTGTTGAACAGATTGAAACACCCAGGCAATAAATCCCGGATGAGTACCGGGGGATGGAGTGTGATAAGGGAACCTCTGAATTAACTTTTGATGTTCCCTTGTGGTCACAAAGCATGGAAAAATCAGCATTTTTCATTTGTTTCAAAATGAAAATGCTGATTTTTCAGAGGTGACCATAAAACTATCGGGAAAGTAATTCCCCTGTCTTTCGCTGCCCACTCTGTTGCGACGTTGCGCAGCAACGCCGCAACAGAGTACTGCGCGCAGGCATCGCAGATGCCAGCGCTGGATATCAATGCGGCAAACGGTGCGAAAGTTACGAGCGACAGCCCTCGGCGTCCGTGCAACAGGTATTTGGCAAGGAAGCCGAACAGGAGTCGCCAGCAAGTGAGCCGCATACAGAAATATGAAATAGTAATCTTCTGGAGTAACGACGATAATTCGTTTGTCGCGGAAGTTCCTGAACTTCCGGGATGCATGGCTGACGGCGGCACCTATCTGGAAGCGGTAGCCAATATACAGGTCGTAATAGATGAATGGATAGAGACTGCAAGACAGCAGAACAGAACTATTCCTGAGCCCAAAGGAAGATTGATGTATGCATGATCTCTCTCATTCTCCATACAGCATTGCCCCCGAACAACATTGCCCCGAACAAGACCTCACCCCAAAGCAAGATAATATCAGTTAAGAATTCATCCAAATCCGTGGCGCAGCCACTCCCTCCGCGCATCGTCAGCAACCGCCCAAAGGGCGTCGCTGACGTTTTGCGCGGGAGCCCTCGGCGTCCGTACGGCAAGGATGCCGATAGTCGGCGCGTACACGGATGTACATGCGCCGATGAGAGCGGCCTTTTCTTGCGCAACTTCTTTTGGCCGTTCAAAAGAAGTTGCAAGCTTTCGATTGTTTTACCAAAACACATATATATGAAATCGGCAAAAACCATATACTATCGCGACAGAAAACATAAGCTGTCGCGACGGAAAACATAGCTTATGTTTACGGAAAACATAACTTATATTTACGGCAAACATAGCTTATGCTGACGGCAAACATAAGCTATCGCGGCCGTCACGATAGTCTATAGTTGTCGCCGCGACAGCTTATATTCAGCGCCACGACATATATAATAAATCGGTGATTTACAGTACTATAATTGAAGTAACGGCATATATGGGGGGATAAAAAAACCGGTGCGAAAGAGCGCTCCGGCTTTTTTTTACTAGCTGCACAAAAAACTGTCAATAGCGGGGGGCAAATCGTCGATCAGTAGTTATGGTCAGGATACGCTCAAAGTATCATCGAGCGCGACCTGCAGCAGTTTGTCCTTATTCTCGCGGTACCTGAGTACGAGCGAATAATTGCCCGCAGCAAGTGCCGGGGGAACCAGAAAAACGATCTCAGCAGGTTTGTTCTTCTGAATTATCGAAACCTTTGTCTCAGTGTTGTCAGACGCTGAGACAAAGTAAATTCCCTCATCAGCCGCAGCCGCATCGAACGAAAGCCGCTTACCCTGAATACAGCCGATATTTGCCACGGTAAGTGTCGAATTATCACTGCCCGAGCCCAGATCGTTATACACGTAAATCTCCGCACCGATCCTGCTTCTGTCTACTTTGTTCACCACACCATTGTTCTGAATGGAGCGTTTGATGCGTATGCCGGGAACCGCTTTTGCGACGACGCTGTGGCGCGAGCGGTCATAGCCGTCCTGCACCCCGCTGAAAGAGCCTTTCAGCCCTGTTGACATCAGAACCAGATCGCCGAAGTTGACCCGCTTGCCGTCAAGCAGCATGTGCTCTATTGCCTTGACCGCATCCTCAAGCACCGCGATGATGTCGGTACGTGTAATCGTCGACCCCTGCAGCAGCATCTGTGCGACGATATCTTCCATTGTTGCCGAGCGCGTGGGAATAACCCTTGCCGCATACTCGGTTCTGTCCTTGATAAGGTGGTTCCTGTACAAGGCGTAGTCTATACTCATGATAGACCTCCGTAATAATAAGATTTAACAGACGCGGCCGCCTTTACACCGCACCCGGGAGATACCGCGGTGAAGTATGCAAGCAGCGTAAGGAACAATTGTTCCGCAGGCTGTTTCTATTATATACGGATTAATGAATATAAATAATAAGTTAAACTTTTATTTAATACCTATTTTTGTACTATTTTTTTAATTTTTTGTTCATAATCTATAATCTGATAAAGAAAAACAGATAAGTGGCGCACAACGGCCGTAACTGGGCATCCTGCCACAGAAAAGCCGCCGCTCTTTTGCCCATTATATAATCATCAAATATCACTCCACCCCGCCTGTCTGCGACGGATTGACACACATGAAGGGGCAGCAGATGCTCTTCGCGCGAATGGCAGTATCGGGCGTGAGGGACATTACTGGATAATGTACATACAATTGGAATAGGGAAACCCGAAAACCTGATTTTGAAATTACCCCGGGGACGGCCGCATAAATGGCGAAAAAATTCCCCCTTTTTCATCTGTTACCGGGTGAAAATGCTGATTTATCGGGGTGACTGTGCTATCATTAAACAGGTTCGCGAATCAAAAGTAAAGGGCAGTCACAAATACCAATACTTAAAGCCCGCGGATCCCAAAAACCCGGTAACAAACGCGGTACAATCTTTACCGGGGGTGTTTTTGTGGACCGCTCTGAAGAATGACTGTTTGAAACACTTTTATGGTGAAAATATGAGAGACGCTGATATCGCAAAAAGACCGGACACCCCTGTATCAGGACTCGCATCCTGCACAGTCATGATACTTGTATCAGCCGCCCTCTATTTTATCATTTCACGGCTTTCGTTATCGCTGGCTGTCGGCAACAGCAACGCAAGTCCGGTATGGCCCCCCTCGGGAATCGCCCTGGCGGCGATATTGCTCTGGGGCTACCGTATGGGGCCGGCGGTTTTTATCGGCGCATTCTTTGCAAATATACTTTCTCTCAAAGGAATCGGCGTTGCCCCGTTTTATTACATTCTCGCATCCCTCAGCACCGCCGCAGGCAATATGCTTGAAGGCATGGCCGGCGCCTGGCTCATACGGCGTTTCGCGGGAAGTGCCCGTCCTTTTGAAAATATGAAGAGCCTCTTTATCTTTATCACGCTCGGCTGCCTTGTAAGTACGATGCTGAGCGCGACAACAGGCGTCCTGGGTTTTTGTTTTATCACAGGCGACTGGATGATGTTTTTTTCAACATGGATCACCTGGTGGCTCGGCGATGCCGCGGGTATAATCGTCGTTGCGCCGGTGCTTCTCATGATGAAGGAGAGAATGCCGGGCAGAACAAACACCGCCGCCCGGATCGAGATTGTCCTGATCTTCATTCTGCTGACAGTTGCGACTGCGATTATCTTTTGGAAAGGATATCGTCTGGAATATCTGATCATTCCGCCCCTGGTGTGGATAGCGCTTCGCTTCGGAAGATTCGAGGTTGCCGCGGCGGTCTTTCTCGTATCGGCGATTGCCATAGCCGGCGCTATCGACGCGACCGGACTTTCCACCGGCGTCGCGCTGAACAGATCGCTGCTCTATCTTCAGTCGTATATCGGTGTCATTGCGGTCATCACGCTGTGTCTGTCGGTGCTCACCCACGAGCGGCGTCACTCCGAGAAAGAGCGCTGGGCCATTCAGAAACAGATGTATGATATTATTGACTTTCTGCCCGATGCGACATTTGCCATAGACAAAGGGGGAAAGGTAATCGCATGGAACAAGGCAGTCGAGGCTCTCACCGGCATCCCCAAAGAGCAGATGATCGGAAAAGGAGAGTACGCCTACGCCCTGCCCTTGTACGGCCGGGCCCGGCCGATTCTTATCGACATCGTCATGAAACAGGAGAATAACACCTCAGCGGCCGAATATGATTATTTCAGTCAGAAAAAAAACATGGTCTTCGCCGAACGGTATAATCCCCTGCTCAAACGCTATCTTGCCGGCGCGGCGTCGGTTCTGATCGATTCTGAGGGAGCCGTTTACGGGGCGATTGAATCGATCCGCGACATATCCGAACAAAAGACCGCGGAGCTTGATCTGAAACACTACAAGGAACATCTTGAAGATATGGTCAGGGAGAGAAGCGCTTCGCTTGTTCGCGCAAATGAGCAGCTCACATGCGAGATACAGGAGCGGGACCGGATCGCAAGGGCGCTCACCGAAAGCGAACGCAAATACCGTGATCTTGTCGAAAGCGCGAACAGCGTC